>Ga0209630_10002168_pt1 | contig 19469 bp, 24 predicted proteins | sample COG_01_FD_184745 | JGI IMG/M metagenome (GOLD analysis project Ga0209630, IMG submission 184745) | Pelagic Microbial community sample from North Sea - COGITO 998_met_01 (SPAdes) (version 2) | ecosystem: Environmental > Aquatic > Marine > Neritic zone/Coastal water | place: Helgoland, sampling... | reverse complement strand
AGCCTGTAATTACAACTAATTGGAGTGGTCATGTTGATTTTATCCGTCCTGAATATAATGTATTATTAGGGGGTGAATTAAAAAATATTCATGGATCAGCTGCTAATAAATGGTTACTTAAAGAAGCCCAATGGTTCAACGTAAATACTGAAGTTGCCTCAAAAGCAATGAAAGACGTTTACAAACACTACAAAAAATATATTGAAAACAGCCGTAAACAAAATAAATGGCTTAAGGAAAACTTTAGTCAAGATAAAATGACTGAAGTCCTTAAAAACCATATGGATAATGTAAAAGTAGTAGTAAACACCCCTTTACAATTACCTAAACTTAAAAAAATAAGCAATAATTCATCTCTTGAATTACCCAAACTTAAACTTCCTAAACTTAAAAAAATAGATGGATAATTTAACAAAATGCCCATGTTGTGGATCGGATGCATGTTCAATTTCACCCCTTGCCCCTGCAATTGATGCCCACTTATGTTGGACTTGTGGATTTAATACCCATACAGGTATGGTAGATGGTAGTGAATTTGAAAAAACCACATACGAATCAACAGCTGAGATAATAAAAGATTTAAAACAAGTACATGATGGTTTGGCTTGGTACCCTAAGGTTATTAACTTACAAGAGAAAGGAATGGTATTCCCTGAATGGAATAAGCGTCTCCAAGATTGGTATTGGGCAGCAGTTAATGCAGTGCCCGTAACTGAAGAGGAAAAGGAAAAATATCCTGACCCTGCAAATCCAGGTGAGTTTTATAAATTTAGAATGGATATGAAAAATATTAAACGCTTTGATAAACTAGAATTCATGGATGCCGTAGAGTTAATAGGATTATTTGATGCAAAATAAAAAATGGAACGACGAATATGAAGATTAGTTATGCAATACCCGTTTGTAATGAGTATAAAGAAATAGAATATTTACTTAAATACTTAACTAAACATAAAAAAGAACAAGATGAAATAGTTGTTCAATGTGATCAAGGGAATACTACATCCGAAGTATATGACGTATTAAAACAATATCCTGATATAAAAGTTATAGAATTTGCTTTAAATGGAGACTTTGCCACATTTAAAAATAATCTTAAGGATAATTGTACTGGGGATTATATTTTTCAAATCGATGCTGATGAATATCCTGAGGAATATCTTATGAGTACTATAGAATGGGTAATTAAAGAAAACCCTAAAACGGATATATTTTGGATACCACGAATTAATAAAGTAGAAGGATTAACTGAGGAACATATTAGACAATGGGGGTGGAATGTAGATCCCGATAGAAGAGTTAATTTCCCCGATTATCAGTGCCGTATTCTTAAGAATGTAAAGAGAATCAAATGGAAAAATAAAGTACATGAGGTACTTACGGGCCACCAAACCGAATCCCACTTACCCGCAAATGATGAATTTTGTATCCACCATTTAAAGGATATAAGAAGACAAGAACGACAAAATACATTCTATGATACGATATGATAAAAGTAAAAATTCAAAATGCAACTCTTGGTAGAAACGAAATAACATTTAGACCCTTTTTACAATTAGCACCATTACTTAAAAACTACAGTATTGAAATTACAACCTCAGATGATTATGATTTTTTATTTGTGGGGATGCATGATTTTTTAGATAAGAAAAAATCTTTAAGTGAAAGTATAGAATATGGTTTAGAAACTTTAAGTAAAATTAAGGGTGATTATTTTCTTTTTGATGGATCAGATTCTACTTCCTTAATGGGGGCATATGAAGTATTTGAACAAAGCAATGCTATTTACTTATTTAAAAATCAAATATTAAAAGATAAAAAAGATTACTTAATTCCTTATGCTTTTAATAAATGGTTTTTTTTAGATGGAACTAATTTAGATCTTAAATATGATATTTCCCAAGAAAATTGGGATAAAATTAAATTATCTCATATTAATTGTGGGCGTACGATATTTGGGCAAGGTATCCCTTTAAATCCAAATCAATTACCTCCAATTGAAACCAATAAATCTACGGATATATGTGCTATATTCCAGGCCAATCACCCTGTATGTACAGATCATTTAGTTAGAAATGATATTCCTTATACTAAACATAGAAAAGGTTTATGGGATATTTTAGAACCAATGAAATCTAAATATTCTATGCTAACTCAAAAAATGGAATTTAATGAGTATCTTAAAAAACTACAACAATCCAAAATATGTATTTCACCCTTTGGGCAGGGGGAAATTTGTTTTAGGGATTTTGAGGCAATGTTAATGGGAACTATCTTATTAAAACCTGATCAATCTATAATCCAAACAGCCCCCGATATATTTGTAGAAGGAGAAACTTATATAGGATGTAAATTAGATTGGTCTGATTTAGAAGAAAAAATTGAATATATATTTGATAACTTTTCTGAATTAAATGATAAACTTACTACTAATATAAGGCAATTAGCACTAAAGGAATATTCATATGAGAATTTCTGCATGTATTATTATAATATATTTAGTAACCTTAATAACGTAAAAAAGTCATGAAATACTCAATAATTTCTGTTGTAAATGATTCTTATAAAAAATTTGCATTTGTGTTTATTAAAAGTGCGATTGAAAACTTAAACCTAGAAAATATCCATGAAATATGCCTCCTAAATACAGGGTTAAATAATAAGGATACCCAACAATTAAAAACCCTTCATCCTAAAATTAAAATAATCTCCTCAGGAAAAACACATAATTCAGATCAATCTTGGGACTTTGGGTGGCAGCAAAATGTTTTATTGAAAACAAATTTTGCTCTTTCATATATTCAGGAAAACCACATCCCTGTTTGTATGGTTGATATAGATTCAATGTTTATTAATGATATATTTGATATTGTTAGTACACAAGGTGATATTATATTGTGTGATAGATCAGATTTGTGGGGCGGTATGCCTTTTATAGCATCTTTTGTAGGTTTTTTAAACCCTAGTAAATCAATAGAATTTATAAAGGAATGGAGAGAAAAAATGAACTATATGTTTGATAAGGGTTTTAAAACCAAAGAAACACCTGCTTTAAATGAATTAGTTAAATCAACTACTAACTATAATTTACTAGGCGCATCACATAAAATGGTTGGATTATATAAACCAGATTTATACACTGAACAAACCCGTATACTACACTTTAAGGGAGCTGGTGACTCAGAAAATAAACCCTTAAATGAGGCTATAAACATTAGACTTAATAGATTTACAACATATCAAGATAAAATCAAATCTTACTTATAATGTGTAGCATATTATTCACAAATAAAGAAGTCCCTGCTCCTGATAAACATAGGCTTCTCCAACTAAGAGGCCCTGATGCCACTAATAAAATTACACTAGCAGGATATACTTTTGTCCATAATCTCCTAAGTTTGACAGGAGAATTTACTACTCAACCTATAAGAAAAAACAATACTTTATTATTGTTTAATGGAGAAATATATAACTATAAAGATATTGATCCTTCTTCCCCTTCGGATTCATATAGTATCTTAACAGCGTATGAACATTATGGTATTGATTTTGTAAAACACCTAAAAGGAGAATTTGCTTTATTACTAGTAGATATAGATAAACAGTTAATAATATTTTCAACTGATATATTTAAAACTAAACCTTTATATTTTGCTATTGATAATGAACATATAGGAGTATCAACGTTTAAAACCTCTTTAGAAATTTTAAACTTTAAAAATATTTTTAACACTCAAGCTAATAATTGTTATGTTTTAGATTTAAATAAAAATACTTTAGATTCGTTCTTTATAAAGAAATTTGATCTAAACCAACACAAAACTACTTATAATGATTGGATTAATGCTTTTGATTTATCTATAAAAAGAAGAGCAACCCAATCAGGGACTAAAAAAACATTTATAGGACTAAGCTCAGGATATGATAGTGGGGCAATAGCTTGTGCTTTAAATAAATTAGACATAGATAATAAATGTTATAGTATATATGCTAGTGAAAACAGACAGGTCATAAATGAGAGGAAAAATCAATTAAAAAACGTCCAAACTATTGAATTGTCTAAAAGTGACTATACACATTGGCATTCATATGTTCAAAAAAATTGTGAAGACTTTATTAGTCACCAATATGGGGGGTATAATATAAAAAACGATAAGGCATCTGTGGGATTAGCTTATATATGTGATAAAGCCATAAGGGAAAACAGAAAAATATATCTTTCAGGACAAGGTGCTGATGAAATATTTTCTGATTATGGTATGTTTGGACATAAAATAATGGGTCCTAATCAAAGCACTTTTGGGGGCATATATCCTGATGATTTAACCCCACATTTCCCTTGGAAAAACTTTTTTGATGGAACTATGGAAATGTATATAGCTAAAGAGGAATATGTAGCAGGATCTTTTGGAATTGAAACTAGATACCCATTTTTAGATGTAGATGTTGTACAAGAATTTTTATGGTTAAGTTCTGAATTAAAAAATAAATCATATAAATCTGTTGTAGGTGAATATTTAAAAGTTAATAATTTCCCTATGGATATAAATAAAAAAATTGGTTTTCAAGCAAACCGTAATTTAATTTAAAATGAAAAAAAATGTATTATTTTGGGTAGGGATAAAGAGTGAAGACCCCCATTTACGTGAAAAACATGGTAATTTTAAGTACTTAGATATTTCGAAAAAGTGTTGGGAATATTGGTGTAATAAGAATGATGTTATATTCTTCCCCTATGAAAAGTCTTCAGAACCAGACACAAGTGCTCATAAAGCTACATGGACTAGGTGGTTTGATGTATTTGACCAAATTGAAGCCGCAGATATCGACTATGATAAAATCGCTGTTATTGATGGCAGTACTATTGTGCATTGGGATGCACCTAACTTTTTTGAATTAGCCCAAGGGCAAGTAACAGCTTTTAGATCATTAGAAAACTTAAGATGGATTACACAAAGTGTAGATGGGTATAAAGAATTTTTTGATAATTACGAATTTGATTTAAAAAAATATATCAGTTGTGGCTTTCAAATATTTGATAAATCACATAAAAACTTCCTACAGGAATTAAAAGCTTTTTATTATGATAACTATAACCAAATTATGGATCTGCAAAATAATAAAGTAGGAAAAGGCACTGATCAACCAGTATATAATTACTTACTACAAATGAAAGGGGTAGAAGTCAATACAGCATTACCAGCCCCATTTATGTTAACCCACTTATATAGATTTGATTGGTTTCAACATAATTGGCAATTGGGTATAGATAAAACACCTTTTTTCCTAAAATACGGTTACATTTATTTCTTTAGTGGTTTTCCTAATAGGGGTGATCGATATAATATAATGAATCAAATTTGGGAAGCTTTTAAAAATAACTACAAATGAAAAATATAGTATTCATACCGGCCGTAAAGGGGAGTGACCCCAAAAGAAACGCAGAAGTAGCATATGATTTATCTATTAAAAGTTGGTCTCATTTCTGTAAAAAAAATGACTGTGAACTTTTCATTATGGAAGATTTAGTCCATGATTATGATGAAATGAAAATCACTTGGCAACGTTATTATGCATTAGACATATTAGAACACAATAATGTTGAATATGATCAAGTATTAATAGTAGATGGCGATACTATTGTTCACCCTGAATGTCCTAATTTCTTTAACCTAACTGAACACAAGTATTGTGGTGTACACAATTATGGTAGTATGGATTGGGTTTTAAGAAGTATGGAAAATTATAACCATTATGTATTTAAACAAGAATCTTTATTTCCTTATTACGAATATATAAATGGGGGGTTTCAAATTTTTAATAAAAAACACAAATCATTCTTACAAGAAGTTACTAAATTTTATTGGCTCAATAAAGATTTATTATTACATATACAAAATAACTTATGGTTAGGAACTGACCAAACACCTATTAATTTCTTGCTAAGAATACATGATATAGATCTTAAAATATTGCCTTATGAATTTAATATGCAAGATATGCATAGATTTGAAGTATTAGGAGAAGATTTATTACATACACGACATGGGTGGATATACCACTTTAATGGGGGTGTTAAACCACATCCTAAAGCTTGGATGGAACATACTTATAAAAATTTATATTAATGAGACTAAAAAATAAATATATAATTGGAACTCACATTATGTTCTTTGAGATTGATATGATCAAAGAACAAACCCAAAGCATTATAAATGCTATCAAAACTGTTGATAACCCTGAAAATATCACTATAGATTACTATTTTAATCTATCAGAATACTTTGAAAAAATAGATAAAAATCAAACAACCTCTAATAAGTTAAAATCCAAATTTCTTAAGGAAATAGAAAAACTAAAAACTAGTGGTTGTAATGTTACACATACAATTTATGAGGGGGAGGATCCTATTACTATGGTAGATTATCGTAGAGACCTAAATTATTTTGGGTGTACTAAATATGATTATGTAATATGGGGGGAGAGTGACATGTTGGTTCCTCAAGAAGTATTCCAGGCACTAGAACAAATCAAAGATTATGCTAACTCTAATAATATACATAAATTTATAACAACATTTGCTATTAGGAAAATGTGGGATAATCATTGGAAGATATTAGAACACCCTGATTTTACAGATGCCCCTTATTATGAAGACGAAAGAGCATTCCAATACCCCCACAGCATTCGTTATACTATGTCTATAGATGAAATGAATGAAATAAATAAAAAATCAGAATCTTTTGATATTAGAGTCCTAAACGCCCCTAAATTTGATGGTTCATGTTTAGTACTATCTAGTGATTTATTAAAAAACGGAGTTAATATACCACATTGTATGATAGGACATCTACATGAAGATACTAGTATGATGTATTCAGCACATAGAATAATGGGAGATAATTATGTTCAATTTGTTGTAAAAAATATCCTAAAAGTTCATAATAGAAATCACCCCTTAAAAAGATTATATGCTTTAGAAATGGATAGTAATGAAAACTTATCTGATTTTTCTAAAGGGGGTAAAAAAGGAGAATGGTTTAGTCAAATGAGAAAACTAGTTGACTTTAATATAGCTAATTATAATAATAGCCAAGCTCGTTTTAATACTTATCAAGATTTTGAAAAAAATATAAAATGAAAATAGTTGTATTTCACTTACCCTATCCTATGGGTAACTATAAACTTAATGAAGCATTAGCTAATAAGTTAACTAAAGATGGCCATGAAGTATATTTACTTCAACAACTTAATGGTAATCCTTATAATGAAGGGTACTATCAACAAATTAAAGAGTTAAACCCTGATATTTTATATTATGAAATGTTAGATAAGGGAACTTTTGAAATAGTAGAAAAGTTTAATTGTAAAAAAATTCTTAACATTATGGGAACTGGGATATTAAAAGAAAATTTTAAATCCCAAATCAAACAATACAAAGATAAATGGTATACTCATATTATAACTAATTCTCAGGAAGTATATAATTATTTAAAAGATGACGTAGAGGGTATTGAATTTTTCCAATATTATTTTTGTGCTCTTACTGATAATGAATTAATATATAATCCTAAGTATAACCATGACTGTGCATTTTTAGGGCAAGGGCACCATCGTTTACAAATGCCTGAATTTAGAAAAGAATTAGAAACCTATTTTGCCCCCCAACATCAATTTAATTTTAAAGTTTATGGTTCAGGATGGCCCCAAACCCCTTGGTATGAAGGGCTATTACCTCCTAATGATATAGGTTCTTTATATTCATCCGTTAAAAGCGCCATATCGGTAATTGAACCAGAACAGTATAAACAAGGAATGATCAATAACAGATATGTTGAGTTAGGTTTTTGTAAAACACCTATTATTACCTTCCAATACCCTAATATTGATTGGTATGGTGCCAAAAAATATTTAAACATTATAGACTCATATAGTGAATTTACTGATATAGTAAATAAATGTATCAATAAAGACGATTCTATAATTAAAAAAACAGAAGGAATGAGGGTTTTTATAGAAGACCAACATAAAACTTACTTTAACAAATTAGATAATTTAATAAATGGATAATTTTAAAAATAAATTTATAGTAATAATGGAAGGTAAGGTAGGTAACTCTTTTGGTTGTCTATTTTATGCATATAAATTAGCTAAAGATTGCGGAAAAGATTTTGTAATTAATTCTGTAAAAAACATTAACCGAGAAGCAGGTTTTTATGATTTTTTTAGTAAGGAAAATAATTTTGAACATATTGATTATTCAGTAACTGAACTAAATAATTCTTTACCTAAAGAAATCCCATTTATATTACATAAAGACCATTATGTAAAATCGGGGGCCGTTAAAGATAGAAAAGTTATATTCCATAAAGGCATGGATTACGATCAACTAATAGAAAATATTAATTCATACGATACTGTTTGTTTTTTAGACGATACAAGTCACGCCTTTAAAAACCCTGATGTTATTACTCAATCAGCAAAAGATCTAATAATAAATAAAAATATATTAGATAGGGTAAATCATTTTTGTGATACAAATAATATCGATAATAATGTAAAGGGCATCCATATAAGGGCAACTGATTGGCCATGGAAACAGGAATGTATTAATGGTGCCTATTCTACTATACAAACTATTTTAAATAATAACCCAAAAGAAAAAATATTTATATGTTGTGATGAAGAAGAAATCGAAAATAATCTAATTAGTCAACTTCCTAATAATATTATAACTCACAAAAAAAATAGTTATGTAAAAAAAGCCGAAGAAGGAGGATGGAGAAAAGACGTAAATGCAGGCGATGGTCGCATACAAAATTATAATACACTAATAGATACAGAATCTGCTATTGAAGCTTTTATAGATATGCTTATATTATCTAGGACAGATATAAAATATAGACATAAACATAGTTCTTTTTCTTGGTTTTCAGAAATTTACTCTAAATTAAAATAAAATTAAAATAAAATTAAAATGAAAAAAATTTTTTTAAGTTGTGGCTCTACAGATGGTATTTCCGTCCAAAAATGGTTAACCAGTAGAAATAATGCCAGCCAAGACTCACATGAGTTTGAAATATACACATTTGATTGTGACCCCCATAAAAACTATCAAGATTTAATAGAAAATAATTTACGAGATAGATGTAAAAATATTATTCATTCTACTAAAGCTATTTGGGTAAATGAGGGAACTCTCACTTTTTATGGTACTGGGATAGGAGCCGGGGTAATGAAAGAAAAAACAAATTCTCCAGATGGTCCTACTGCCCATGGGTTTAATTTAAATCAATCCTTTGAAGTAGAATGTATAGACTTTGATAAGTATATAAAATCAAATTTTGATTTAGAAGATGAGATTATATTGGGTTTAAATGTAGAAGGAGCTGAATTTGAAATTTTACCTCACATGATTAAGAATGGATCTATTAAATATATAAAAGGAATGGCGGGACCTGCTGGGGTTTGGCATTCTAGAAAACTAGTCAAACCAATACAAGCAGTACATGATATAATAGATTCTTCTGAACACTTACAAAAAATATTAAAGTGGGATGGACATACGAATCATTCGCGCTATTATTTAGACTAAAAATGAACTTAACTATAGCTATAGACGATTTACACCCTGAAAATGGGTGGGGTGTTGAGGGGGATATTTGTATGGAATATTTAGATGCTCTTAATAAAGAATTTGGGGTAAAATTTACTTTATTTATTCCTTCTAATTACCATTATAAATATCCTTTATCTAAACATAAGAATTGGATAGATTGGTTAAAATCAAAAGATTTTTTTGAATTAGCTGCCCATGGTCATTTCCATGCATGTGAAAGAGAAGGAATAGGGGAGTGTGAATTTTTTGAACTCGATACAGACCAAAAAGCAGTAGATAGAATTAATTTAATGCTAAATGAGTGGGAAAAAGTAAACCATAAACCCTTAGGGTGGAGAAATCCTGGGTGGTTAGGACATCCTACTGCTATAAAACATTTAGGTCCCCACTTTAAATATGCTGCAATACACTATGAACATAATCATAATATTCCTTGGTCTTGTTCAACCTTATTTGGCCATGATGGGATTCATGAAACAGATATAAAATTACATAATGGTAATATAATGTTCCAATCACACATAGCGGGAGATTGGAACGATAATGTGTGGGATGAAAATAACTATAACCAAATTAGGATGTCTATAGAATTTTTATTACAAAACCATGATATTAAATTTAAAACTCTCTCAGAATTAATATGAAAAATAAATTTAGTTTTGTTATGCCTATGGTAGTAAACCATAGAACAGCCGAGGATAATGATTTAGATAGAATTTTAAAAGTACAATTACCTACTTTTAAAAAATTTTTAAACTTAAAAGATCTACATAAATTCTATATTATAACTCGAGGATCTGATATAGAATTAATAAAAACTACCCTTACTAAAGAATACCCTGAATTTCCCTTTGAATTTATTAATGAATTAGATTTAATACCTCAACTAGAAACATATCCTTTAAGACAACAAACTGTTCATCCTGGGTGGATAATTCAACAATTAGTAAAATTTGAAATAGCTAAACAAATTGAAACCGAACATTATTTTTCATTTGAAACCGATTTATTTTTAACTAAACCGTTTTCATATAATGATATGTTTAACGATGATAAATTGATATGTTCATATTTAACTGAAATGGGTAAACCCACATGTGAACCCTGGTATACTTACGCTGCTGCTCTAGTATGCCCCGGGGTTGAAGAATTTATAGTAGATAAAAATTCTGATAATAAACTTGAAAATAATTCTTTACACATAAATAAATTAATGGGTGTATCTCCACAAATATTTGTTACTAAAGAAATTTTAAATTTAATTGATCATTTAGAAGCAACTCATAAAATGAATTACTTAGATTTACTTCTAAGGACTACTAATGGTCACCCAAATACATGGACTGAATATACCTTGTATTGGATGTGGTTATTTAAAAAAGATGTTATTGATGATTATTACTCATTTAAACCCCCTTTTATCAGTAGTGGAGAATTATGGACATCAAATTATAGAAAAGGTTTCGCTGAAACATATTTTGGTGATTTTGATAATCACGTTATGAAAAATAAAAATCACTATTTTAATGTTATTCAAAGTAATATTTTGGATATCAAATTAGATTACATACACGATAAATTAAAACCGTATACAAAATGAAAAAAATATTAATTACTGGCGGCGCCGGTTATATAGGCACTGCTTTAATACCTAAATTATTAGATAATGGATATGAGGTAACTGTCTATGATTCTTTAACATATGATGGCAATGTACTTATTCCGTTTTTCCAGAATAAAAACTTCCATTTTATCAAAGGAGATATCTTAGAAAGGTCTAAACTAAAATCTGCTATTAAGGGAAAAGATGTCATTATTCACTTAGCAGCTCTAGTAGGATATGCTGTATGTGAAAAAAATCCCGAATTAACTGAAATGGTTAATGCCAAAGCTACTAAAGACCTAGTTAATATGCTATCCCCTAACCAGCTATTAATGTATGGTTCTACAGGTTCCAATTATGGAAAGGTAGATAAAATATGTACTGAAGAAACCCCACTAAACCCTACTTCGTTATATGCAAAAACTAAAACAGTAGGAGAACAAGAAGTTATGAAACATGATAAAGCTATAGCATATAGATTTGCTACAGCCTTTGGTGCTGCTCCTCGTTTAAGATTAGATCTTTTAGTCAATGATTTAACTTATTTAGCAGTTTCACAAAAATATATGTTAGTATATCAACCCGAATTTATGAGAACCTTTATTCATGTAAAAGATTTAGTAGAATCATTTGTATTTGGCATTGAAAACTCAGATAAAATGGCTGGTGAAGTATATAATGTGGGGTCTAATAAAATGAACTTTAGTAAAAGAGAAGTTTGTGAATTAATTAGGGAAAAAACGGGTTGTGTTGTATATTATAATGACTTTGATAGTGATAAAGACCATAGAGATTATGAAGTATCTTATGATAAAATAAATGCTTTAGGTTTTACAACTACTATAACATTAGAAGAAGGCATAGACGAATTGATCAAAGTATACCAAACACTAAACTTAAAAAATAAAAGATATATCAATGAAGGAGAATAAATTTATTTACGAGTCACCTAATAATGGGAAAACCATTTATAGAAGACCATTTAATCAACCTCATTCAACAAGAGAATTAGTAGATAATACTCCTTTTTCTTGGCCATTGATGAAAGATTGTATTACTGATGAAGATAAAACTTCGATGATAGATTTTATCAAAAACACTAGCCGTTTAACTAATGGCCCTAAAGTAAAAGAATTTGAACAAAAATGGTCAGAATGGTTAGGATGTAAATACTCATTATTTGTTTCCTCAGGAAGTACAGCAAATACTTTATTAGTAGCTGCTATGAAAGAAAAATATGGGTTAAAAAACGGAGATAAAGTAATAGTTCCTTGTATTACGTGGGTTACTAACATATCACCTGTAATGCAATTAGGATTACAACCTATTTTTTGTGATATTGACCCTAAAACCTTTAGTTTTGATTTAAATAACCTAAAACAAATAGCTAAAGACCACCCAGAAGTTAAAATGGTTTTCGTAACCCACTTATTTGGAATATCTGCGGATATAGATGCCTACAAAGAAATATTCCCTAATGCTTTATTTATAGAAGATGTTTGTGAATCCCATGGAACTACATACAAAGGGAAAAAATGTGGTACTTTATCTGAAGGATCTACTTTTAGCTCATACTTTGGGCATCATATGACTACTGTAGAAGGAGGATTTGTATGTACAAATGATAAAGAACTATACAACTTAATGAAAGTAAAACGTAGTCATGGTATGGCTAGGGAGGCATTACCTGAGAAATTTGAGGAATATAAAAACCAATACCCAGATATTCACCCACAATTTATGTTTGTAACTGATGGTTATAACTTAAGGAGTATGGAAATCAATGCTGTACTTGGGTTATCACAATTAAAAAGATTAGATGCCAATAACCAAAGACGTAGACAGGTTTTTACCCAATTTATAGATATAGTAAATCAATATCCTGAACATTTTATATCAGATTATCAAGTAGAAGGTAATAGTAGTTTTTGCTTACCATTTATTTGTAAATCCTCTGAATTTAAATCAGATTTGGAAAAATATTTAAATGAATACAAAGTAGAAACCCGCCCTTTATGTAGTGGAAATCTTCTCCGTCAACCTTTCTTACAGAGAGAAAATACACCCTTGCCCGAAAACTACCCTACAGCCGAATTTTTACATGAAAATGGTTTCTTTATAGGTAATAATCACCTAATTACTGATGATGAAATTACAACATTAAGACATTTAATAGATTCTTTTATCAATGAAAATTAAAGACGTTTTAGTAATTCCTACCGATTATTATTCTGATTATAGAGGTGATATTTGTACTCTATGGAAGACAGGAAATATAAGGTATGTAGATTTTAATCATGATAAAATATGTACATCTAAAAAAAATGTACTAAGAGGGATACATGGTGATTTTAAATCACATAAATTAGTTAGTTGTTTATATGGGGAATTGTATTTTGTAGTAGTAGATAATCGAAAAGATTCACCTACATATAAACAATGGGACTGGTTAATGTTAAATGACAAAACCCGAAAACAAGTATTATTACCCCCAGGAGTAGGAAATGGATTTTATGTATTAAGTAAAGACTCAGTATTTCATTATAAATGGTCTTATAAAGGAAATTATCCGGATGTAGAAGACCAGTTTACTTTGAAATGGGATGATGAAGAACTAAACATAAGTTGGCCTACTACAAACCCAATTTTATCAACCAGAGATAAATGAATATAGCATTTTTTACAGAAGGAGGATATAAGGGTAAGGTAGATAGATCCCACCCTAATATGAGAACTGATTTAGCATGGGTTTGTGCATTAGAAGCAGATCATTGGAATTTTAATGAAACCCCTAATAAACAATACGACTTAGGTATAGTAATCATACCTAAGAAAAACCCCGAATTTAACATAAATAGATTAAAACAATTTTGCAATAAAATTACTGTTATGCAAGAAGGACCAAATTGGTTGTGGCAAGATTATTCTTTACCCCAACAAATATGGTATTATAATACTATCCAAGAAGCTGATTTTATGCTAGTCCATAACGAAGCAGACAGGAAATATTATACGGGTCTTACGGGGAAAAAGTGTATTATATTACCCAGCCTTATGATAGAAGATTCAATTAACAATCTTCCCAAGGTTAATAGAGAAAATATTATAATAGGGGGTAATTTTTGTTCTTGGTATGGGGGATTTGATTCGTATGTTGTGGCACAAGAAGCTGATTGTCCTGTATACATTCCTAGTATGGGCAGGAAAATAGAGGGGGAAGAACAAATGCCTAATCTTAATCACCTCCCCTATATGAATTGGGTAGAATGGATTAAATCATTAAATAATTTTAAATATGGGGTTCATTTAATGAGAACCCACGCTGCGGGAACCTTTGCTCTTAATTGTGCTTATCTTGGGATACCTTGTATAGGGTATAAAGGATTAGATACTCAAGAAATTTGCCACCCCGACTTAACAGTAGATGTAGGTAATTTGGAGGGAGCAAAAATATTACTTACATTACTTAAAACTAATAAGCAATTTTATGAAAAATGCTCATTAACAGCTAAGGAAAATTATACAAAATATTATTATGAAGATAAGTTTAATACAACCTTCAAGGAACAACTTAAAATATCTTAAGTGGTCTTATAATTCTATCCGTAAACATCAGGGTAATCATGAAGTACAGATTTGCGTAGCAGATGATGCTTCATCTGATGGAACTTGGGATTGGTGTCAAGAAATGATGGATAAAGACTCATTATTCAAAGCAATTAGAAACGAAGGCCCAACTAGATTAGGCCATACCATCCTATATGATACTTTAGTTAATGAAGTAGCAACAAATGATATTTGTATGATTTACCATGCAGATATGTACTTATGCCCTGGTGCTTTAGATTCAATCGAAGAACATATTACAGATAAAACAATCGTATCACTTACTAGAATTGAACCACCACTACACCCTGATGGTCCTGAAAAGATACTATTTGATTGTGGTATTGAACCAGAGGAATTCCACGAAGAAACCTTAATGTCTTATCTACAGATGTCTAGTAAAGATAGATTAAATAAAACAACAGAAGGTATATTTGCACCTTGGGCATTTTATAAAAAAGACTTCCAAGAAATAGGAGGACATGATCCTATATTTGCCCCACAATCAAAAGAAGACACAGATATATTTAATCGTTTTCAATTAAATGAAATTAAATTTATTCAAACGTGGGGAGGATGTGTTTACCATATGACTTGTAGAGGTTCAAGATTTGCTGATGGTGCTAAACGCAACCCCAATGGTGAAGTGTTTATGAAGAATAGGGAAACAGATGAATGGTTAAAACAAAACCAAAAAGCTACTAAAGAGTTTTTACGTAAATGGGGCCATTATTGTAAGCATGATGCTTTATTAAAACCAATTATACCCCCTAAATATGATATAGGTTTTATAGTTAAAAATTCTAGGGATGTACAATTAATAGAAGCTTTAGAACCATGGTGTAGTACAATATATGTAGATAATAGTAGATCTCATTATATTACGTTAGAACAACCAAATACATCATTTGATTTAAATGAAAAAGTAAAACCTTTCGATAATGAAAAAAATAATGAAATTTTAGTTACAATAGATGGTAATAAATTTACACAACAAGATTTTCAATATATCCAACAATTACCTGAAATATTAGCTGATAGTGGTGAACCTGGGTTTCATGGGGAGTTAGGAAATATTATAGTTGAAATATTTGAAGAAATGAACACATACGAGAAAGGATTAATAATTTGTAAAGATAACTTAATAAAATGAAAAAAGCAATAGTAACGGGGGGAGCTGGATTTGTAGGTTCAAATTTAGTAGATAAATTAATAGAACAAGGTGTAGAAGTAACTATACTCGATAACCTATCTACAGGCAAAAAAGAAAATATAAACCCTAAAGCCAAATTTATTGAATGTGATATATCTACAGCTTCACAGGTAGACTTAACATTTTATATTAATGGAGCTGACGTTGTATTCCATACAGCTGCAAAAGCTAGAGTACAACCATCTATTGATGATCCATTAGCATTTAATAAAGCAAATGTAGACGGAACATTAAATATGCTCTATGCTTCACATAAGATGAAGGTTAAAAGATTTGTATATAGTGCTAGTAGTTCTGCTTATGGCAATGCATCTAAATTTCCAACACCCGAAGAACACCCAACAAACCCCCTATCACCATATGGTTTACAAAAATATATTGGAGAACAATATTGTAAAGTATTTAGTGAAGTATATGGATTAGACACAGTATCATTAAGGTATTTTAATGTTTATGGGAAAAGAATGTTACTTGAGGGGGCATATTGTTTAGTATTAGGAATATTTGCTAAACAAATGTTAGAGGGAAAACCAATGACTATAAATAATGATGGCAAACAGAGACGCGATTTTACTTATGTAGGTGATGTAGTTAATGCAAATATATTAGCAGCAACAAATTTAGGTGATTTTAACGGAGAAGCATTTAATATTGGAAATGGAAAAAATTATTCTGTAAACGAAGTAGCTAAAATGTTTAACGGTAAAACTATAAAAGGTAAAGATGTATTAGAACCTTTTCAAACTTTAGCTGATAATTCAAAAGCGGATTTAGAATTTAATTGGAAACCACAAGGTGATTTACCATCTTGGATTAAAAAATATAAAAAAGATTTAGGAATATGAAAAGAATAGGAATTATAGGAAAAGGTTTTGTTGGTTCTGCTGTAGAATTTGGATTTTCAGCCCAAACCGGTTGTGATATAGAAGTTAAAGTATATGATAAAAATCCTACAAAAAGTACACATACTTTAAAAGAAACAGTCAATAAATCAGATATCATATTTGTATCAGTGCCAACCCCCTCAAATCCCGATGGTAGTATGCATTTAGGTATATTAGAATCTGCATTAAATGACATCGATAACATAAATAATAATAACGCAATTATTTTAATCAGATCAACAGTAACCCCCGGTACGACTAGAAACTTACAAGAAAAATTTAATAAATTACGGTTAGTATTCAATCCAGAGTTTTTAACTGAAAGATCTGCTAAATTTGATTTTATAAATCAATCTAGATTCATTTTAGGTGGTGAACCTGAGTATACAAAAGAAGTAGCTGAACTATATAGGTGGAGGTTTGGTGAATCTGTTCCATGTATTGAAACAAATTTTGAAACGGCTGAAATGATTAAATATATGAATAATTGTTTCTTTGCAACTAAAGTTTCATTTATGAATGAAATGAAATCAATAGCAGATAGATGCAATGTAGATTGGGGGATGGCGGTAGAAGGTTTTGTTAGAGATGGTAGAATAGGACATACACATCTAAATGTTCCTGGACCTGATGGGAAAAGAGGATTTGGGGGATCATGTTTTCCAAAAGATATTCAAGCTATGGTTCAATTTGGTAAAGATTTAGGTATAGATACTACTACACTTAAAGGTGCTTGGCAAACTAATCTAAATGTAAGACCAGAAAGAGATTGGGAAGATTTAAAGGGACGAGCTATTGTTGAATCTTAATATATTTATAACAAATAACAATAATGAAAAAGACTGAATTACACGATATGGTTTTAGAAACTATGCACGAGTATATAACTGAAGCAGAATTATCCACTGGAGACAATACATTTACTATTAAAGTAGCTGTAAATAAGAACCCAACTAAAGAAGGTATCAAAATTCAGCTTATACCTAAAGGTGGAACTATATTAAACGACCCTGATGAAAAGAATAACGTCAGTGAAAAAGTCCAATCAGCAATGAATAATGCTTTAGGCAAATATGGTCTACAGGTTAACATTGATCCAGATATAAAGCAAGCAACTGATAATCCTAACGTGTTAGGATACTATATTCCTATAACTCAGTTCAAAAACCTAATCACGAAAGCTCTTAAAGGGGAATAAATTAGAATCTTGGTTTCACGAGCTTTCTTTCATATATTTAATAAAGATGAGAAAGAGAAGAAACATTCCGACAATTCCTGTTGATTTTTACCAAGACGCAGGCCGCAAAGCACAATACCAGAAAATACTTTATAAAAGTATTATTGAAGGTGTTGAACAAAGTCTTAGTAAAGATAAAGATAAATTTATTATGGCTAGGGTAGAAGATGGTAAAAGTGTCAAAGATGTAGAAATACTAAGAGAATCCTTTAAAACTAACCTTGAAACTGTTCTAAATTATTATGAACAACAGGAAGAATATGAATTATGTTCCCGTACGTTAAATCTTATAAACCAGGTACAATGAAATCTCAAACTTTTGTTTTAGAAACAAAAACACAAAAAGGAATTAGAGGTGAAAGAATCCATAAAGTGGTAGCAACTTCACTATCAGAAGCAATAAAAATGTTTGCTCAGATTAAACAGTTAAGACCAGACCAATTAGTAGAATTATTCTCAGTTTATGAACAACCTTCAAATGGCAGATGATCAAATAAGACAAGACCTTAAGGATATTCTTAAAATTAAAGGCAATATAACTAAAGAACGCCCTGTAAAAGGTTTAGTTAAAAAAGAAGCATTTACTAGATTTATTCAAAACTATAAATATGCTAATGATAGAGCTTTAATGCTTAAAATGGAACATGCAGTTGATTTTGTTAATTTTGAAGAACCCTTTGTTCAATCCATCGAAGCATTACTAGAACTCCAATTTAATAAAAACCAATTACAAATACTCCATTGGTGGTTATATGATAAGTGGAATACAGGAGATGAATCAGTTTTACAATTAAATAATACAGAAAATGGTGATATAATTCCCTCAGATACACCTGAGGAACTTTGGGACCTAATTCAATCGTTAAAATGAATAAAATAATCCTTACAAAGGACGACGTTTTAAGAGCCCAAAAACACACATTAAGTAATAGGGCAGCAGCTCGTTATTTAGGCGTTTCATATAATGTTTACAAGCGTTATGCACTTACATTTAATGATAATGAAACGGGTAAAACACTATTTGATAAACACTTAAATCGCCAAGGTAAGGGTATTAAAAAACACTTAGGGGGATATGGTAAATCAAAGAAAAATATCAAAGCACCACTTGAAGATGTACTAGAAGGTAGAGTAGATGTATCACACTACACTGTTGACATACTTAAATCACGTTTAATACAAGAAGGTTATTTAGAAGAGTGTTGTAATAGTTGTGGGTTTAATGAGAGACGAGTAGTAGATTATAAAGTACCACTTGTACTTCATTTCCAAGATAGTAATAAGAAAAATTGGAAACGAGATAATTT
>Ga0209630_10002165_pt1 | contig 19490 bp, 17 predicted proteins | sample COG_01_FD_184745 | JGI IMG/M metagenome (GOLD analysis project Ga0209630, IMG submission 184745) | Pelagic Microbial community sample from North Sea - COGITO 998_met_01 (SPAdes) (version 2) | ecosystem: Environmental > Aquatic > Marine > Neritic zone/Coastal water | place: Helgoland, sampling... | reverse complement strand
ACTGAAGCTCCTCTTTTGCTAATTATCAGCAATTTTTATGCCAGAGTTATTTAAAATATTAGGCTCTTCAATTACGATACAAATGTATGAAGGACTATCCCATGAAATCGAACAAATTCTTACTACTCAGGCGAGCAAATGTTGCTTGCGCAGCTTCTTTATTTGTCAGCAATTCCTGAAGCTTAGTAAGTAACTCTGCCATATCTGCATCTTCAATTTTGGAAATATCTTCACTTAAATCAACGAGAGTGTTTTGCGTACTATCAACAAAATTTTGAGCGGTACTGGAAGCCACACCCAACTCTGTACGCTTTGATATGAAATGTTCAAAAACATTATGCAATTTATTTTGAACAGCCAAATTAGATAGTGAATGTGGTAAAATTATTTCATCACTTACGTTTGAGCCAACTGTCTTTTGTACCCCAATCGATTGATCCGCTGTATTGGGCAAATCAGTAACGAAATTTGAAATTTTAAGGTCAACGCCATTTCCCGAAAGTCTAATTTTATTAGCTGAAGATACCACCGCAGTTATACCTGACGCAGAAGTATGTTGGTTTATCGCAGCAACCAGCCCATTAAAATCATTTGCATAAACATGAGCTTCAACATTATAAATTGCGCCATTAGCTGAAAGATCAAATTTATATTCGTTCATTTGTCCTGAAGCAGGCAGCACCACGTCTACAGCTGTTCCGTTTGAGAGCAAATTTGAAGATGACCCAGCATAAATACCATAGTCTAGGCTTCTAGAAAATTCATCAAGAGCTTCAAATATAGAAAATTTTTCATTTCCTGTGTTTGCAGAAAGAAAAACTTCTGTGCCAGAAAAATTCTGTCTTAAATCGCTACCGCGCGAAACTTGCAAAGTTTTGTTAACAGCTGAACCTACGTAGTTAACTTCACCTAAATTATTAATCTCAAAAGGTTTAGCTACCACTGACGTACCAGAAAAATACCCGTTTCCAAGAGCATCTTGTCCATTTGCAATGCTCAGGATTTCTTCTTTGATGCCAGCAATTTCAATTTGAAACAATTTTCGTTCTTCAGAAGTTAGAAAACCATTTGAACTCTCAATATGCATTTCTTTCAAACGCACCGAAGCATTCTGCAATTGTTCAAAACTTATATCAATTCTCTCAAGATCAGAAACTATCTGTTCGGCATTACTCTTGAACTGAGTGATCTCGAGTTTGTGTTCTTCCGATGCATTTAAGAGCGATATGTCTTGAATATCATGCTTTAATGATAAAGATTTTTTTCCCGTACTTACCTGAACTTGTAGATCACTAACCTCATTATTCAAGCGTGAAAAAAGATCTATATTTTTTTGATAAAATCCAGAAGTAGATATCGTCATATTATTCAACTCCCGCTATATTGATCGCAATAAGGTGTCTAGTAATTCACGAGCTGTAGTTAGCACCCGAGCGAGCGCCTGATAGGCCTGCTGTTGCTCCATTAAGCGTGCAGCTTCAGTATCGAGGTCAACACCTGTGAATTCATTTTTAATATCCACGGCCAATTGATAAGCTACTTGATTACTTTCTAACGTTTGTTGATTAGCCTGAATTTCTGCGCCTGTACTAGACACAATATTACCAAAAATTTCGGCATATCCGCCAACACCGGTCTGATTATTGCTTAACGACGTACCTAACATATTGTTTAGATTGCTCGCATCATCAGCATTAGTTGATACTAATACCTTAAACGCGTCACCACCCGCTACTGCACCATCGAAGTCCAACGACAATCCCTGAAACGTAGTATTATTATCGCTAGCAATTGAACGCGTCCCCACAATATGCCCGGATTGAAAATCATAAATATCGATACTTGTTGGGTCCGCTTTGTTAACCTCGATAGAATATTCTCTTGTCTCGCTCGTCGTCGCAGTCTTTATTTCTCCAATAGCCAATGGATTGCGAGTGCCGCTCGAAATAAAAATTAAATCTTCACCACGCATTCCATCAATAGACAAAACTTCACTGGCCAACGAATTCACCGCCACACTAGACCTAACCCTTTGATCCCCAATATTTGAAATTCTCAAGCCATCATTAGAAGCTATGACCTGTGCCGATATCGTGGAAATGCCATAATTCTTAGAGACCGCATTAGATTTTATTCTTATGTTCTTATCCCTGGCAGGGTCGTCATTTACCACCACTTTCACACGAATTTGTGTTGCCACATTTGGGTTTACTTCCGTCGAAAAAGACATCCAGGACGGTAGAGAACCAGTCTTTAAAACTACAGTATTGTTTGATGTATTAAAGGATAAATCATATTCTGTATCTCCAATCATGAGGGAACCGATGTCATTGTTACTGGAAATATTTTGTGCAAAATACTTAGAATATATCTCAGTTTTAGATGTATTTGAGATATGAAAATCAGCGGCCGTTTGGCTGGTATTAGAAGACGAATAGGTAATGCCGTGCCCACTGACAACACCATTATTAGCCGTTGCAGTTAGCCGGATTCCAGAGCTATCCGATTCAAAATTCACTGTTAAACGATCTGCTTCAGGTCCAGTTACAACAAATTTGGAACTCGAAATGAGCTCTGAAAGGCCAGCTGAACCTGAATAAGTATTAGTGCCAACAATAACGTTAGTACCTTGAACTTGGACGTCGTCATCTATGTTTAACGTGGCGGTATATGTCTGTTCACCTATAGAAAATTGGATCTGCGATCCATCGCTAGGAAAACCATCCGTCAAGTCAAATGTGTCTCCAAAAAATACAGTAGATGTTGCCAGATCTCGTAAATTTGAAGCCAAATTACTAGAGATAACACCGGTAGAAAATTCATCAGCTTTCTGGGGCACAAAACTACTTTCTAAATTTCCAAACACTGGATCAGAAAGAGTTAAACTGTATTTTGATGCTGATGATACAACATTAATATTACTTGCATCCGCATACCCGCTGTCCAATTTATAATTTGCATAAAAACTGATATCAGTATGGTCATTTTCGATGTCAAAACTTTTACTGGAAAACCCCATATCAAAGGCTGAGTTAGTGCTGTTTAAATTGTTACCATTGTAGCTAGCCGTGAAGTCAGAGGTGCTTTTCATCTGCACATTGCCACCAATGATAAGGTGCTGCCCATCAGAAAGTGTCTTAGAATTTGTTAGCATTCTATCACCAAATCGATCTAATTGATTTACTGAAATTCCAACACCACTGTCTAAATTTACAGTTTTCAATGCGATATCGCCAGCGTCAACATGCTCTAAGATAACACCAGAATTTCCGCTCGAATAGGCTTTCACCCCAGTCGCATCTGAAAACGAGTTGATTTGACTTATTAAGCCAGCATGTGAACCATTTGATACAGTTGTACTAATTTGCACGGTAGATAAGTTGTTTCCAACCAACTCAAATTCCACTAAGCCGTTTGCAATCCCAGATAATTCAACCAAATTTGAAGCAGTGGCACTTATTCCCAAACTGCTAAGACCCGTTGATAGGTTTTTAGCAATTTGCCCCGCCATCATACCGCTTTCAAAGGTAACGCTAGCACTTCGGCCACTGGCGGTTGTTACCGAAACAGGACCAACCAATTGTGTTCGATTTGTTGGAAAGGCATTAGACGCATATACGGAAACATTATTATTAATACTGTCAGGAAAACCTGCGCCAGATAAAGAAATGACATCTAGACCTTCAGTTGTCTTTCTAGTGACATTAGCACCTGAAAAGCCTTCATTCGATGATGTTGGCAAATAATTCGCTCTATAAATTGCATCGCTTGAAAATCCATTTTCTTGTGTCAGGTAATTCGTTACTTCATCCTGGCTTAATGTCTTTCCGGAAATTTGTATGCCTTCTTTGGTAAATACGCTCAAATCAGACAGGCCAGTATCCTCCCTGGCCAAGATACCAGAAACTCCACCTAATGAACCAGATTCTAACGCCGGAAAATTAGAATTTGACGCCTGCGCTGCCGAAGAAATTACGAAACTTGACCCCGATGCAACTGCATGAAGTCCAAGGTCCCTGAACGACTTTAAGGAACTATTTGAGACTATCGCCCCATTATTTAAAATTTCGGCCAGATCATTCGTTGTATCTAAGTCGTCAAATACAGACGAAATGTTAAAAGTATAGTTAGTTGAATTGAGGGTTACGCTTAATTGGTCAGATGAGCTTAATTGAGTTATGTCAGTAAAAATCCGTAAACTTGACTGTGATTTTAACATTGAGAGCTCTTCAATAGAGCCGACATTTTCAATTACGCCCAAAACACCTAAAGAGTTAAAACTTACTGGATTTGCTGCATTTCGTGTTTCTGAAAATAAGCTTTGTAGGTTGGAAATACCGAGAGGCGTACTCTCATTGAAATATCCAATATTTAAATTAGACGAGCCAGAGTTTTTAATGTCTGGCTCAACAAAATGAAGACCTGCTGCCGCTAATTTACTTGCATCAGAAATTAAAACTGCCATGTCAGCGCCAGAAGTATCAGTCACTTCTATGAAAAATTTATCTCCATTTTTTGGCTGTCCCTCAGCCAAAATACTTAACTCTCCAAGTTCTAATCGGGAGACAAAATTTGGTATGGATTCACCATTACTGCTGGAGACGCTCCAGGAGCCACCTTCCGCATTAAAAATCAATTGTAATTTTGACCCGACTAAACTGTCGTTAAAACCCTCTACCCTTAACGAACTATCCCCTCTATTTGCAGCAGCTTTTTGTACAGATACGGAATCTAAACTGAACAAATCAGTTCCCCGGTCTCCATTTAAATCCAAACCCATACGATGTATTGAATTCATCTCCACTACAAATTTTTGAGCTAGAGCATTTACTTCAGAAATAGTTTTTCCAGTTAAATTATCGGCAGACACCAATCCAGCCAATTGCCCTGAAGAGAAATGGATGCTGGAGAGATTTCCATTCGGACCATTTAGATACGACTTGATCCCATGATCATCTGTTTTAAGGGAAATTTCGTTAAAGGAATTACCCTCCAAAAGCGTTGCGACCTCACCAAATTTACCCAGAGATACCGTAACACCACCATTTTTATGATATTCAACACTAATGTCAGCGAGCTGGCTTATGTTTGAAAGTAGGCTATCCCGCTTATCTAAAAGAGAGTTTGGGGGCCCACTTTTATTCGCATTCCCTAATATTTCATTCTGTATGTTCGAAAGGTTGCGTAAGTTAGTATTGAACTCTCCTGCCGCAAGGGACAGGGTGTCGTGCGTGAGCGTTCGAAGATCACTAAGTCCAGAATGTAATTGCGAAATCTCTCTCGAAACAGCCTTCGCTCCAGTAAGCGCTAATGTTCTGAGGTTCATATCAGAAGGGTCTTGAGCAAGGCTATTAATACCGTCAAAAAATTCACCTATGCGGGTACCAACTGTGGCACCTTTAGGTATCAGTACATTTTCAAGGCGGTTTAAAATTTCAGACTTTGATTTCGAAAATGAGAACGACGAGGACGCATTTTGTAATTGTAGATCTAGAAACTGGTCGAATGCTCTAGTGATGCCTCCCATTCGCACACCCAAGCCACTTGTTTTGGAAATTGTCAAAACATCAGCACTAGCTACAGTAATTTCCTCAATTGAAGCATCTCGCCTCGCGTAGCCCTCCGTGCCAACGTTTGCAATATTTTGACCTGTAGCTGCTAGGCTACTTTTGTATGCGCTAATGCCGGCCTTACCAATATCAAATAAGTCTCCCATTTTGGCGCCCTATTTAACCAAATCAGTTCGCAACTGACGGACGATCACATCTCTTAAGCCTAAGTTAAAAGATGTGCTTCCAGCCTGAGACAGTTCACTATCAAACATCTCTTGAAAGTTATCACTTGCGGTAGAACCTAGAAGGTCATCGCTCAATTTGCTTTGACGAGCCTGATCGAGGAACATTTTAAGAAATATTGCTTCAAACTGGCTGGCTGCCTCCTCTAATTCTGTTAAATTTTGCAGTTTGGCTCTACCCGCGGGATCCATATTTAATTTTGACGTTGTAAACTTGGTCAACATTTCCGCTTGGTTGGGAATATTAGTCACTTAACTACACTCCTATATCACAATCAATTCAGCATTGAGAGCTCCAGCCTCTCTCAATGCTTCAAGTATTGCGACCAAATCTGATGATGTTGCTCCCACTGCGTTGATTGAATCAACGATGTCGCTTAATGAAACTCCCTGACCGAATAGAAACGCTTTGGCCACATCTTCTTCAACTTCTATTTCAGTATCTGGATTTTGCACTGCAGGGCCTGCATTTGCATTGGCGCCTGCACCAACAGCCAACGCATCTGCTTGATCAACATTTACATTTTCATTTACCGTAACTTTTAGGGATCCGTGCGCAACAGCCGCCGGCATAACTTTAACATCACCACTTATAACTATAGTACCAGTTCTAGAGTTGATAATTATTTTTGCAGGCGGTGAAGCTTTCTTAACATCTAAATTTTCTAACATTGAAACAAAGCCGACCTTTTGACTTGGATCATTTGGAGCCCGAACACGAATACTATTTTTATCCAATGGCATAGCCATTCCATCACCAAACGTTTCATTTATAGCTTGTGAGATATTCAATGCAGTTGAGAAATCGCCTTGATGTAAATTTAAAATTACGAAATCAGTATCAAGAAAAGCTGTTTCCACCATTCTCTCAACCGATGCACCCCCAGGTATGCGTCCAACTGTTGGTATATTAACTGTTAAAGATGAATTATCCGCACCCTCAACTCCTAATCCGCCAACCACCACATTTCCCTGAGCAATAGCATATGTCTCTCCATCAGAACCCAGCAAAGGCGACATCAAAAGTGTACCGCCTTTTAACGATTCCGATCCGCCGATTGTGGAAACTGTAACATCGATAGTTTGCCCAGGTTTAGAGAAAGGCGGCAACTCCGCCGTCAACATAACTGCTGCCGCATTGTCACCATTAAATCCATCTAACGCACTTGTAATCCCAAATCGAGCTACGAGGGACTGCATAGATTGCAATGTAATCCCGGTATTCCCATCCCCGGATCCAGCTAGTCCCACTACGATCCCATAGCCCACAAGCTGGTTTGAGCGTATGCCCGCAAGTGAGGTAAGGTCTTTTATTCTATCGGCCTGTGCAGGCAAAATAAAAGACTGGAAAAGTCCACAAAACAGAAGAAGGCTGATTAATTTTTTCATTGGGACAACTCTTATAAAGGATTAATTGTATCAAGGATCTTGCTGTACCAACCCTTTTTACCTGATGCAGCGATGTCTCCTGCGCCAATGTATTGAATATTTGCGTTTGCTATACGGTCAGACGACACAATATTTTTTTCATTAATGTCTTTTGGCCTTACAATGCCATGAACCCGAATATACTCATCTCCGTTATTTAAAGTGAGCTTTTTTTGACCTAAAATTTCGAGATTTCCATTCTGGAAAACGCGCACTACGTGTACTGAAACTTGTCCATTCAAAGAATTTGATTGTGCTGACGAGCCACTACCAGAAAAAGTATTTGCCAAACTAGAACCCAATTTTGTGGATAACTCGGGAGTGCCTAGTGCAGTCGGCAAAGAAATCGAACTGTCGTTTGATTTCGCCGTGGCTGCATTTTGTGATTTTGTCGCTTGAAAACTTTCTGCAAATTGGACCGTAATAATGTCGCCAACCATTTGAGCTCTACTTTCCATAGAAAATAGATTACCCCTGGTCGCATTAAAAATTGTACCCGAACGATTATTTGTTTCCACGAGAGGCATTTCTTGAGGATACATTGGTTCAAAGTCGATGCTTACACGATCTGCATTATGCTGGGCGCAGCCAGAGAGCATAATCACTAAAACTGGAACTATTTTATGCATAATTTCGCCTATAAATTATTTGAAATGTAACGCATCATTTCGTCCACAGCGGTTATGGATTTTGAGCTAACTTCATAAGCACGCTGTGTTTCAATCATATCTACTAATTGCTGCACCACATTCACATTTGAGCCCTCAACAAATCCCTGTATGACGGAGCCAAAACCACCATCTAAGGGTGCGCCCTCCTGTGGCTGACCGCTCTCTGATGATTCAACCAAAAAGTTCTGTCCAATTGGAAGCAGACCGCGCGGATTTCCAAAATTTACAAGAGAAATCTGGCCCACCTCTTGCGCAAAAGCGTTTCCAGCCACAGTAACATTAACGACTCCATTCGCTGCAATATTAATATTTGTTGCGTCTTCTGGGATTTCGACCTGTGGCTGAACGACATAACCGCTAGCTGTAGTCAGCAACCCCTCTGCATTACGCGAAAACGCACCGTCCCGCGTATAACCAACACTACCATCTGGCAATAAAGCTTGGAAAAAGCCTTCACCATCAATTGCAAGATCAAGCGAATTATCCGTAGCGATTAGGCCGCCCTGGGTGAAAAGTTTTTGAGTACTCACCACCTTCACACCAGTACCCACCGCAAGTGGAGACGTCAGTGAAGTATCATCAGCAGTCTGTGCTCCAGCTTCTTTTATTACTTGGTAAAAAAGGGTTTCAAAATTTGCCCGGTCACGTTTAAAGCCAGTGGTATTAACGTTGGCCAAATTGTTCGCAATTACCTGCATTTTGAATTGTTGGGCATTTAGCCCAGTTTTTGCCACGTGCATTGCGGTTGTTGACATTTCTTCGACCTTTCAACTGACTTACGCAGTAGAAGAGCAAGGATCGTGCCAAACAAATTATGTTGGTAATCCCATCAATTTTGTACCCGATTTATCAATCTCTTCAGCCTGCTTAATCAATTTAACATTTATTTCAAATTGTCGCTGCATATCCATGTTGAATACCATCTCTTCAATTGCATTAACGTTGGAACCCTCCAAAACCCCTTGGGCAAATAAACCAGACTGATCAACATCAGGCACAGAACCATCCAAGTTACGAATTTTGCCATCTAAACTCTTAGTCAAGCTGTTGGACGGTGGGGATGCAGAACCCAAAAATCCAATACTGGTGAAGTCACCCGGCAAAGCTCCAGGCTGATGTACTAATACCTCGCCGTTATCACTGAACTTCATAGCCGTAAACGGAGGCAAGACTATGGGCTGCAGGCCATCAGACAATACAAGGTTACCAACACCATCGACGAGACGATTTTCAGTATCAACACCAAAGTCACCACGTCGAGATAGTGCAACTTCGCCATCCGGTGGTTGGATGAATAAATACGCACCATTCAACAAGGCAACATCAGTTTCTACACCAGTATTTTGAAGTTGTCCTACCTCACTAGAGAAAATTCGATCTCCCGTTTCCAGCGGGAATATTCTCGCTGTGGCTTGGTTCAAAGACGACAAAAACCCAGCGTTACCCTCGTTAGGTAAATCTCGACGAAAGCCTGGCACATTAGCATTTGCCAAGTTATTGGCCAAATCAAATTTAAGATCTTTTAGACCCGTAATTGAGCTTAATGCCGTTTGAACCATTCTATCCATAGCGTAGAACCTTTAATTATAGCCTAATGTTAATAATAGTCTGCGTCATGCTAGTTGTAGTTTCCATTGCCTTTGCCGCAGCTTGGTAATTCCGTTGGGCGGTTATTAAGTTTACCAGTTCTTCCGTAATGTCCACATTGGAACGCTCCAGAGAACCCGAAAGAATATTTCCAAACCCATCCTCAGCAGCTTCACCTAGTTCTGGATCACCACTCGCAGCCGTCGACGTAAACGTAGAATTACCAATTTGCTTGAGCCCACTATTGTTACTAAAGTTAGCGATGATTATTTTACCCAAGCTTACATTTTCACCATTCGAGTATCCTGCCAGAACATTTCCATAGTTATCAATTTCCAGATTCGTTAACCGACCAGACGCAGCTCCATCTTGGCTAACGTTTTGCGCAGAAAATGGTTGTGCAAATTGAGTGGCTTCAGAAAAATCAACCGTGATGCTAGCGTTTGGTAATCCGTCATAACTTACTTTAGTTATTGGACTAATTAATTCTCCAGCCTTGTTAAAGGTAAGCTCTCCATCATCCAAATATAAAGGATAAAAATCTTCAACGATGTTATCAGCAAAGTCATCTGTGCGCGTAGTGATCTCACCGGTAGGTGACACAAACAATGGACGCCCCAAATTATCTGTAGCTTGCGTCGGTGTCTTTATTTCAGTGGTGTTTCCTATTCCCAATGGAATATCTTGCAAACCAAATCGCAGAGCGCCATCAATTTTAAAAGTCGATGTGTCACCCATTGTACCTGTTGTGAACACAAAATTATTGTTCGCAGCATTGTAGCTAACATCCACACCACCGACTGGCTGCCCCGTAATCGGATGCTGCATTTGATTAATCCTTGCTTCCAAAGCGGTAGCCATCGTTATGCCAGTATAGTTTTTCTCTGGCAGTTCAATGAACGCACTTACTCCATTGACAACAACATTAAATCTATTCTCGTCGCCTACAGTCGTAAGTGTGAAGGCATTTTGCATGTCAATAAGTGCCTCAGCTCCCGTCGCAACCGCTGGAGTAGATCTGATACCAGTAGCAGCAGTATAGCCAACCTCACCCTCACGTGGAAAGCCAAGGACCTGGTTTGTACCCGCACCAATCTTGTGCGCCGTGTATGCTGCTGCATCAGTGGGGTCTTTTTCCCCCAAGATGGTTAATTTATAGCGCCCAATGCTAATGTCAGACTTAGATTGGTTCGCAGAAACACCTTGCACGCTGTTGGCTGCTAGCGCCTCACCAGTAGACCCACTCTTAAATTCAAATGCATTATTGACGGTATCAAAATAAACATCCATGCCGAAGCGCTGGTTTTGAGCCTGCACAGCAGGACCATCATTTATAAATGAGTTGCCAATCGCTTTATCGTCGCCCGCAAGGCTAATGTCTTTATTATTGCCGTAGGCCTGAATACCTATACCGTTCGTGCCTGCGGAAAGAACCTGACTATAAACAGTAAAGTTATTCATCCCAAGGCCAGTGCCCAGTCCCAACTGCGCGTTATCAGCATCAAATGTTAATCGTTGTTCTTTATCATCATAATTAATTTTTATTGCAGGATTTCGATCATCAACCCAATTAGTGCTCAACGTATTTGTATTGAGTCCCAAAGTAGACAACGCTTGGCCAGACGCTAGTGTCCCGGTAAAAGCCAGCGCAGCTCCACCAGCATTTGTTGTTGTGGTTTGGGCCGCTGTTCTTTTAGCCGATGCGCCGATTTCTTGAACAACAATTTTGTTGGTATAAAAAACTTCATTTACACCATCCACTAGGCCCTCAGTATCCTCAAAATATGCGACAATGTGATCTGACGGTTTTGCTAAAACTTGGATTGGACGCTCGGTAGCCGCGTTAATGGCCGGGAAGGTCGCACCATTCATAGCATAATCTAATGTTACTCTGTAATGGCTAGCAGACGCCCCAGTTGTTGTCACTTCTGTGACTGCAATATCTTTGTCACCAAACATGGCTGTCATCGCACTTGTAGTTTTACTACCAGCAGGAAATTGCATAAACCGAACCGTTTCAGGCGTAAGTGTGAACCCAGACGTCGGAACCTCAAAATATGGTTTTCCAGCATGTGGTGTGCCAGCGGCGTGAACACCAAATCCACCAGCCAGTCTTGCTGCGACATTGTTATCATATGCTTTTACGGTAGGTATATTAGCAGAAGCTCCTGTCGCGTCATTCGAGTAAGCTAAATACCTTGAAGTAGTTACTACATTGCCACCAGCATCATTGGTTTTGTGAGTTACAGTTGCAATATCATTACCTGTAATTCTTGCCACAGGAATACCCGCAGCAGGGATAGCGGTGTTGGGAATTACACCAGATACGAGTTTTTTGAACAATCTACCATCAGCATTAAGGGCTGCAACATTTGCTGCATTTACGCCAGCGGCGCCCGCCCCGCCAACTTCATGAATATACGCATTCAATTCATCATTTATCCGAACCTGTGCGTGGCTTAAAAAATTTGTTTGAGTCATGCCAGCCTTAGCTTCCGCTGCGGTGTTGACTATAGATGCCTCATGCAAGTCTACTACAATCGGCGTTGCAAGCCCAGTAGACAATCCGTCACCAGTCGTAACCTTCAAATCAATACTAAATTTATTATCGACATCGTCAGTTAGCTGAATTTTTTTATCGTCTCCAAACGCATTTTTAGTAGCCACTTCAACCGCCGCAGCCAATTGAGTGCCGTTATATGTCCCAGGAGGGATGTCAATTGAGACTGGACCGCTTGCATCTACGTCAACTAAAAGAAAATCTTTGCCCCAAAAAGTTGATCCAGTTGGATTTGCTGTACCGTTAAGACTTTGATATTCACGAGTGGCCTTAAATTGAAGTGGATCAGTTACAATCGTGACAGTTCGGCCATCACCCAAGAATGTTTCAATCCCATTCGACTTAAGGGTCGCAGGCGTTGAATCAGTGGCAGCTCCAAGGGCATCAGCCTTATAAAGAGGAAACCCCTTACCCTCTAAAATGTAGGCGGGATCCTGCGGGAGGTTAGTTTGTTGCCCAAATTTATCAATATATAAAGCGGCCCCTTGCGGATCAACAGCACGTGTAAGTCTAGGAGTTATCTCCAGGCCATCCACCATTAATTTAGTATCATACTTAAACGTTGGATCCGCATCTGTAGAACTTTGCGTTTTCAAATAAAATACAGTAGCGGATTGAGGATTCCCTGAACGATCAAAAATAGTCACCGATGAGTTGGATGTGTATGTTTCAGGATCGTCTGGATCAAAAATATTATCCGCAGGCAATACTGGAGAGTCAGACGAAAGATTTACGCCCATTGACATCGTGGTAGTTTGCTTCGGCTCACCATACTCAGACTTCAATTGTAGCTTATTTGACCCGGACAACGTTTTGTCAGACACAGCACCATCGTCATCCACGGGATAACCCAACAAAAATTGCCCGTTACTGTCGACTATGAAGCCATTGTCATCGACGTTGAATGCACCATTTCTTGTGTAGACAGTTTGCTGCGCGTTACCGCCAGCTTGCAATGCAAAAAATCCTTGCCCCGAAATTGCCATGTCCAATGAATTGGAAGACGTAGCTATATTACCTTGCGAAAATTGTTGGGTAATAGACTTTGTTAGTGTACCAACACCAACTGACTTAGCCTGCAGGGGAGTAGACCCATAAATATCACCAAATTCTGCCCGGCTTTTTTTAAAGCCATTTGAGCCAACGTTAGCGATATTGTTTGAGGTTGTGGAAATATCGGTCTGTGCGCCTTTGAGGCCGGTAAGTGCGGTATAAAACGACATCAAGTCACTCCTTGCAGAAACTTAGTTCAATTCTTGTTGGATAAGTCGAGCAATATACATGCCAAAACTAACCAACTAATTATTTTTGGAGCCAGATGCTCCTTGGTAGTTAACTTATCTAAAGTTGACGGCGTTGCTGACGTCCATTTCACCGAAGTCTTCAACATCGATAAGAACACTTTCAGAATTCCCAGACCCTATAGAAGCGGACAACACTCGTGCATAAACAGATGGGTTCAATTCCTGCGGACCTTCACCGAAGTTTATGGTGGCGTTAATTTGAATGCGGCGATTAGAGTTTTGGATTTCTTCAGGAATATCCTTCCAAGAAAAGCCAACCAAACCCGCAGCCTGTGGACCTAAGTCCATGACATTAAGTTCTTCTCCACTATCAGCGTCACTTATCACGACCCTAGCTATGCTTGTCGCCTGAGGTAGATCTAGTACACCATGCACTTCACCATTCTCATCGGGCCTTGATATATTCCCTGGAACCAAGACGGAGTGACCTAACAGGTTTGTAGCAGTTGCAATACGGCCCTGATCAAACTTTTCCACAAGAGTTTTCAATGACGAATTAACTTCCTCAATGCCCGTCACTGTGGAGAATTGCGCCATTTGAGCAATAAAATCCCCGTTATCCATTGGAGCAAACGGATCCTGATTTTGCAACTGAGTGGTCATCAGCTTTAAAAAATCCGACTGCCCTAAGCTATCGGAGTTCGCTTTTTGAGCATCTGTGTTTTTAGATATTCCCAATTTTTCGAAAAGCGCAGTTTGTGCTGCAGACGGATCAATTGACGACATAATGTTTCTAACCTCACTTACCCATACTAATTGTACGCATCATCAAGCCACGCAACGTTGTGACCATTTCTACGTTGTTTTCGTATTGCCGAGACGCCTCTAGCATCTCTACTAATTCTTCATCTACGTTCACCGCTGCAGTATATATGAACCCATCTTTGTCGGCCTTTGGATGCCCAGGCTGATATGACTTCTCAGCGGGCCGATCGACTGTAATAATTTCATCAACGTCAACGGAAGACACACCAGTCTTTTGAACATCATCTGCATAAACTGATTTAAACACTGCCTTTATGGCTTTGTAGGCTTCGGCATCAGAAGACGCGACAGTTCTTGCGTTGGCTAAATTACTCGCAACTGTGTTAAGACGCACCATCTGGGCAGACATACCCCTACCGGCGATATCGAAAATGTTTTTAATATCCGACAAGCTATTCTCCTTTAATGGCCGACATTAAGCCACTGAATTTTCGGTTTAAAAATTCCAAAGAGGTTTGGTATCGCATTACATTTTCAGAAAACTGCATCTGCTCAACGTGGAGCTCTACAGTGTTGCCATCAACAGACGGGTTTATTGATTGTCGAAATTGAGCCGCCTCATCACCACTACCAGTATAAAATTTAAAATGACGTTCATTAGAAACCTTTACAGGTCCGACATCCATTCGAGCCTGCAGCGCCTGATTGAAGTCAATATCCCTAGCCTTAAAGTTCGGTGTCGCAGAGTTCACAATATTGGATGCCAAAATTTCATTTCGTTTGGATCGCAGATTTAATGCGTCCGCATGCGTCTGTATATGATTTGCTATCGACTTCATTTTACGATCATCACTTGCAATGTTACGTTTGGTGTGGATGTTGCAAGGAGTGTGCCAACTAATCAGTGGAGATTTGAGATGAATGAGAACAACGATAAATCACTCTCAGCGGTAATGCTAAAGGCACGCAATAAAATTTTAATTGAATTTGGAGACTACTCCTTTGACCAAGCTCTAGATGAAATCAAAAATTCTCTAGCTACGGAAAAAGATCGTGCCAAGCGGCTGACACTATTATCTGCTAAAAGCTGGATTATTCGAAACAAGGTTTACGCAATGATGCACGAACCATTCGTGTATTCACTAAATGAATTAGAAAATACAAATATTTTTTCAGACTTCGAAGCCGAAGATTCAGGTGGTATAACTGGTCTTTTTGATGACGATGACGATGACGATGGCGATGGCGATGGCGATGGCGATGGCGATATTCAGGTAACAATAACCAAAACAACAACTCATAACGGTGTAAAATTAATAAAAGACATGGTAGTTTCGGTTAGCAAAGATGATGCTGATAAATTAGTTTCAGATAAAAAAGCAAAGTATTTTGAATAATGCGCAAAGACGTCACCTTCATATTATTGACGGTAGTTGGGCTGGCTTATATCTTTATTTTTATGATGCAAAATACGCGCTTCGAAAGTAATTTGATAAGCTGCGCAAACGGGCAGATTAGTTTCCAGATTACTTATAAAAAATTAAAGAGCGATATGTTCGTGAATTTTGAAAAACCTGATGAAGAAATTACGACACTTAAAACTAAAAATTTAGAGGGCGAGAATTTACACTTTGAGCACCAGCAATCAAAATTTATAATAAACTTAGGGGAAAAAACTGCGATCGAAACTCGCAGTGGAGAAAAATTAATCTACAAATGTGCATTTAAAAGCTTCAAAATGTGACTAAAATAGTGGACGCCGCCAGGAAATGTCAAAAATATCTACAGTAAAGTCTTCGTTTCCGATTATAATCTCTCCGTTCTTAATTTCTCCTATCTTTGCAATTTTCAAGTATAAAGAAATCGGCCTGACGGGTTCCCCACCACTGCATATTTTTTCTAATGTTTCGAAATTTTTATGATTTATAAATATTTCTGCCGTAACCAAAGGTCGAAGAGAGCGAAAACACATTTGTCCAATCATGGCGTCATTTGAATCCGACTTCTTAAAAACCATATTACAGTTATGTGTCGGTAATGAAGATATTTCACATGAGAGCATTATCTCCACACCGTTTTTCAGACTCGACAACACGACTTCTGCGCTTGCGACAGTTAATTGCAATTCTTCAAAAACTGACGTTAGGGGAACAACCGTCATCAAATTAGTTCCAATTCTATTTTTTCACGCAGTGCGGCTATAGCCGCCGATTTGATCTGAGAAACTCGGCCGGTACTGACAGACAAGATTTCCGCAATTTCATAGACATTTAACTCTTTCACATAATAAAGCTCGATAACTAAAATCTGTTGTTTAGTTAACTGTCCAATCGCTTGTCGTAAATATTTCTTAAGTTCGCCATTGAATATTTTATCCTCAACATTTGGCTCCACAGAAAAAATAAAATCACCGTATAATTCTGTTACCTCGTCAATACTCTGGTTCTGGTTTGCTGCAAAATTTTGCTCCCACCGTGACAACTCAACGGATGTAATTTTTAGTTCTTTAGCAACTTCGGCTGCATCAGGAATACGGCCAAGTTTTAGTTCCAATATGCGTTTCGCTTTATCAGTATTTTGCTTTTGCTTGACCGTTGTTCGGCAAAGGTTAGATATCTTACGAAGATAATCCACTATCGAACCTTTAATACGCATCCGAGCGTAGCTTTCGAAAGCAACGCCTTCTCTATTCTCGTACTTGTGAGCAGCCTCAATTAGGCCCATCATTCCCACTTGCAAAAGATCCTCAACTTCAGCAGCCTTTTGAACCCGCCCAGCATAAAAATAGGCGTATTTTTTGACTAGCCCAGTATTTTTTTCAATCAGGCGGTCAATTGGAACTTTGGTATTATACGGGTTTGACATTTTTAATATCCAGTTTCTGAACTAAAAAAATGAATGCCAGACTTCTTTTGTTTTGGGACCTTATTAAGATTATTTGTAATTACATCTAAGCATGTTCCAACTTGTTTTTTGGTCTTCTTATCAAGAATGAACGGTTTACGCGCAATGATGGACTGCACAACGTCGTTTGATCCAGGCATCCAACCTGCGAAAGCTAACTGCACCGGGAAAAATTTGAGTACTATTTTCTCAAAACTTTTAAAATCTCTGAATGCAGATGTTTCATTTTTTGCCATATTAATAATTATTGAAAAGCGGCTGACCCCTTTCTCAATATGTAGCGCTTTCAAAAAGGCATATGCATCCATAAAGCTGGTTGGCTCACCAACCACGGTTATCACGACCTGATCTACTGCTGCAGCAAATTCAATGCTAGAATTTGACGCGCCAGCAGGCGTATCCACAATCAAATAATCAAGATCATTTTCCAGCACATCAAGAGACCTAATAATTTTCCAACGCTGCTCTGTATCAAGGTTTAATGTCTCAAGTGTACCAGAACCACCCGGAATAAGTTTCACGCCACCATGTGAATTACAAATTATATCATCAAATGAATTACTGCCTGATAAAAAGTCAGAAATGGTATTATCCGCCTTCACACCCATCATAATGTTGGCATTTGATAATCCAAAGTCAGTGTCCAAAACCGCCACCCTAAACCCCATGAGAGCTAAATTTATAGCAGAATTTACTGCAAGACAGGTCTTACCCACCCCTCCTTTACCACTGACAAAAGCTAATGACTTCACCATTGGATTACAAACCGTCCTGTCTGACAATATCCAGCAAAAAATCCTCGACAACAGAAATTTTCGCGAAATCAAGGCCATCTTCCAAAATCTTCAAACCAGAAAAAAATTGAATTTTTCTTCCCAAATCAAAGACCGCCGACAATTCAGAAATTGAAACTTCAAGCAAATCCATTTTTGTGAGCGCGACACTCAAATTAGGTATTTGCAATATTTCTAAAGCTTGTCGTACTGCATCGTAACTTTTGCCCACTTCAAGTGTGTATATCACGCTCACCTGCGGCTTATGCTCCAGCGCTTCTAACCTCATTAAAACTGAATTCAAAAGATCCATCGGACCCTCATAATCCACTATTAGCCTGCTACCATCTAAGGCAATATCTTGCCTTTTTCTAAACAGTGAAGTTACGTTTGCATCCGAACTAGACTTGAACAATGAATTTAGGTCACCTGAAAGAGGATCAGAGATGACCCTATTATTTTGCAAAATAAGAGTACTATTCTGTGCAGCTGTATGCGTTGGCAGAAATTTAGCGAGTTTTTTAGACAATAACGTTTTTCCAGATCGCTCAGCACCGCAAACTAAAATAATTTGGCTCGCATCAAAATCTTTACTTTTCCCTTGGACAACTTGCCTAGTGAATTGACGCATCAGGTCATGTAATTCAAGATTTGGCTCGTTTTTATCTATCAGGGTAGTTGCAGTTCTATTGCTGAAGCCAAGCATTTTCATTTTTGCATTAATTGATAATGATGTATCTCTTTGCTGACCAAGAGCGATCGTTTCGTCCACCAAAAACTGTAGTTCACTAAGCTTTTGTTGGAATGCAATAGCAAGATCTGATTTTTCAGACCTGTTTTCACCAAGTGCAGACCGGTTTGGTTCATTATAATCAATTGGCTCTTGGTTATCTGATTTATTCTCATATTTAGATACTTCAGCATCAACGAGTTCAGAAAACTTTTCAGTAGTGTTACTATAGGGCGGCTCAGATAATAACTTACTTTCCTGACGCGCCATAGCCTTTTCTTTTGCTTTTAAGTTTGCAGCCTCGATTTGCTCTTCAGATAATAACCTATTTTCCAGACGAGCCTTCGCCTTTTCTTTGGCTTTTAAGTTTGCCGCATCTATTTGGTCTGGCTCATTTGTCGCCAATATCTCTATCATTCCATCACGGCGTGTAGTAGACAAAATAAGGGCATCAGGCCCGAGCTTTTTTTCCACTTCATCCATTGCTAGTGAAGTATCCACGGCGGTAATTTTCAATTCTGGCATGAGGAACACTCCAACATAATATTATCTCTCTTACTCAATTGCATCGAAACCTCCAACTGTGAATGCTATTTCTACACTTCGGTCTTCAGGTAATTCTAAGAAACTCAAAACATTTATCGAGGGCAATTGAGATCTAACAAACCTTGCCACATGCTTACGAATTTGCGGCGCAACAATAAGAAACACGGGCTTTCCTTCACTGTTAAATTTTTCCGACGCATCATTAAGGTTCGAAAGTATTTTTTTAGCAAGGGTTCCCTCAATTAGAAGCATTTTTTCGTCAGGGTTTTGCCTAACGGTAGTCAAAATCATTTGTTCAAGTTCAGGAGAAAATGTAATTAACGGAATAGTATCCTTGAATTTCAGAAGTTTTTGAATTAACAGCGGCACCAACTTAGGGCGGATGCGCTCAGCTATGTCATCACTATCCATCTTCTGGATATTCATTGAGCTTAAGCTTTCAAGAATTAATCTCAGATCAGATATTGGTACGCCTTCCTCAAGTATGC
>Ga0209630_10002160_pt1 | contig 19526 bp, 20 predicted proteins | sample COG_01_FD_184745 | JGI IMG/M metagenome (GOLD analysis project Ga0209630, IMG submission 184745) | Pelagic Microbial community sample from North Sea - COGITO 998_met_01 (SPAdes) (version 2) | ecosystem: Environmental > Aquatic > Marine > Neritic zone/Coastal water | place: Helgoland, sampling... | reverse complement strand
CTCAAACACACAAAAATTGAAATGTTTCCGGATCAAGTTTTTTCCTTTACCCCAAAAGGAGATGTTGTAGCCATGCCGGCTGGTGCAACGGTCATTGATTTTGCTTATTCCGTCCATTCCGAAATCGGTAATACGTGCGTTGGTGCTAAAATTAATAGTAAACAAATGCCATTAAGAACTGTATTGGAAAATGGTGACCAAGTCGAAATTATTACTTCTTCTGCTCAAACGCCGTCTCCAACTTGGGAAAATTTTGCAATGACTGCTAAGGCGAAAACAGCCATTCGAAGATTTATACGTTTAATGCAAAGGGAACAGTATGTTAATCTCGGTAGATCGATACTCGAACGCGAGTTTCAACGTGCTGGTTATGAATTTGCTGAAAAAGCTTTTACTGATATTCTAACAATCTTTAAAGTAGATGACATTGAGATTTTGTTCGCTGATGTCGGTGCGGGAAATATACGCGGACGAGAAGTTCTTGAGGCCATATTTCCTGGTCTAAAAGATAAAAAACATCGGAATAGAGTGGTTAGGTTGTTTTCACGACAAAATAGAAGAAAACCTAATAAGGATCCAAAATTAAGTGTGCCAATTAAAGGTTTGATTCCAGGAATGGCGCTCCATTTTGGGGGGTGTTGTCACGCCCTACCTGGTGATCGAATTGTCGGGATTGTTACAAAAGGACTTGGTGTGACCGTTCATACAATTGATTGTGACTCACTTAGTGAGCTCTCTGATATGTCAGAGCGGTGGATAGATGTTACTTGGGAGGATGATGCAAATCAAAACAGACGATCAGGGAGGATTGAATTGGTGGTTACGAATGAACTTGGAAGTTTAGGTGAATTGTCAATGGTTATTGCAAAGAACAATGGAAACATAAGTAATTTGAAGATCACCAACAGGAGTGCTGATTTTTTTGATATTTTAGTCGATATCGAGGTTCATGATCTGAAGCACCTCAGAAATATTATTGCGGCTCTTCGAGCATCACCGGTTATCAATAAAGTTGAGCGAACCCGAGGTTAATGTATAACTTTTATGATAAATAAAAAAATAGGAACAGTTCAATAATTCAATGTTTCAGCGTAAAAAGAAGAAACCAGTCTCAGAAGTTATTTTAAATTTTATATGGCCATCAATCGGTTGGAAGAAGCTATTAAGATTTTGGATGATCCGTATGAGTCGATTGCCTGGATCCGTATATTCAATTTCAGCCGGTTTTGCATGCGGTGCAGCTATATCATTTACGCCATTTGTTGGACTACATTTCATTTTAAGCGCATTATTGGCTTGGTGCATTCGTTCAAACATCGTAGCATCTGTAATAGGTACTGCTATAGGAAATCCGTGGACTTTTCCATTTATTTGGACTTGGATATATAATTTGGGTTTATGGATGGGTTTTGATGCAGAAAGGATAGTGAGTAACGACGATTCAATTTTTGAAAAATTTTTTGATAAGACCTATGAGGCTATTTTAAATTTTGATTTTATACTTATTGGAGAGACTATATGGCCAATTATCGGGCCAATGTTGTTGGGTTGTCTTCCAACGGCAATCTTTGTGTGGTTTTTGTTTTATTTTTTAATAAGAGCTCTTATAATTTATTATCGACAATCCATTACAAAAAATAATATTCATCAATCATAATAAAGCAGAGTATGTAGAATTAACATTATGAAAACCCAAAACAGTGATATTAGGTTAGGTGTGAATATTGATCATGTTGCCACAATAAGAAATGCAAGGGGCGGAGCCTATCCAGATCCGACACGAGCCGCACTGATTGCGCAAAATGCTGGCGCAGATGGTATAACTGCTCATCTTAGAGAGGACCGAAGGCATATCTCAGAAGGGGATATTAAACGTTTAAAAAGTTCTATAAATATACCATTAAATCTAGAAATGGCCCCAACCTCCGAAATGCTGGATATTGCATTAAAGTATAAACCAAATGCCGCATGCATTGTCCCGGAGAATAGAGAAGAGAAGACAACAGAGGGTGGTTTGGATGTTATTGGGTTATCCAGTGTGCTTAAACCGATTATTCAAAGGCTTAAAAAAAATCAAATAAGAGTATCGTTATTTATTGAACCAGTGAATGATCAAGTCGACGAAGCGTATAAACTGGGCGCTGATATTGTTGAATTACATACTGGTTTGTTTTGTGAACTATCAGGTAAAAATAGATATCCTGAATTGCAAAGGTTGGTAAATGCGGTGGACCATGCAACTTCAATGGGAATCGAGGTGCACGCTGGCCATGGCTTGGATTTCGAAACTACTTCCATTATCTCTCAGATTAGAGGTTTGAAAGAATTTAATATTGGCCACTTTTTGGTAGGTGAGGCAATTTTTTTGAGTTTTGAGGGAGCTATAAAACAAATGAGGAAGGTAATAAACGAGGCAGCACCTAACCAAGCAGTTGTTGAATAAATCTGATGATTGTAGGAATTGGTAATGATATTATACGAATTTCCAGAATTCAAAGCGTGATGAATAAATTTGGAGATAGATTTCTTGAGAGAGTATTTACACCATACGAGAGAGAAAAATGTGAAAAGCGTAGAAATCGAGCTGCATGTTTTGCAAAAAGGTATGCAGCTAAAGAAGCAGTATCAAAAGCGATTGGAACAGGCTTTAGAAAGGGAGTGTATTGGAGAGATATAGGGGTAGTGAATGACCCTTCGGGCAAACCGCGCATAATATTATCAGGCGGGGCTCTCTCGTACCTGAAAATACTTATACCTCTTGGGTTCGTCTCACAAATAGAATTAACTATTACGGATGAACCACCATTTGCTCAGGCATTTGTTGTTATTTCTGCATTAAGTTCTGGAACTAAATGATAAATTTTGACAAAACTTCTGAAAATCCTAATCATATTGTTGTAGGTTGGCGTCTTAGTAGTGTGTCTGGATGGGGAATTTATGGGCAGAACTTGACGTATCAGCTAAAAAAAAAAGGACGAACCCCAACAATATTTCTGAAACCACATTTGTTAGATCCCTCTGAACATCAAATCAAATCTATTCAACCAATCATTAACAAACAAATACATCTGGAGCCTCTTCATCAAAAAATAGGTCTTTTGAAGTTTGAATGTCCCGTTTTACATGCTCTGAGGAATGATTTTTTACCGTCATTAGCAGACCAACCGGCACTTGGCGACGTCAATATTGCTGTAATTTTTTTTGAGACAAGTCAGATCTCTAATGAGGGATTAAAAAGGGCTAGCGAATATGACCTAATAGTTACCGGATCAAAATGGAATGAAAAGATTCTAAGGAAATCGGGCTTAAATAATGTCATAAATATACAACAAGGAGTTGATACTGAAATTTTTTATAAACGACCGAAAAATAATATTTTTGGTGATAAGTTTGTAATCTTTTCAGGGGGTAAACTAGAATATAGGAAAGGGCAGGACCTTGTTGTATCGGCATTTAAAATATTTCATCAAAAATATCCAAATTCTCTTCTGATTTTTTCTTGGGAAAACCAATGGAATAAAATTGTCCAAACTTTAAAATATTCTCAACATACAAACGCCTATCCCAAATTAGACCACAATAATGATCTTTTGATAGATAACTGGTTATTGGAAAATGGTTTATCGGATAGATCATTTATAAATTTAGGACAGATAGCAAATAAGAAACTCCCCGATTTGTATTCATCTGTGGATATGGCTTTATTTCCTAATCGATGTGAACCAGGCACAAACCTTGTTGCGATGGAGGCAATGGCAATGGGTATACCATGTATAATATCGGCAAATACTGGTCAGTTAGATATTATAAGTAATGAAACGTGTTATGCTCTTTTAAATCAGAAAGATGTTAAATCATTTCATCCTTACAATTATGTTGATGGATGGGGCGAGGCTTCAATTGATGAGATACTAGATAAAATGGAAAAGCTATATTTGGACCAAGAAGCAGCGCAAACGATTGGTGAAAATGCATCAAACGCTATAAAAAAATATTCTTGGGATAATCAGATAGAAAAACTATTAGAAGCAGTAGATGACTTATATAGAAAAAATTGATACGTTAAACTATTATTCATTCAGAAACGATATTACATTATGATATTTGAAACTTTATTGGTATTTCTTTAAATGGTAAATAATAATCCGTCAAAACCGAATAGTCTTGTTGATACCGTGAAAACGGTTGTTTACGCCGTTCTTATAGCTTTAGTCATAAGGACATTTGGCTTTGAGCCTTTTAACATACCGTCGGGTTCAATGATTCCGACATTATTGGTCGGAGACTATTTGTTTGTGTCAAAATCAGAGTATGGTTACTCAAAACATTCATTTCCATTGAGTTTGCCATTAATGAATGGCCGTATATTTGAAAGCCAGCCAAAACGCGGAGATGTGGCTGTTTTTAAATTACCATCAGATAATACTACCGATTATATTAAAAGAATAGTCGGTCTTCCGGGAGATACTATTAGAATGGAGTCGGGTAGGCTTTATTTAAACGGTGTTTTAGTAAAACGTGAGAAAGTAAATGATTTGGTTCAGATTGGAAGGAACTCTAGTACACGGTTAATTCCCCAGTACATGGAATTTTTTCCAAATGGGACTCAACATCTTATATCTGAGAGTTGGGGTGATCAAGGTCCTTTGGATAATACAATATTGTTCAAAGTGCCAGCAGATCACTTTTTTGCAATGGGAGATAATCGTGATAATTCACAAGATAGCAGAGTTTTCCCAGAGGTTGGATTTATTCCGAAAGAAAATTTAGTAGGTAAGGCAAAAATTCTCTTTTTTTCAACCAATGGAAAAGCACGTTTTTGGGAAATATGGAACTGGCCCATATCAATCAGATTTGAACGTCTGTTGCAAAAGATAATATAGGAAAATATGAGAAAAGATCTTACAGGCCTCATAAAGTCACTAGAATATTCGTTTAAGGATATTGAATTCTTAAAAAAAGCATTGCTTCATTCAAGTGCAAAGTTAAATGGTGATGATAAAAATAATTCTAATGAACGTCTTGAGTTTTTAGGTGATCGTGTTTTGAGTTTGGTGATTGCCCAAATTTTATTACAAATGTTTCCTTCAGAGAATGAGGGGGATCTGGCAAAGCGTCATTCAGCCCTTGTTAAAAAACATACGTTATTCAAAGTTGCTGAGAGTTTGTGTATTGGCGATTTTATTTACATGTCAGAAGGTGAAGTGAACTCCGGTGGAAGAAACAATATTAAAATTCTCTCAGATTGTTGCGAGGCTATAATAGCAGCTATTTATCTTGATGGTGGATTAATCGAAGTTTCAAATTTTATTAAGCGAAATTGGATTTCAAATATTATGGACACTCAGTGTCCTCCCAAGGATTACAAAACGACTTTACAGGAGTGGTGTCAAACCCACAGTTCTGATCTTCCTGTGTATAAAGAAATTGAGAGGCTAGGCCCTCCTCATAAACCTGAATTTATAATCCAAGTTTCGGTCAAAAATAGGCCGACATTAAAGGGAAATGGCACATCAAAAAAAGAGGCGGAACAAAATGCAGCTAAACTTATGTTATTAGACCTAAAATATTGAATAAAATAGAGCCAAAGTGCGGATTTGTAGTGATTATTGGTGCGCCTAATGTCGGCAAATCAACTCTGGTTAATTATGTCGTTGGGACTAAGGTATCAATAGTGTCTCCAAAAGTGCAAACTACAAGATCAAAAGTTTTGGGGATAAGTATAAATAACAACTGTCAATTAATCTTAGTTGATACACCTGGAATATTTGCTCCAAAACGAAGACTTGATAGGGCGATGGTGCACTCTGCTTGGGGTGGCACAGAGGGCTCAGATTTGATTCTGCTTTTGGTTGATAGCAGGCGTGGAATAGATTCTGAAACTCAAGGAATAATTAATAATTTAAAACGATTTGATAAAGAGCGAGAAATTTTCTTGGTTCTAAATAAAGTTGATTTAATTCAGAAAGATAAACTCTTAAATTTAACTGAAGAGTTAAGTAAAACTGAGATATTTAAAAAAATATTTATGATTTCAGCAAAGAATGGTGATGGTATTGATGATTTATTAGATAAGATTAATTTATTAATACCTGAGGGTCCTTGGTTATTTCCCGAGGATCAAATATCTGATATGCCTCTCAGATTATTAGCTGCTGAAATTACCCGTGAAAAATTATATCTAAAATTACATCAAGAACTTCCTTATTCTACTGTAGTTGAAACAGAAGAGTGGCAGGAAAAAAAAGATGGTAGCATCCGCATAGAGCAAACAATATTTGTTGAAAGAGAGTCTCAACGATCAATTGTTTTGGGAAAGGGTGGTAGAATGATTAAATCTATTGGCTTAGAGAGCCGCACGGAATTTTCAAAAATGGTTGAAGTTCCTGTTCATCTATTCATATTTGTAAAGGTGAGAGAAAAATGGGGAGATAATCCAATACATTACTCAAATCGAGGCTTAAAATTTAATGCGTAAGTATATTTTTTATTTAACCTAAGATTGATACATTTAAAACCATGAATTGGACGGATAAAGGAATAATCATAGAAAATCGGAAGTATGGAGAAACTTCTAGTATTTTAACTATGCTTACTGCTGAGCACGGTAAGTATAGTGGTTTAATTAAAGGAGCTAGAAATAAAAAATCCAGAGGAATGTATGAAATAGGTTACTTGGCCCACGTAGAATGGAAGGCTCGTTTAGAAGAAAGCCTTGGATATTTTAAATGTGAGCTATTAAACGCATATACTTGTGCTTACTTAAATGATCCTATGCGTTTAGCTGGAATTTCATCCATCTGCTCTGTCTTAAATGGGGCTCTTCCAGAAAGGGAGCCTTTTAATTCTATATACGAATCATTATCCAGTTTTATATCAAAGCTAAGTTCTAATGATTGGTTGAAAAACTATATCAATTTTGAATTAATACTCTTAAGCGAACTTGGTTTTTCACTTAATTTATTGAGTTGTGCTGTGACCGGCCAAGCGAACGAATTATGCTTTGTTTCGCCAAAAACCGGAAGGGCGGTATCAAAAAATGTTGGAAATCCATATAAAGAGCGGCTTCTAGCCCTTCCATCGTTTCTTATTGAAGAGACTAATTTTTCAAAAACAGACGTACTGAATGGACTTAATTTGACAGGTTATTTTTTAAAGCGAAACGTATTTGCTCAAGTTAACCGTGGTTTACCTGCAGCACGCGATCGACTGGTTGACCGAGTTGTTCAAAAGAATAGTATAAATAGGTAAAAAATTACTAGTAACTTATTTGTAACGTCTTAACTCTATGAAAATTCCCTCTGAAAAAGAAACCCCTGGCGGTGATGTTCGTGATTTAGCACTGTCTGATGCTATTAGTGAACGCTATCTATCTTACGCATTATCTATTATTATGTCTCGTTCCTTACCAGATGTAAGAGATGGGCTAAAACCAGTTCATCGGCGTCTACTGTACGCAATGCGATTGCTAAAACTTAACCCTGACCAAGGTTATAAAAAATGCGCACGTGTAATCGGTGATGTTATTGGCAAGTATCACCCTCACGGAGACCAATCAGTATATAATGCGTTAGTCCGATTAGCTCAAAATTTTGCCGTAAGATACCCTCTAGTCGATGGTCAGGGGAATTTTGGTAACATTGATGGTGATAACCCAGCCGCGATGAGGTATACTGAAGCTCGTTTAACTGAGGTCGCCACCTCTATCCTCGAGGGTATTGATGAAGATGCAGTAGATTTCAAAGAAACATACGATGGTGAAGATAAAGAGCCGATTATAATGCCGTCAACTATTCCGAATTTGTTAGCAAATGGCGGTGAGGGAATTGCGGTCGGTATGGCGTGCAGTATTCCTCCTCATAATTTAGAAGAGCTCTGCAGGGCCCTTTTACATCTCATAAAGTTTCCAAACGCAAGTCTAAAAAAGATGATTGAATTCATTCCAGGGCCCGATTTTCCGACGGGTGGGATTTTAGTTGAGACTAAAGAGATGATTTTAGCGGCCTATACAACTGGTAGGGGTGGTTTTAGAGTTAGATCTCGTTGGTCAGTTGAGAAACAAAGTCGTGGGCAATATCTAATTGTAATAAATGAAATCCCATACCAAATTCAAAAATCTCGTTTAATAGAGAAAATTGCAGAATTATTATTGGCGAAAAAACTACCTTTTCTCGAAGATATACGTGACGAGTCTGCCGAGAATATTCGTATTGTTTTAGAGCCTCGAAAGCGATCTCTTGATCCTAAAATACTCATGGAACAGATGTTCAGGTTAACAGACCTTGAAACTCGAATAAATCTTAATATGAATGTTCTTGATTCTGATAATACTCCAAAGGTAATGAATATTAAAGAGGTTTTGAATGCCTTTTTATCTCATCGCCATGTGGTGCTAATGAGGCGAACACAGTTCCGGTTGAATAAAATTGATCACCGGATTGAAGTCTTGGAGGGGTATTTAGCAGCCTATCTAAATTTGGATGAGGTGATACGTATTATTAGAGAGGAAGATAATCCAAAGAAACAACTCATTATTGAGTTCTCCTTAACAGAAGTACAAGCGGAAGCTATATTGAACATGCGTTTACGATCATTGAGAAAACTTGAGGAGATAGAGCTTAGAGCAGAACATAAAGAGCTTTCAACAGAACGAGTTGGCTTAAAAAAATTACAGAGTGATGATATTATTCAATGGGTAACAATAAGCGAAGAAATAAAAGAAACTAAAAAACGTTTTTCAGCGAAAACTAATTCTGAATACGGGCGCCGAACCTCAATTGAGGATGTGATAGAAAAGATTGAAATTCCTGATGATATTTTTATTGAGAAAGAACCAATAACGATTATTTTCTCAAATAAGGATTGGATTAAAACATCAAAATCTCATATTGATCTTAGGGGTGATATAAAGTTTAAGGATGGTGATAGCTCTAAATTTATTTTTCATGCAGAAAGCACAGATAAAGTCGTATTTTTTGCAAGTAATGGGAGATTTTTTACTATTCAGGCAGATAAATTACCTAGTGGCAGAGGTTTCGGAAGCCCACTCAGGCTTATGATTGATCTTCCTAATGAGGAGGAAATTATATCTGTATTTTCATTTAAAGAAAATGTTAAGTATATAATTGCTTCGAAAAATGGAAGAGGTTTCATTGTAAAATCGGAAGATTTGATTGCTCAAACAAAAAATGGGAAACAAATTCTTAATTTAAAACAAGAAGATCGAGCTGTAGCAATTTCGGAATATTTAGGGAGCTCTGTAGCTGTTATTGGTCTAAATCGTAAACTCTTAATATTTGAATCTTCCGAAATACCAGAGATGTCTAAAGGTAGGGGTGTAATACTTCAAAAATTCAAGGATGGTGGCATCAGTGATATCACTAGTTTTGACCCCAAAGATGGTTTATCATGGAAGAGCGGTGATAAAATAAGGACAGAGAAAGAGTTAGCACCTTGGATTGGAAAGCGTTCTCAGTCAGGCAGATTAGCGCCCAAAGGATTTGCAAAAAGTAATAAATTTAAATAAAACTATTTAAAAGTTCACATAGAATAGCATCCATTTAAAATGCTAGATCGCTTCTTGAGATAGAACTTGTGTATTAAAGGAGATTTAATCGTGCATACTGGTGATACCATCAAAACTAATGGAACAGTTATAGACAGTATTTTATTGTCGAGCAAAAGTAACAGTTGGTTTTTAAAACTTGCGTTGATTGTTGGGGGTTCATTATTGTTAACCATTTCAGCTAAGATTCAAGTTCCTTTCTACCCGGTTCCAATGACGATGCAAACTTTTGTAGTTCTAAGTGTATCGATGTTATTTGGTTGGAGACTCGGAGCATTGACTGTTGTTTTGTATCTTGCAGAAGGCGCATTAGGACTACCCGTATTTGCCGGAACACCCGAGAAAGGTATTGGTTTATCATACATTCTTGGTCCGACGGGTGGATATCTATTAGGATTTCTTCTTTCTTCGATTGTGGTTGGATTTATGGCTGAAAATGGTTTTGATCGTACGGTGGGAAAAACGATATTAACAATGTTTATCGGCACCTCTGTGATATATCTATTTGGCTATGTTTGGCTTGCAACACTAATTGGTTTTGAAAAATCATTTATTTTCGGTGTACAGCCATTTTTGTTAAGCGCTGTGTTTAAAATTTTACTCGCTGCAGCTGTTTTTCCGCTAACATGGCGTATGATTAAACGCTTTTATTAACTCAAAAGAATTATTGGATCACAATAAAATTTGACCAAACTTACTTAAAATTCGATAGTTTTCTAGTTTTGAATGAGTTTTGTTTCATCAAATTTTTGCCATCCTTTTGTGCCACCATAATATTCTAATGGCTGAAATTTACTTTTATATTCCATTTTTTTACTCCCAGCGACCCAATAGCCAAGATAAACGTAATCTAACCCAATTTGGTCAGCTCGGTCTATAAGCCATAATATTATAAACGTTCCGAGACTCCGACTTAGCATATTAGGATTAAAATAACTGTAAACAGCGGATAAACCATCATCCATAACATCAACGATACAACCGGCAATTAACATCTCGCTATGTGTGTCGTAGAAGTCAATAATTAAAGTAGGTACACAAGTTTCTTCAACTAAGGCACTAAAATCATTATAATCCATTGTTGCCATATCGCTTTCTGGGTGCCTTGTTTGTTGATAATTTGAGAATAAATCAAAACGTTCAATGGATGCCTTGGCTTCATTCTCTATACCAACCACTTGTTGATTGGCCTTAATAATACGTCTTTGAGAACTATTAGGAATAAACTTATTTGATACAGAGCGTATGGCTATACAAGCCGAACAGTTTTCACAAACAGGTGTGTAGGCCATACTATGACTTCTTCGAAAGCCAACTCTCGATAAAGTCTCGTGTAAATCCCTTGAGTTAGTAACAGAAGAAAGTTCAGTAACTAACCTTCGTTCATACAAATCATCCAAATAAGGACAGGGCAAAGGTCTTGTCACAAAAAAGGAACTAAGATCGTTAAGTATATTGTTCTTCAATAAACGAAACTTTCACTAGGCGGCATGTATTATCCGTTGTGTCTAAATTGCATTTGTTAATTTTTGTTTTTATTAAGAATATTAGAAGCTTCAATAGCTAGATAAGTAAGTATACCATCGGCTCCTGCGCGTTTAAACGCAATCAAGCTTTCCATAATTACCTTATCATTATCTAACCAACCATTTTGGATAGCACCTTTCAACATCGAATACTCTCCAGATACTTGATAGGCAATTGTAGGCATTCGAAATTCTTCTTTTATCTTACTTAAGACATCTAAGTAAAGCAAACCTGGCTTTACCATAAGGATATCACTGCCTTCCGAAACGTCTTGAGCAACTTGCCGCATAGTTTCATTTATATTTGCTGGATTAATCTGATAAGTTCTTTTATCACCCTCTAGAATTTGGCTCGTCCCAATGGCATTACGAAATGGTCCGTAGAATTCTGATGCAAATTTTGCAGCATATGACATTATACCAACATCGATATATCCTTTTGAATCTAGCGTTTTTCGAATTTCGGCAACTCTTCCGTCCATCATATCGGAAGGGGCAATGATATTACAACCAGCTTCGGCTTGAACCAATGCTTGTTGACATAGTAATTCGACCGAAAGATCATTAACAACATAATTATCAATCAGTAATCCATCATGTCCATCACTATTAAATGGGTCTAATGCAACATCACATATTATACCAAGATTTGGAAAATTAGAGGCAATATGTCTAATACTTTTGCAAACTAAATTATCGGGATTGACTGCTTCTTTTGCATCTTTAGTTTTAAATTTGGGATTGATTTCAGGAAATATTACAACTGCAGGAATTCCTGCACTGTAGGCTTCATTTATATGTTCAACGACCCGATCTAGACTATACCGATAAACGTTGGGCATTGAATTAATGGGCTCTTTAATATCTGTACCATCCTTGACAAATATCGGCAGAATAAGATCATTTGTACTTAAATGATTTTCTTCCACAATTCTTCTGAGCCAATTAAAACGACGATTCCGTCTCATTCTGGCATTAGGAAAATTTCCCAGAAAGTTTGGCAATTACGTTTCTCCTGAACGAACTTTTAGTATGATAAAGAGCTAATCTTGATTAACAAAAGTTAGGTATTATGCTAAAGCTAGAGCTTGGTCAAGATCGGCAATAATATCATCTATATGTTCAATTCCAATACATAACCTGACGTATCCCTCAGTAACTCCAGTTTGAAGTTGTTCTTCTGCAGAGAGCTGAGAATGTGTTGTAGATGCTGGGTGTATAGCAAGACTTCGCGTATCCCCAATATTAGCGACATGAAAAAACATATTAAGTGCGTCGATAAAATTTTTACCAGACTCGATCCCACCTTTTAATTCAAAACCCATCAATGCACCAAAACCACCATTCAAATAAGTATCCGCTAATTTTCTCGCATTGCCCGTTTGAAGACTTGGATGAATGACATTGGAAACTTTATCATGCTTGCTTAAATATTCCGCAACCATAGTGGCATTTTTACAGTGTTCTCTCATTCTGAGCGGCAGTGTTTCCAAGCCTTGTATGGTATTAAAAGCATTCGATGGTGTTGTAGCTGCACCAACATCCCTCAGTAAAATTACTCTGGCACGTAAAATATACGCTATTGGACCTAGAGGCTTTACTGCTTCGGTCCAAATCGCTCCATGATAACTAGGATCTGGTTGATTTAGGCTCGGAAACCTATCACCATATGACTCCCAATCAAAATTACCACTATCAACTAAAGCACCGCCAATAGACGTCCCGTGCCCACCAATATACTTGGTAGTTGAATACATAACAATTGCTGCACCATGATCGAAAGGACGGCAAATAATTGGAGCCGCTGTATTATCCATAATCAATGGAATGCCAAAACGTTTACCAATATCAGAAACTTCTCTTATTGGGAAAACTTCTAACTTAGGGTTTGGCAAAGTTTCTGCGTAATAACAACGAGTCTTATCATCTGTGGCCTCGGCAAAAGATTCAGGGTTAGCGGGGTCGACAAATCTACACTCGACACCAAAATCTTTTAAAGTGTTTGCAAATAAATTCCAAGTTCCCCCATAGATGTTAGTAGAACATACAAAGTTGTCTCCAGCTTTACATAAGTTCATTACAGAATACATCGAAGCAGATTGGCCCGAGGATACTGCTAACGCTGCAACACCGCCCTCGATAGCAGCAATTCTTTTTTCAAGAATATCTTGTGTTGGGTTCATAATTCGAGTGTAAATATTGCCTAATTCTTTAAGTGCAAATAAATTTTCAGCATGCTCTGTATTTTTGAACTGGTACGATGTTGTTTGATAAATAGGAACAGCAACCGCGCCTGTAGTTTCATCTCCATGGTGGCCAGTATGTAACACGATCGTCTCTGGATTTGTATATTCTGCAGACATTTTTATTACCTTCCATAATCCGTTTAGAAAATATTTTTTACACAAAAATATTGTATGTTAATGGATAACACATTCGACCCACTATTCATCTCTAATAAAATAAATGTCAACAAAAAAAGACCAATATATTAGATTTTTATAATATATAGTCGGAAATTTTAAAGTTTACTAGTATACCGAATTCAGAATTTAATAACCTAATTTTAAGAAATAACATTTATGTTTAAACGTTGAATTATAATAAAGTCAGAAATATGCTTCATGAAGTGCTTTTCCAATTTTTTATTACTGGTAACTACGTGAAAGTCATTGCGGTAGATCCTAATACCAACACAGAGATCTCAATTGTTGGAGATAGGCGACTTAGTAAAACTGTTCTTCAACGTAATGCAATAAAAAAACTTCAATATGTAATAGAAAAGAGAAATCAAAAAAAAGATAATAAATTTCATGGCGATTTAGTTTAACTTTTAATATTTGCCTAATTTGCTAAGTAATGTTTAAATTTATAAAAATATGTTTTTTGTACATTCCACGTAGCATTAAGACTTATCTTCTTTTAATTTGATATGTCAGATCTATACTAGTAGTAATATTCGTATATAGATTATTAGTGAATTTCGAGCATTTTAGATAATATGGTAAAATTAATAGCTCTTGCATCAGACCATGGAGGTTATGATTTAAAAGAATTCCTTCGTGAACACTTATTGAATCAAAAAATTAAGTTCATTGATCTTGGAACAAATAATCAAGATTCAGTTGACTACCCAGATTTTGCACATTCTTTGGCAGTCTCCTTGAGAAAACGAGAAGCTGATGTTGGAATATTGATTTGCGGAACGGGGATTGGGGTAAGTATTGCGGCGAATAGGTTTAAGCATATCAGAGCTGCACTTGTGCAAGATACAAAAACGGCTAAATTATCTCGTCAACATAATGATGCAAATGTGATAGTTTTCGGTGGTAGGATTATTAATTTCCATACTGCTAAAGAGAGTTTGGATGTGTTTTTAAGAACGGATTTTGATGGTGGTCGTCATCAAAAAAGATTAGATAAGATATTGTAAAAAAAGTAAATACTGGAATATTTAAATATGCAAAGTGACAATTCGTTTTTCTCTCAAGACCTCATAAATGGAGACTTGGAAATTTATGATGCCGTTAATAAAGAGCTTGTAAGGCAACAAGAACAAATTGAGCTTATCGCCTCTGAGAATATTGTCTCTAAAGCGGTTTTAGAGGCTCAAGGCTCAATAATGACTAACAAATATGCAGAAGGTTATCCTGGAAAGAGGTACTATGGGGGATGCGAATTTGTTGATATCGCAGAGAACCTTGCAATAGAACGAGTGACCAAACTGTTCAATTGCAAATTTGCAAATGTACAACCGAATTCTGGTTCCCAAGCAAATCAAGGTGTATTCCAAGCGCTTCTTAAACCCGGTGATACCATTATGGGTATGTCACTTGCGGCTGGTGGGCATTTAACGCACGGTGCGCAGCCAAACCAGTCAGGAAAATGGTTTAACTCTATTCAATATGGCGTTGATAAATCAACACATTTATTGGATTATGATGAAATTGAGTTTAAAGCTACCGAGACGTCTCCCAGTTTAATTATTGCTGGTGGATCCGCTTACCCTAGGCATATTGATTTTAAAAAATTTAGGGAAATAGCTGACAAAGTAGGTGCTTTTCTTCTAGTCGACATGGCTCATTTTTCAGGTCTTGTGGCAGCTGGAAATTATCCAACTCCTCTACCTCATGCGCACGTTGTTACTTCCACAACACATAAGACACTCAGAGGTCCAAGAGGTGGGATTATACTGACAAATGATGAGGTGCTAGCAAAAAAAATTAATTCAGCGATTTTTCCTGGTATTCAAGGAGGGCCATTAATGCACGTAATAGCCGCAAAAGCAGTAGCATTTAAGGAAGCCTTGGATGATTCGTTTAGGGTCTACGCAAATGCGATAGTTGATAATGCTAAATCGTTGTCTGATAGCCTTAAAAATCGGGGTTGTAATATTATTTCAGGAGGAACTGATTCTCATCTTATCTTAGTGGATTTGAGACCAAAAGGAGTGACGGGAAAAGAAGCAGAGATTAGTCTTGAGAGAGCTGGGATAACGTGTAACAAAAATGGAATACCTTTTGACCCTGAAAAACCTGGTATAACATCTGGAATAAGACTGGGAACACCAGCTGCAACGACAAGAGGGTTCGGTGTGGATGAATTTGCTTTAATCGGGAACTTTATTTCTGAAGTACTTGATGGAATGAATGCGAAATCTTCAACACAAGAGCAGGTTGAACTTGATGTTAGATTAAAAGTACGTGAGTTATGTCTAGAATTTCCCATTTATGGAGCTTTTTAACAATGTTTAATGTTTTTAAAATTATAAAATAAGGGGATATATTATGCGCTGTCCGTTTTGTGGTCATATTGATACACAAGTGAAAGATTCTCGTCCAACAGAGGATAATTCAGCCATTCGCAGGCGTCGTTCGTGCCCTGAATGTGGCGCGCGCTGGACTACTTTTGAGAGAGTTCAACTTCGTGAACTCATAATTAGTAAGAAAAATGAACGCAAAGAACCCTTTGATAGAGATAAATTAGCACGTTCGCTTAAAGTGTCTCTTCAAAAAAGGCCTGTTGATCCAGAACAAATAGATAGAATTGTTAATTCAATTCAACGTAGGCTTGAGAGTTTAGGAGAAAATGAAGTTCCATCCAAAATCATTGGGGAAATGGTTATGGATGTTTTAGCCGATCTTGATTCTGTTGCTTATGTTCGGTTTGCATCCGTTTATAAGAATTTCAGAGAGGCAAGAGATTTTGAGGATTTTGTTGGGAATTTAAGTGAAGAGTAAGCTATCTGCCAAAGAAATGGTAGATAGAGATCATGATTTCATGAAAGTAGCTTTAAGCCTCGCTAATCGGGGTATAGGAAATACCTGGCCAAACCCAAGCGTTGGGTGTGTTATCGTTAAAAACAATATTATTATTTCTAGGGGGTGGACACAGCCTGGAGGAAGGCCTCATGCCGAGGTCGGGGCTTTAATGCGAGCGGGACGTAGAGCAGATGGTGCAACAGCCTATGTATCCTTAGAGCCTTGCAGTCACTTCGGTGAAACCCCACCATGTTCTCAAGCTTTAGTTAATGCTGGCATAAAACGAGTTGTAGTGTCTGTGCGAGATCGAGACAAAAGAGTTTCTGGTTCTGGCATTAAATTTCTTAAAAATTCTGGAGTCAAAGTTATTGAGAATGTCTTAATTGACGAATCCGAATTTTTGAATATGGGTTTTTTTTCAAAAATTATTAAAAGTCGACCGAATCTTACACTTAAATTAGCTACAAGTTTAGATGGCAAAATTGCAACTAAAACTGGAGATAGCAAATGGATTACCGGAACTTTAGCCCGTCGATATGGTCATTTTTTGAGAATGAAACATGACGCCGTATTAGTCGGAAGTGGCACAGCATTAATCGATAACCCATTACTAACCTGTCGCATTAACGGTATTAATAATAGCAGGAGAACAAGGATAGTTCTTGATGGACAGTTAAGACTTAGTCTTGAAAGTCAATTGGTACAGACAGCAATGGACACCCCTGTAATATTATTTACTAATGATACAAATAAAACAGATCCTAAAAAGATTGATGAATTATTAGAAAAAGGAGTAAAAGTTATCAAAAGTCCTTATTCTATAGAAGGAATTGATTTAGAATATGTTTTAGCAAGACTTACAAAAATTGGAATTACGAGAGTATTGATAGAGAGTGGGGGCACCTTAGCAACATCGTGCTTGAAAGCAAATTTAATTGATGAGATTTTCTGGTTTAGATCACCAACAATTATTGGAAATGATGGATTGCCAGCCATACATAGTTTGGGACTTGATTTGATAGATAAAATTTATCGTTATGATAAAAAATCCAGTGTGTCGCTTGGGGATGACGTCATGGATCATTTATTGCCAATTAATTAGAGGAAAAAAATGTTTACTGGGATAATAACAAATACTGCAAAAATTGCAAAGATTGAACAGCGTAAAGATAGAAGGTTTGTTTTTGACACTGGTGGTAAATTGATAGATTTGGAAATAGGTGGATCAGTAGCTTGCTCGGGAGTGTGCCTTACAGCGGTTGAAATTGGCGACCGAACATTTTCTGCAGATGTATCGAATGAAACTCTCTCGGTAACAACATTAAATTCTTGGAAAGTTGGCACAACCATAAATATTGAGAGATCTTTGCGAGGAATGGATGAGTTAGGGGGGCATCTGGTTTCAGGTCATGTTGATGGGATAGCAGAAATAAGTTCAATAGAGTTAGATGGAGGTTCCACACGATTTGAACTGAAAATACCGGATAATCTGAGCAAATTTATTGCCGAAAAGGGATCCATATGTGTTGACGGAGTCTCACTTACGGTTAATAAAGTAAATGATCAGATTTTTAGTATAAATATTATCCCTCATACCCTAAACAATACAATTTTTGAATTCTATGAACTCAATGACTTTGTTAATATCGAAATAGACTTGATAGCGCGTTACGTTGCAAATGCCCTTGAAAAAACTTAAATAACTGTGAGTAAATAAATACATGTTATCTAAAAGTGATGTAAACAAGCACCTTTCAACGATAGATGAAATCATTGATGAAGCTCGAAATGGGCGGATGTTTATCTTGGTAGATGATGAGGATCGAGAGAATGAGGGTGACCTTGTTATTCCCGCTCAGATGGCGACTCCAGATGCGATAAACTTCATGGCCACATACGGAAGAGGTCTAATTTGTTTAACATTAAGTCAAAAAAGAATAAGAGAACTTGGCTTACCAGCAATGATAAGCAATAACAAAATGCGCCATCAGACAGCATTTACGATATCAATAGAGGCGAAGGAGGGTGTTACAACAGGAATTTCTGCCGCTGATAGGGCTAGGACTATTGCTACCGCAATCGATTCAAACAAAGGTTCAGAAGATATTTCATCACCTGGTCATATATTTCCTCTGGCAGCTAGGGATGGTGGAGTTTTGGTGAGGACGGGGCACACCGAAGCCTCAGTGGACATCTCGCGTCTTGCTGGGTTGGCACCTGGCGGAGTTATTTGTGAGATTATGAAAGATGATGGATCGATGGCGAGGTTACCGGACTTAGTTGATTTTGCGCAACACCATAATTTAAAGGTTGCGACAATTGCTGATTTGATAAAATATCGGTTAAAAAATGATCGAATTGTAAAACCTAGCTTAACCTCTAAACTTAAAACAATTTCTGGTGGAAGTTTTAAGTCTATAGTATTTGTTAACCAAGCAGATAACAGTGAACATCTTGCATTGATTAAAGGCAAGATAAAAAACGATAAACCTACTTTAGTTAGAATGCATTCAATCAATGTCTTTGACGATATTTATTCAGCGGAAAAAATACTGGAATTACATAAAGCGATCGAAATTATCGATCGTGAGGGCAGTGGAGCAGTGGTGATGTTACAAAATCCCAACCCAACAATTATAAGTGAGCGCCTTAAAATCAATCAGGAAGAATCTCGACCAACATTTAGAGGCTATGGGATTGGAGCTCAAATCTTACTCGAGCTCGGCATTAATGAAATGATAGTTCTCTCCAATACCGAACAAACATTAATTGGGCTTGAAGGATACGGACTTACTATAGCAGAAAGAAGAGCAATCAAATTGAATAAAGACTCGATTATACCTGTTAGGAATAGTTTTTATGAGTAATTTTGAGAAAATTAATAATATAGCTTTGATTGAGGCTAGGTTTTATTCAGATATCGCAGATGAGCTTGTAAATGGTGCAAAAAATGTTGCTGAAAATAATGGTTTTTTAACCAGTCGTATCGAGGTTCCTGGCGTATTTGAGATTCCAGCTGCGTTAAATAAAATATGGAATTCTGGATCATTTTCTGGTGTTGTAGCATTGGGTTGCGTCATTAGGGGTGAAACTGATCATTATGATCATATTTGTAGGGAAGTTAGCAGAGCGCTTATGGATCTGTCAGTAAATCACGGTATTCCTATGGGATTT
>Ga0209630_10002157_pt1 | contig 19558 bp, 16 predicted proteins | sample COG_01_FD_184745 | JGI IMG/M metagenome (GOLD analysis project Ga0209630, IMG submission 184745) | Pelagic Microbial community sample from North Sea - COGITO 998_met_01 (SPAdes) (version 2) | ecosystem: Environmental > Aquatic > Marine > Neritic zone/Coastal water | place: Helgoland, sampling... | reverse complement strand
CTAAAAAGAAAGTAGCTAAGAAAAAGGCTAAAAAGAAAGCCAAAAAAAAATCTAGAAGAAAATAAGCAAGAAATGACACTTGGTCAGCGCGATAAAGAACGCAGATTAAAGGCTAGGGCTGTCATAGATGCAAGAAAAAAGCGCCGAAAGGCGTTAGTTGAGCACTTGCTAAAGTCTGTGTAACACAGACCCAGAGCCAGACTCTCTAAAATACTGATAGGCCCCGTTTTTACGGGGCCTTTTTTATTGTCTACATGGATCTTTGCGGCAGTACACAAAACATAGACGTTTTAGACAACGAATTAAAAGTTACTGAAGATGCAGAAGCGATGATGTCGACTACTTGATCACAGGATTTATGTTCCATACAGCAGCAATAGGTACTTTAGGTATATCATTATTATCTGCGTCCTTCAAAACTCATCGGTTATACCGTATTAGATAAGTTTTATGAATGAATGTGCACGACTGCATGAACGCGGTAGATAGAACGAAACAGAACGAATATAGGACATATTCGGGTGAAAATGTCAGGAACATATTTTCCAGACAGGGGCGAGAAGCACAATGACATGTAAATCTAAAAATGTAATTAATATCGAAAATTATCATTCAATAGCATTATCACATGCCCAAAAAACGCAAAACTTCTCGTAAACGAAAAGCACAGTCAAAGAAAAAAAAGGGCACGTCCTTATTTAAGAAGTGGATGTTGCAGTTAATAGTCATCCTAGGTTGTGTTTTCTTATCTTATTGTGTCTTGCTCGATTTTCAAATTAGAAAAGAATTTGATGGAAAACGCTGGTCTGTTCCCGCTAGAGTTTATGCACAGCCATTGGAACTGTATGCGGGTAGACGCTATGAACAAAGATTGGTGGTTGAAAGGCTAAAAAATGCTGCTTATCAAAATGTGTCTACACTATCAGGTCCCGGACAATTTCGACTTCAAGGCTCTACGATTGAAGTCTATACGCGTCAATTTCATTATTGGGATGGTATCGAATCGGCTAAGAAATTAAAAATACGCTTCAGCGGACAACAAATCACCGATATTACTCAGATAATAAGTGACCAAAATGTTTCGATAATAAGATTGACGCCGACTTTAATTGGAAAAGTGTTCCCGTTACACGATGAAGATCGTGTTCTTATCACCTATGAGGAAATTCCCGAAACATTAATACAGGCATTAATTGCAGTAGAAGACAGAAGTTATTTTGAACATTTTGGCCTAGATCCCTTCGGTATTTTGCGATCAATTTATGTCAACGTGATAAGGGGGAAGGTTACGCAAGGAGGGAGTACTCTGACGCAGCAATTAATTAAAAATATGTTTTTAACCCATGAACGGACGTTTACACGCAAAATTAACGAGATGTTGATGGCCGTGATGCTGGAATATCATTATACGAAAGAAAATATTTTAAGTGCTTACGTCAATGAAATATATTTGGGCCAAAACGGTCAGCGTAGCATTCATGGATTTGGTACGGCTGCAGAATTTTACTTTTCTAAACCGCTGGCTGAATTAAGTAATGCTGAAATTGCCTTGTTAGTTGGAATGGTGAAAGGAGCCTCTTACTATAATCCACGTAAACAATCTGAAAGAGCCTTAAATCGTCGAAACCTAGTGCTCAATTTGCTGCATGAACAAGATTTTATCAACGAAGCAGAATTAATACACGCCACATCTAAACCCTTGGGTGTATCAGATAAACCTCGATGGAGTAGTGCAAAATATCCCGCATATATTGATTTAGTAAGACGTCATTTAAAGCGTGATTATCGTATTGATGATCTCAGAAATGAAGGCTTGCAAATACATACCACTCTAGATGTTAATACGCAGGAAATAGCCCAAAACAGTGTTACACGTAGTCTTTCTAAATTGGAAAAAGGGAAGGGGTTTAGTTCAGGCACCTTACAATCAGCGCTGGTTGTTGTAGAGCAGCATAGTGGCGAGGTACTAGCTTTGATCGGAGACAGGAATAAAGATAAAAATGCATTTAACCGCGCAATGGATGCAAAACGCCCGATAGGATCTTTAATAAAACCTGCTATATACATGACGGCACTAAATCGTCCTGCTAAATATAATGTACTGTCATCGCTTGATGATTCTCGTCTGGTGTTACAACAGAAAAATGGAAAACGTTGGGAGCCAAATAATTACGATAAAAGAACACATGGTAATGTTCCATTAGTAAGATCAATAGCAAAATCATATAACATTTCTACTGTGAGACTAGGTATGGCACTGGGTCTTGAAAATGTCATTCAAACCTTAAAAAATCTAGGTGTGACTTCCGCTATACCTCGACTACCTTCAATGTTACTTGGCGCACTTAATCTCTCACCTTATGAAGTGACACAAATGTATCAAACAATTGCCAGTGGTGGATTACAAATACCGTTAAGGACAATTCGTTCTGTATTAGATAGTAATGGTCAGCCATTAAAACGCTATGATCTGGCAGTACGCGAATATATAAAACCTGAGACAGCATTTTTGACGCAATATTTATTAACTGAAGTAGTTCAGAATGGTACAGCTAGGAGGTTGACGCGAGAATTACCCTCATTGATGCCACTAGCAGGCAAAACAGGAACGACTAATGCATTGCGCGATAGTTGGTTTGCCGGATTTGGTGATCGAATATTGTCAGTAGTTTGGGTTGGACGTGATAATAACCAAACCGCTAAACTGACGGGATCGACTGGCGCAATGCAGATATGGGTCGATATGATGAAAAAAATAAAACCGGAACCTTTATTGTTGATAGAACCTGAAGAAGTTGAATGGCGAGATTATCCAGACATGAGTAACCCAAAGAGCTCTTGTGCTCAAGCCAAGTCCTATCCGTTTATAAAGAAATATGTTCCTGATTACATAGATTGTTATTAAATAAAATTGAATCGAGTTTTTTATGAGAGATTGTCGTCTTTTTTTAGTGATTATGATGTTGTTTCTAACGGCATGTGCTGAACAAGCGACAAAATCTGTGGTGTTAGTTCCTGTAGAAGAACGCAACGCCCCAGTTACTGTTAAGAACAAATCAGCATCAATCCATAAAGAGAAAAGTAGAGAAGTTAATAAACAACAAGAGCCAGTAATAATTGCGTTGCTCAAAGATGCGGATAAATTTTCTGGACAAGGGGAGAGTGCAAAAGCAGCGGCAACCATAGAACGTGCACTGCGTATAGAGCCCAGAAATGCATTGTTATGGCATCGTTTGTCAGTAGTCCGCTTTCAACAACAACAATGGCAACAAACAATCGCTATGGCAAGAAAATCGATCGCTTTAGCAGGGAATAATCGTAAATTGAAATCGGATAATTGGGGGTTGATTGCCAAGGCTTATGGCAAGTTAGGTGATAAACGCAAAGCCAATGATGCACGAAATAAACAAACTAATCAGGGCTGAGTATCTGGCAGTTTACCTTTGATTATGTATGCGAAGGCGATCACTTCTGCTGCAGCGACATAGAGTTCTCTTGGAATTTCTTCACCCAGCTTTAATGTTGCCAACAGGTTAACCAACTCAGGTTCTTCGTGTATCGGGATATTATGTTCTTTAGCCAAAGCAATGATGTCTCCGGCAAGTTCATTAGTCCCTTTTGCGGACAGGGTTGGCGCTGTTACGCCATCGTAGAATAGTGCAACTGCTTTCTTTGGGATTTCTGGTGAATTGTTCATACGCTGATATTTATCAGGTTATTAGCGCTCAAATGCTCATCTTTAATACTGGGGTTTCCTGCTAGGCATACGATCTTTCCCAGAGACAAACCGCACTTTTCAATTCGTCTTCTTAGTAGTGATAAATTGTTATCGATAAGATCATTTAATGTTTGTTCTTCTGACCATAGAGAGGCGCTCACTTCTTTGTCTAGTATTGATAGTCTTGCAGACACAGCGCCTTTATTTTGAAAATTAATTTTCAGATTTACTGACCAGACTTTCTCTTTTTCACTATCAGGTTTTGAATTTCGATCATGCTGAATATCGAGTTCCAATAAATCAATGTTATGTTTGTCTTTAACGGGTACTTCAATCGACCATGCCGGGAGTTGATTGTCATGTGTGACGACTGCTTTTGATTGGTTTACCTCGATTCGTGCTATAGATGATTCAAGTTGTTTGCTGATAGTTTCAATATCAACTTTAGTGTCAAGGTCGATTAAAGCAATTGTATTTCGGACTTCAAGTTTAGTGTTCGTGTTTAGATTCTTTGCTCCTTCAAACAATGAAATGACTTGTGCTGGCTTTATCAATTGGGGAACAGGTTTTTGTATCTCCTGCTTATATTTAGTAATTAATTCAGAAAGTTGCAATAGATTGGTTTTTAGATCTTTAGCTATATCCGGGCTATGTTTATGAGTTGTAGTTTGTGTAAGATTAATTGGTTTTTGTTTATTCATAACCTCAGCTAATAATTTTGATTCGAGAAATATGCCTGAGTTTTTTACAGCTGTTTTCAATCCAGATTCATTTTTTATATTTATTTGTGTTGGTAACTGTTCAATAAGTTTTTTTATTTGTTGTGCTATTGGCCTAGGCAAACCTTTAATTATGCTATGCGTATTATTAGTAAGCTGGCTTAATGAGTTGGTTAATTTCTCCATACTTGCTTGTTTGGGAATGTTCTCTCGAAGTAATTGTTGTTTAGTCTCCTGTATTAATTTTGGAGACTCATGTTGTAACACACGAAGGACTGCAGGCGAGCCTTGTTGTTCTACGACAAGCTTCAGTTGTGCACCGACATCTATGGGTTTGTTTGAATTTGTTTTAGCCTGAATCGCTTGGTTATTGATTTGCAAGATAAGCGTGTCGGCTGATTTTCGGCTTGTCACAGTGGCATTCAAAACTTGTCCAAGCGTCCATTGCGGTGGATTTAGCGATACTGCTTTATTTGGAAAAGAAGCAGATAAAAGTGTTGATTGAATATCCATTCTCTATAAAACGTCATTTTGGCATGAAACTTGAGTTGTTCTTGCATTGATGAATGGGAGAAATGGTTTGGTTGAGAGAAAAACATGGTTTGTCAGGCGAGACAATGTGGTGAAAGGGCCATTTTTATCGGCTCAAATAACAAGAAATATCTTGCTTGGACGCCTACATCCTGATGATGAATTAAGTTTAGATGAGCAACAATGGCAAGAAGTTGCCATGCATAAAGAACTATACCCGGCTGTTTTACAGAAAAGTCCTGTCGATAAAAAAGCAGTCGATATTGCCAGAATACAGGTAGATGAGCGTGTAGCAGATCAACGGCGGGCAAAAAACAAAATGGAACAAGATCGGCGCCGAACCAGAGAACGACGTGCAACGGAGTCTGAAGCAGTATTAGTTCATCGTCAGCATAGAAAAGAAATTGACGATGCCTGTAAAAATAGTGTTAAGCGCCCCAAGATGCCTTTTCGATCTGTCGCATTAATGGTCATTATGATTATTGGTCTGGGTCTGAAATTCAACACTGAAAATCAGTCTTCACAGGCAGACTGTAGCTCGCCGTCTGGTATAAAGGTTAATTGGAGTAATTGCACTTTTATTAATCTAAACATCGAGAATCAGAATCTGGCATTCTCAAAACTAACGGATGCAATTTTAAACGAATCGAATTTGTTAGGTGTCAATCTTTCAGGGGCTGATATGGCGTACGCGGAAATTACCAAGAGTGATCTTAGTTATTCGAATCTTGAAAATGTTCGATTAATAGGTGCCAATTTACAATCATCTGATTTACGTTACGCAAATTTAAAAAATGCCGATTTTTCTTTTGCAGATCTCAGTAATGTTTTGTTAGCAGGGGCTGATTTATCTAATGTTAAGTTTGATAATACTATATGGACCGATGGGCGAATATGTAAAAAAGGGTCTATTGGAACTTGCCTATAACCTCTTTTGATCAGGAATAATATTCAGCAGTATAACGCCAGGCCTTATCCGGTGAATCAGATGTTTTTATCCCTGCTTTCCGTTTTAATTCATTCAGAAATTGTTGTTTATTATTAATTGATTCCCAAACGGCGGGTAAGAAGGTTGCCCTGGCGTTATTTTTAGCAATTATTAATCCATCAATATTTTGTCTTAACTGGGCAACTAGATCCTGTTCGTCTTTAAATGGAAATGCTGTGGCAGCCGTTAATATAGATAAGCTAATTTCAACTTTCTCATACTCATCAACAGAGAGCGGTTTAAATCGAGGATCAGAGAATGCAGCAGCATATGCATAATGAGCAACAGCATTGATTAATGGCATTGTAGCTTCGATTGTTCCTATACAACCACGCAGCTGCCCGTTAAGTTTTAATGTAATAAATACGGCATACTTTTCCTGTAAATTGTCCGGATAGCTTGCTGTTTCGGGATTATAAACGCTGCCACTCTCTAAACCTTGTTGAATGCTTTTGTTAATAACATCAAAGACAGTAGCTTTGTCATTTTCGTTAAGTATCAATCCATTAAATAATGCATAGGCGCCATAGCCAACAACACGGTCTTTTGTGCCAGCCGTATCACCTGAGTTACGAAGATCAAGTGTTTGAATTGACATGTTTTTTTCATGTGCATATTTCAATAAACCACGCATTGGCATGCAGCCACAAGCCTGTTTTGAACCAATGTTTTTATAATCAAAATTTTCGATTAGACGAGTTGTGTTGTTATCCGTTTCACGTGCTGTTTTATAATCAAGAAAATGACTTAAATCAGAGCTAATAACTATTAATGTTTCATCACCGCCCCATAATGCTTCCAGGATTGTCGCAACCTGTTCAGGTTCCGTATCACCGACTAATAATGGAATAAGGGTGAAGTCATTTAATACTTTTTGTAAAAAAGGGAGATGTACTTCAAGGCTGTGTTCCTGTTCATGTGCGGCGTCTGAAAATTGCACGTAAGAATGATGCGCTAGTTTCTTTAATATATTGTTATCAATAGACACATTGCCTAGAGGTGTAGCAAAGTGTGTATTTGAGGGTAGGGCAATACCCTTAACGTAAACTCGATGTGCAGGACCTAATAAAATGACTCGGGAAATTTGAGCCTTTAATTTTCCTATATTTCTGTAAGCATTGGCTGCGATTTGTCCAGAGTAGATATAACCCGCATGTGGCGCAATGATGGCCTTGGGCGGTGTAATATCCACATAACTGGCAGATAGATAATTGTCCAACAGTTCATTTAACTGACTCGCATTTTTTGGGTAGAAACTACCCGCAACTGCAGTTGGTCTTATAGAAAGTTGTCGCTGATTTATTGAGTTTGAGATCATTTTTCCTAGATTTATATATTGATAATTAAATTATAGGACTAATATAAAAAGAACGTTATCTAAATTGAAGGCGTTAAGGCAATAGATGGAAACGACTGTAAAGACTAAGTACTGGCACACACTTGATGATGGTCGAGTGCAGTGTGACCTTTGTCCACGGGAATGTAAGTTAAAGAACGGTCAACGTGGGCTCTGTTTTGTTCGTGCCTGTGAAGAAGATCAGATTGTCTTAACGACTTATGGACGTTCCAGCGGTTTTTGTATCGACCCAGTTGAAAAGAAGCCACTAAACCATTTCTATCCAGGCACATCGGTCCTCTCGTTTGGCACCGCGGGTTGTAATCTAGCCTGTAAATTTTGTCAAAATTGGGATATCAGTAAGTCACGCGAGATGGACACATTAGCTGACTCTGCTAGTCCACAGGCCATCGCGCTAGCTGCAAAAAAAACAAACTGCAGAAGTATTGCCTTTACTTATAATGATCCGGTTATATTTCATGAATATGCAATTGATGTAGCCGCGGCATGTCATGAAAATGATATAAAAACTATTGCGGTCTCTGCAGGATATGTTTGTCCAGAACCTAGAACAGAGTTTTACAAATGTATTGATGCGGTAAATATAGATCTTAAGGCATTTACAGAAGATTTTTATCATCGCATTACAGGCAGTCATCTAGCGGCGGTATTGGAGACATTGCTATATATAAGGCACGAAACAGATGTCTGGCTCGAAATAACTAATTTAGTTATCCCTGATGAAAATGATTCAGATAAAGAATTGAATCAAATGACTGAATGGATAGTTTCAGAACTAGGGCCAGATGTGCCACTACATTTTTCAGCATTTCACCCCGATTGGAAAATGCGTAATAAACCCAGAACATCATTACAGGCCTTACAAAAAGCAAGGTCGATAGCAATTATGAATGGATTGAAATACGTCTATACGGGTAATGTCCACGATCGAGAGGGTGATACGACATTTTGTTATGAATGTGGTGGCGAATTAATTGTTCGCGATTGGTACGAGATTAAGGAATGGTCTCTTGATCAAGCAGGAAAGTGCCCAACGTGTTACTCGAGCTGTGCCGGCGTCTTTGATTCAGTCCATGGAAACTGGGGTTCAAAACGGGTTCCAATACGCTTAAACCAATATGGCTTATAGTAATTAAATCAATTGCATAAAGTGTCTTGAAAATGATCATCGAGCCCTGTACTATGCGCCAACTCTGATGCGGGGTGGAGCAGTCTGGCAGCTCGTCGGGCTCATAACCCGAAGGTCGCAGGTTCAAATCCTGCCCCCGCTACCAAATATTGCAATATATTTTGGTTAAAGAAAGTTGAGGCCCCTGTTTAGGGGCTTTTTGCTATGTAGGGAGTGGTAATGAGGGCCGCAAGATCTTTAATAAGCGGCAATAACGGGATAATTACTTATATAAGGTCGTTGTGTAGCAGACCAGATATAAACTGGCTATAATTATCACACGTATTTTTAGATTTTAATAAGTGGGCCTTGAGCCCACTTTTTGTTTGCGACTTATGTATAGACAAAACCAAGCCTTACTCGATTTGTTCGAGCCGGAAGTAACGGCAATCGGTTACGAATTATTGGGCATTGAGCTTACACAAAATGGCCATGGCTCAATATTACGTGTCTATATAGATAAAGATAGCGGCATAGACGTTGATGATTGTGTAGCAGTAAGCCATCAGCTGACTGGAATACTGGATGTTGAAGACCCAATCTCTGGTCACTATGATCTGGAAGTTTCGTCACCAGGACTGGACCGCCCATTGTTTACCTTAGAACAGTATAAAAAGTTCATTGGTGAAACAGTTAAGGTCAAGCTATATGAAAAACATAATGGCAGGAAACGCTTTATAGGAATTTTAAATGCAGTTGATGACGAAGAAATTGTGATTAACTGTGAAGATGAGGAATACAAGGTGCCATTCAGATTAATTGAACGCGCTCGATTGGTTCCCCAGTTTTGATATTTTAAACGGTAGATTAAATGAACAAAGAAATTTTAATGGTTGTTGATGTTGTCTGTAACGAAAAAGGTGTCGCTAAAGACATTATTTTTGAAGCAATTGAGCTTGCTCTAGCAAGTGCAACCAAGAAACGTAATCGAGAAGATATTGAATCGCGCGTTAGTATTGACCGTGAAACGGGCGACTATGATACCTTCCGTTGTTGGGAAGTGGTCGATGATGAACCTGAGTCATTAGAGGCGCCAACTAGGCAGGTCAGCTTCAAAGATGCAAAAGAAAAAAATCCTGAAATTGAGATAGGTCAATTTATAGAAGAACCAATGGCATCTGTAGAATTCGGCCGTATTGCAGCTCAGGCAGCGAAACAGGTCATTGTACAAAAGGTTCGTGAAGCCGAACGTGCTCAGGTCATTGATGCCTATGAGGATCGCGTTGGCGAGATGGTTAGTGGTGTTGTTAAGCGTTCTGAGCGGAGTGGCGTGATTATGGATTTGGGCAATAATGCTGAGGCATTTATCCCTAGAGAAGAATTGATTCCACGAGAGGCGGTTCGTCCTGGCGATCGTATTCGAGCCTATTTGAAAGAGGTCAAGCCAGAGATAACACGCGGACCACAACTGTTCCTAAGTCGTACCGCACCTGAACTCTTGATTGAATTGTTTAAAATTGAAGTGCCTGAAATCAATGAAGGAATGATTGATATCATTAATGGCGCAAGAGACCCCGGCGCCAGAGCCAAGATTGCCGTAAAGGCGAATGATCCGAGAATTGACCCTATTGGTGCTTGCGTTGGTATGCGCGGCTCACGAGTGCAAGCCGTATCTAATGAACTGGGTGGTGAACGTGTTGATATCATCCTTTGGGATGATAACCCTGCTCAATTTGTTATCAATGCTATGGCGCCAGCAGAAGTTGCCTCGATCATGGTTGATGAAGATGCACACACCATGGACGTCGCTGTTGATGAAGAGAATTTGTCACAAGCCATCGGTCGTGGCGGGCAGAATGTTAAGCTCGCAAGCGAATTGACCGGCTGGGAACTCAATGTCATGTCCGTTGAACAGGCGGATGAAAAAAGTGAAGCTGAAGCTGAGACCTTGTCTGCCATGTTTAAGGAAGATCTTGGCGTCGATGAAGAAGTTGCCATTATCTTGGTACAAGAAGGCTTTTCGAGTATCGAAGAAGTCGCCTATGTCCCAGAGAAAGAAATGTTGGCTATCGAAGAGTTTGATGATGATTTAGTCAATGAATTACGTGAACGTGCCAAGGATATTATGTTGACACGCGCCATTGCCAGTGAAGAAAAACTGGGTGATGAAAAGCCTGCTGAAGATTTGCTGACTATGGAAGGCATGGATGAACCCTTGGCTTTTGAGTTGGCTAGTAAAGGTGTGATATGCATGGAAGATTTGGCAGAACAGTCCGTTGACGAATTAATGGATATAACCGGTATTGATAAAGATCGTGCCGGCGAATTAATCATGACTGCACGTATACCATGGTTTGAATCAGAAGAATCTAATAGTGAGAGTGCTAATTAATGCCTGAAGTTACTATCAGTGAGTTTGCCAGCGATGTTGGTGTGTCTGTTGAACGCATACAGGAACAACTAGTCGAGGCCGGACTTCCCAATAAAAAAGCTGAAGAGGTTATTACCGATTCGGAAAAGTCAGTGTTATTAGGGTTTTTGAGGAAAAAGCATGGCAAAGATGAAGACTCTGAACCACGCAAGATTACCTTACGTCGCAAAACTGTCAGCGAACTTAAAGTGCCTGTTGCGACACAGGGTAGGGCAAAGCCACGCTCAAAAACAGTAAACATTGAGTTTCGCAAACGTCGCACCTATGCAAAACGTGGCGATGTTGCTGAAACCTTAAAGCAGGAAGAAGAAGCCGCAAAATTAGTCGAAGAGCAGGCGGCGGCAGAACTTGAACAACAACAGCAAGTTGCTGATGCCGAGACAAAAGCTACTGAAATTCAGAATGAAGCTCCTGTTGTTGAAGAAGTTATTGCTGAAGAAGAAATAGTCGAAATAGAAGCAGCACCTTTAGTAGATGCACCGGTTGAAAGCGTTCAAGTAGAAACAAGCATTCAAGCAAAGAGCGATGCTCCTGCAGAGGAAGAAATCAAAAAGGCACCAGAAACAGTTATAACACCGCCAGTTATAAAACCGACTGTAGTTAAAGAAGCTGCTAAACCGTCAAACAAAGAAAAAGAAAAGGCGCGTAAAGAAAAAGCGCGACACGGACGACAAGAATTACATGTTGCTAGCAAAGGCTCTGGTAGAAGACGCAAAAAGGCTAGACATACACCCGTCATTCATCAATCAGGGGATAATCAACACGGCTTCGAAAAGCCAACAGCACCGGTCGTTAAGGAAATTGAGATTCCAGAAAGTATAACGGTCGCCGAGCTAGCCCAGCGTATGTCTGTCAAAGGTTCTGAAGTGGTAAAAGTGATGATGGGCCTAGGCACTATGGCAACGATCAATCAAACCATTGATCAGGATACAGCGGGTATTGTAGTTGAGGAAATGGGGCATAAGCCTAAATTTCAAAAGGACAATGCACTAGAAGAAGAAATGATTCAGGCTGCTCAGCAAGGTGGCGATCAAGTCACTCGCGCACCAGTTGTGACTATCATGGGTCATGTTGATCATGGCAAGACATCATTGCTAGATTATATTCGACGTACCAAGGTAGCTGCTGGCGAAGCTGGTGGAATTACTCAGCATATAGGTGCTTATCGGGTGTCGACAGATAATGGTGATATCACCTTTTTGGATACACCTGGACATGAAGCGTTTACCGCGATGCGCGCACGAGGCGCAAAAGTAACTGATTTGGTCATCATCGTTGTTGCCGCAGATGATGGCGTTATGCCGCAGACTGAAGAAGCAGTAAAACATGCTAAAGCAGGTGATGTGCCTATCATCATTGCTGTTAATAAGATGGATAAAGAAAATGCAGATCCGGAACGCGTCAAACAAGAATTATCGAAATTTGAAGTTATCCCTGAAAGTTGGGGTGGTGACACGCAATTTATACCTGTCTCTGCACTGACTGGCGATGGTGTTGATGATTTGTTAGAAAGTGTTTTACTACAAACTGAACTCCTTGAGTTACAGGCGATAGAAACGGGACCGGCTTCAGGCGCTGTTATTGAATCACGTTTGGATAAAGGTCGAGGCCCTATAGCAAGCATTCTTGTTCAAAACGGTACGCTCAAGAAAGGTGATGTCATATTAAGCGGGCATGAGTTTGGCCGTGTCAGGGCGATGATTGATGATAGTGGTCATGAAGTGACTTCAGTAGGCCCATCTACTCCAGTTGAAGTGTTGGGATTATCAGGCACGCCTAATGCGGGTGATGAAATGCTGGTAGTGCCAGACGAAAAGAAAGCTCGGGAAATTGCACTTTTTCGACAAGGGAAATATCGTGAAACGAAGATGGCACAACAACATGCCTCTAAGCTTGAAAATGTGATGAATCAGATGCAGGAAGGTGAAGTTTCTTCGCTAAACCTGTTGATTAAAGCCGATGTTCAAGGTTCATCAGAAGCATTGGTAGATGCATTAACACGATTAAGCAATGACGAAGTAAGAGTAAATATTATTAGCAGTGGTGTTGGTGGTATCACAGAGTCTGACATCAACCTTGCAATGGCATCAAGTGGTGTCGTGATGGGCTTTAATGTGCGAGCAGATGCAAGCGCACGTAAATTAATAGATGCAGAAGGTATTGATCTTCGATATTACAGTATTATTTACGACCTTATTGACGATGTTAAAGCAGCGCTTAGTGGCATGCTATCTCCCGAGATCCGAGAAGAGATCACCGGTATTGCAGAAGTTAGAGAAGTATTCAGATCTCCAAAATTCGGCGATATAGCAGGTTGTATGGTGACAACAGGCCGTGTTAATCGTAACAATCCTATTCGTGTTTTACGCGACAATGTCGTTATTTATGAAGGAGAACTTGAATCCTTGCGTCGTTTCAAAGATGACGTTAATGAAGTCAAGTCAGGGATGGATTGTGGCATCGGCGTGAAAAATTACAGTGATGTGCAGGCGGGCGATCAGATCGAAGTGTTCGAACGAACCAGCGTTGAACGTAAGATCTAGTCATTAGCCATGCCGAAAGAATTTGGGCGTCACCAACGCGTAGCCCAGTTTATTAAAGAAGAACTTTCTGTTCTTATTCAACGCGATTTCCCATTGAACGAACATGGAATGATTACGCTAGCAAATGTGGATGTTAGTCCAGACTTGAGTAATGCCACTATTTATATTACTTCGTTTAACAATAAAGGTTCACACGAAGAATTAGTAAAACAAATGAATGATCAAGCCGGTCATTTTCGCCATGAGCTTTCACGTATGATGACCACCAGAAGTGTGCCGACAATAAGGTTCAAATATGATGAATCAATTGAGCGTGCCCAGCGTCTGACTGACATTATCAATTCCGTAAGCCATAGCGATAAAGATGAATCAGATGGGTAGATCTCCAAAAAAACGTGGTAGAGATATCAATGGTATTTTAGTGTTGGATAAACCTGCAGGTATGAGTTCCAACGGTGCCTTACAGCATGTAAAACGACTTTATAATGCCAACAAAGCAGGGCACACTGGCAATCTTGATGTGCCTGCGACAGGCTTATTACCAATATGCCTGGGCGAAGCAACTAAAGTTTCAGCTTATCTTTTAGATTCAAGTAAAACTTATCGCGCAAGATGTCGATTAGGCGTTACTACCACAACCGGTGATGCAGATGGTGAAATTCTTACAGAAAAAACGGTGCCTGAGTTGTCTACGGCTGATGTAAGACAAGCCTGCAATAAGTTTACAGGTGATATAGAGCAAGTCCCACCAATGTATTCGGCGCTAAAGCATAATGGAAAACGACTCTATGAATTTGCATACAAAGGCATTGAAGTAGAACGAAAACCAAGAAAAATCACCATTCATAGAATAGACCTACTTGATTTCAAAAATAACGAGTTCGAGATAGAGGTGTTCTGCACGAAAGGTACCTATATCAGAACCTTGGCAGAAGATATTGGCAATGAACTAACTTGCGGGGCTCATATTCTAGCCTTACGTAGATTAGGAGCAGGCCCTTTCCATGAATCACAGATGGTGACACAAGCGCAATTACAGGCAGTTGCTGAAGAGGGGATCGAACAACTCGACAACTTGCTATTGCCTATGGATAGCGCATTGAAAGACATGCCCGAGGTTCGATTATCAGAAGATGTGGCATTTTATCTCTGTCAGGGGCAAGCAGTTACTGCTTCAGGTCTACCTAAATCAGGTCAATTAAGAATTTATGATCATTCTGCTAATTTTCTTGGTTTAGGCGAAGTTACAGAGGATGGACGGGTTGCCCCTAAGCGTTTGATTAATATGGCAGAAACAGTAACAAGAGACTGAGCTGAAACAAATTAATGTTTCGCTTGTTAGAGAGGATATGCGCGGGTACAATACGCGCGAATTTTGATATCAGTAGGTTTGCGGGAGCATATAGAATATGGCAATGAATTGTGAGCAGAAAGCAGGAATAGTTAAAGATTATCAGCGTGGTACAAACGACACCGGTTCTCCAGAAGTGCAGGTGGCATTGCTGACATCACGTATTACTGATCTGTCAGGACATTTCAAAGAACACAGCAAAGACCATCATTCAAGACAAGGTCTATTACGTATGATTAATCAACGACGTAAATTGCTTGATTATCTAAAAGATAAAGACCTCAATCGTTATCGCGATTTGATTGGTCGACTTGGTCTACGTAAATAATATTCTTTCTGGCACATTTGCCAATGAAGAAACGATATCAATAAACCCGCTACTGCGGGTTTTAACGTTTTTATAATTTAAAAATCATCTTTAAATCAACATCAACATATCTTGTTAGGGAAAATCCATGAGCGTGGTCACAAAAGAATTTCAGTTCGGTAATCATAAAGTCACTCTAGAAACAGGCAGAATCGCCAGACAAGCATCCGGTGCTGTCATGGTGAGTATGGGAGACACAGTTTTACTGGTCACCTGTGTTGCTAAAAAGGAAGCGAGAGAAGGGCAAGACTTTTTCCCATTAACCGTCGATTATCAGGAAAAGACCTATGCCGCAGGTAAAATACCGGGTGGTTTTTTCAAACGAGAAGGACGCCCATCAGAGAAAGAGACTTTAACGTGTCGATTAATTGATCGTCCTATTAGACCTCTTTTCCCGAAAGGATTTAAAAATGAAATTCAGATCATTGTGACGGTCATGTCACTCGACCCTGAAATAGATCCTGATATCCCGGCAATTATTGGTGCTTCGGCTGCAATCAGTCTTTCCGGCGCTCCATTTAGTGGCCCTGTTGGCGCTGCACGCGTTGGTTACATTGATGGACAGTACGTACTCAATCCATCACATACAGCACTAGAAGATTCGCAGCTGGAGTTAGTTGTTGCTGGTACAGATACATCGGTGCTGATGGTCGAGTCTGAAGCGAAGCAATTGTCAGAAGATATTATGTTAGGCGCTGTTATGTTTGGTCATGAACAGTTTCAAGTCGTTATTGAGAACATTAGAGCTTTAGCTGCAGACGCAAACACGAAATCATGGGATTGGATCGCAAAAGAAAAAGACGAAGCACTTGGAAATGAAGTTCAATCGCGCGCGGGTGATTTAGTGCGTGAAGCCTATAGCATTCAAGACAAGCTTGAACGTCAAGAACGTCTGCGTGAGATTAAGAAAGAAGTTGTTGAAGGAATGACTGAAGGCGAAGACGCTCAATGGTCTGCCGGTGTGATTGCAGGTGAAATAGAAGCTCTCGAAAGTCACATTGTTCGTAGCAGTGTATTATCAGGTGAAAATCGTATTGATGGACGTGATTCAAAAACCATACGTCCGATAACTGTTGAAACGGGCATATTGCCTCGTACGCATGGTTCAGCATTATTTACTCGTGGTGAAACGCAGGCTATTGTCGTTGTTACTCTAGGCACACAACGTGATTCACAAATTATTGATGCTATTGAAGGTTCATATAAAGACCCTTTTATGTTACATTACAATTTCCCTCCATTCTGCGTAAATGAAACGGGTCGTGTTGGAACACCAAAACGTCGCGAGATTGGTCATGGTCGTTTAGCCAAACGCGGTATATTAGGTGTTATGCCTGACATGGAAGCATTCCCTTATTCTATTCGTGTTGTTTCAGAAATCACTGAATCTAATGGTTCAAGTTCTATGGCCTCAGTTTGCGGTAGTAGTCTGGCGTTAATGGATGCTGGTGTTGAGTTGGATGCCCCTGTTGCGGGTATTGCGATGGGATTGATTAAAGAAGCAGACAAGTTTGTTGTTCTGTCTGACATTATGGGTGATGAAGATCACTTAGGTGATATGGACTTCAAGGTAGCTGGTTCTGAAAATGGTATTACGGCCTTACAAATGGACATCAAGATTGATGGTATTACCAAAGAAATTATGGAAGTTGCTTTGACTCAGGCAAAAGAAGGCCGCTTGCATATTCTGGGTAAAATGAATGATGTGCTAAAAGTTCACAATGAAGAAATGTCAGAGTTTGCACCGCGTATAACCACTATAAAGATTCATCCAGATAAAATTCGTGACGTTATTGGTAAAGGTGGCGCAACCATCCGAGCAATCACTGAAGAAACAGGCGCTACGATTGATATTGATGATGATGGTGTGGTCAAGATTGCTGCTACTGATAAAGCTGCCGGTGATGCAGCATTAAAACGTGTTGAACAAATTACAGCCGATATCGAAGTTGGTAAGATCTACGAAGGTAAAGTAGCCAAGTTAATGGACTTTGGCGCTTTTGTGAACATACTGCCTGGTAAAGATGGTCTGGTGCATATTTCACAAATTTGTGAAGAACGTGTTGAAAATGTCAGTGATAAGCTCAGTGAAGGCGATATGGTTCAGGTCAAAGTACTTGAAGTTGATCGTCAAGGTCGTGTACGACTCAGCATGAAGGCTGTACATGAAGCCGAGGCGAGTACTAGCGAATAGTGTAAATACTTTACAGTTAACAGAAAAGGGGCTTTTAGCCCCTTTTTTTACGTCTATGAATTGGGACCGTCATGATTCTTGTTCTAGACGCATGAAAAGTACTTGCATCCATGCAGGCACGAACAGTATGCGCTTTAAGCGATGTCGCGAAAGGACACGACTACATGGATGTAGGAGAAAGCACGAAGTAACGGTTTATTTTAACCCATTATTAATTTTCTAACGTTTATAGCGGTGAAAACTATAACGCAGGAGAATTAGCATGCAAAAACAAACTATTTATGCGCTTGGAATATCAATCTTGATATTTAGTACGGCGTGCTCACAAAATAACAGCCCAACAGATCATCCAGTATCACAATCAACTAAACCAGCATCACAGCAGGTATTTATCGACAGTGTTGCCGTGCCTCGTGGTCGTATTGATCAAGATCATCTGATTGAAAAGAATCATAGTGAAGATGAAATAAGAACAAAAATAGCTAAAAACAGGGCATTGCCTGAGATAAAAGAAGAATTTTCAGCGGATATGGCCTTAGGTGTTGTTGGTCCTTATCGAAATAAACAAAAACAAAGTGAGAACATAGCAAAACGTATGGTTATGCATGATCAATCCTTATTGCAAAGCATACGTCATGCCTCAGAACCAACTAACCGTGAAAACTATGCGCACTTTGATGATAATCCGATTAGGTTAGTGACAGAAAATGCTATTTCAACTTTCAGTATTGATGTTGATACAGGTGCCTATGCAAACATTCGACGATTATTAAAGGCAGGGCAATTACCGACACATGATGCAGTTAGAGCAGAAGAGTTGATTAATTATTTTTCATACGACTATCCTGAAGACACAGTTATCGAAAGTCCATTTGTAGTCATAAAAGAGATAGCGGCTTCTCCTTGGAATAAGAATAATTATTTGCTTCACGTCGGAATCAAGGCGCAAGACTACACGCAAACTCAATTACCCAATGCGAACCTTGTCTTTTTGGTTGATGTATCGGGTTCAATGCAATCCCCTGATAAACTCGAGCTGTTAAAAACATCACTTAAACTACTTAGTAAACAATTATCAGTAAAAGATAAAGTGTCCATCGTTGTCTATGCTGGGGCATCAGGTGTTGTCTTGAAGCCAACGGCAGGAAATCAAACAGCAACAATACAAGCTGCACTAGGACAGCTAACAGCAGGAGGTAGTACCAATGGCGCAGCAGGGATAGAACTCGCTTACAACCTGGCACAGCAGGAATTTATTCAAGGAGGAATTAACCGGGTTATTATAGCAACCGATGGGGATTTCAATGTGGGCACGGTGAATCATGAACAATTAATGAGTTTGATAGAAGAGAAGCGCAACTCAGGTATTTCATTAAGCACACTAGGGTTTGGAACGGGTAATTATAACGATCATCTAATGGAACAGCTTGCGGACAAAGGTAATGGTAACTACGCCTATATCGATACTTTGAACGAAGCACAAAAAGTTTTGGTCGATGAAATGAGTTCAACGCTATTGACTGTTGCAAAAGACGTAAAGATTCAAATCGAATTTAATCCTGCACTTGTTAGCGAGTATCGCCTTATTGGTTATGAGAACCGTCATTTAAAACGTGAAGATTTTAATAATGATAAAGTTGATGCCGGTGAAATTGGCGCAGGTCATTCAGTTACTGCCTTGTATGAAATTAAAATGAATGATGGACAGTCTGGCATGATAGATCCATTACGATACCAAAATGAGAATAGTCATTCTGTAGAGAATCAGAATGTTGATGAAATAGCTTTTTTGAAATTGAGATATAAAGCACCAGAAGAAGATACAAGCCGTTTACTGGAATGGTCAGTAAAACGTGCTGAACTTATTGATGATATCAATAAGACATCCGATAGCTTTCAATTTTCTGCTGCCGTTTCTGCTTTTGCACAAAAGCTAAGAGGCGGAAAATACCTGGGTAAATACAGTTATCAGGACATTAGTAATTTGGCTCAAAATTCCAGAGGTCAGGATCAGTTTGGATACCGAGGAGAGTTTCTCTCGTTGGTCAATTTGGCGCAGTCTTTAAGTATCGTCGCCAGCAACAATACTTATTCTGAAAATCACACCATACAGTAGCTAATGAGTGTACGTCGTCAAAACCTTTTGGACAGGTAGCGGTTTGATTTAAGAGACACATTAGTTCATCAATAGGTTATGTGCTTCACTTGTTGTTTATCGTAATGCATTTGTCGTCTCATCGCTAACGTGTTT
>Ga0209630_10002156_pt1 | contig 19566 bp, 16 predicted proteins | sample COG_01_FD_184745 | JGI IMG/M metagenome (GOLD analysis project Ga0209630, IMG submission 184745) | Pelagic Microbial community sample from North Sea - COGITO 998_met_01 (SPAdes) (version 2) | ecosystem: Environmental > Aquatic > Marine > Neritic zone/Coastal water | place: Helgoland, sampling... | reverse complement strand
AACGGCCATGCCTATCGGTGTACTTGCTCTAAAGAACGATTAGAAAAAATTCGTGAAGAAGCTATGGCTCGTGGAGAAAAACCACGCTATGACGGCCTATGTCGATCGTTGAACCTGACAGATGATGATGCTGTTATCAGGTTTAAGAACCCTGCCGATGGTCTTGTTGTCGTTAATGATCAAGTACAGGGAGATGTTATTTTTGAAAATAGCGAGTTAGATGACCTGGTCATTGCCCGTTCGGATGGGTCGCCGACTTATAACCTGACTGTTGTTGTGGATGATATGGATATGGGCATTACTGAAGTGATTCGAGGGGATGACCATCTTAATAACACACCAAGGCAAATCAATATATTTAATGCATTAGGCGCAAAAGCGCCGAATTACGCACATATCCCAATGATACTGAGCCCTGAAGGTAAAAAACTATCAAAGCGCGATGGCGCAGCCAGTGTATTGCAGTATCGTGATGATGGGATCCTGCCTGAGGCCTTGTTAAATTATCTGGTCAGACTTGGCTGGTCTCACGGGGACCAGGAAATTTTTTCAATAGATGAAATTATTTCAGCATTTGATATTAAGGACGTTAATAAGTCGGCTTCTAGTATTAACCCCGAAAAATTACTGTGGCTAAACCAACATTATATTAAGAATGCAGAAAATAAAGCGCTTATTAAACCTTTGGCTGAAATGTTTCAGATTATGAATATTAGTATAGAGAATGGTCCCGCATTAGATGATTTGATCGAGGTTCAAAAGCAGCGCACTGATACATTAAAGGAAATGGCTGAGCAGAGTCTGATTTTTTATAACGATTTCGAAGAATATGATGCGAATGCAGCAAAAAAGCATCTCCGGCCAGTTATATTGGAGCCGCTTAAACAACTCTATGATTCATTGAATAGTTTAGATGTTTGGGATAATAATCATATTAAAAGTACTATCGATAATACGGCAAACGAATTGGAAATTAAGATGGGTAAACTTGCGCAGCCTTTGCGGGTAGCAGTGACAGGGGCATCAGTCTCCCCTAGTATTGACGACACCTTACGATTGTTAGGGCAGGAAAAAAGCTTGGCGCGGCTACGAAAGGGCATTGAATTTACTGAAAACCGCAGTTCGTCTTGACACTGATTATAGTGTCACGTACAGTCGCCGCCTGTTGTTATTTCGCGGATTTTACCGGGGTTATATGCTTTCATGCCCTGCGGGTACAGTTGTGATTGCTTGAAAAGCTTCCAGCTGATTTAAACAAGTTTAGAGTTGTTAGTTATTTATAATTAGGGACTAAAAATTTGCTAAATACGGGGCTATAGCTCAGCTGGGAGAGCGCTTGCGTGGCACGCAAGAGGTCGGCGGTTCGATCCCGCCTAGCTCCACCAAATTGTAAATATGTAGGCTGTTTTACCGGACATGTATCAATATTGTCCCCATCGTCTAGAGGCCTAGGACACTGCCCTTTCACGGCGGCAACAGGGGTTCGAATCCCCTTGGGGACGCCATATTAAAAAACCACCTTAACGGTGGTTTTTTTTATTTCCATTAGCTAGTTAAGATATTATCGAGCATATTCAGTGTTATAATTCTCGGCTAAATTTTACTAACTATTACAGATTGTTTATGAAGTTTCTTGTCACCGGTGCAGCCGGTTTTATTGGTTTTCACACGTCAAAGTATTTACTTGATCGAGGCGATAGCGTCATCGGCATTGATAATATTAATGACTATTATGACCCTTCTTTAAAAGAAGCACGTTTATCTCAATTAATAGATAACGAGAGATTCACTTTTCATAAAATAGATATCATCGATAAAGTCGCTGTCGACACTATCTTTGAGGCAGAATCTCCAGAATACATAATTCACCTTGCAGCTCAGGCAGGTGTTCGCTATTCACTTGAAAATCCTTATGCGTATATCGATTCAAACATTACCGGTTTTATGAATATCCTTGAGGCATGTCGTCATTTCTCCGTAAAACATTTAACCTTTGCTTCTTCCAGCTCAGTTTATGGCGCAAATACGCTAATGCCATTTAGTGTTAACCATAATGTTGATCATCCGCTTTCAATATATGCTGCCACGAAAAAATCAAATGAATTGATGGCTCATACATATAGCCATCTATATGGTATCCCGGTGAGTGGTTTACGATTCTTTACAGTTTACGGTCCGTGGGGTAGGCCAGATATGGCATTATTTATGTTCACTAAAAAAATACTTGATGGTGAAAAAATAGATGTTTTTAATGAGGGTAAACATAAACGCGATTTTACTTATATCGATGATATTGTAGAAGGTGTTGTTCGTGTCGCTGATAATATTGCAACAGCCGATGACAATTGGGACAGTGATAAACCTGATCCGGCAACAAGTAAGGCGCCTTATCGTTTATATAATATAGGGAGTAATTCCCCCGTTGAATTAATGCATTTTATCGAGTTAATTGAAAAAAACCTCAATAAAAAAGCAGACATTAATTACTTGCCATTGCAAGCTGGCGACGTACCAGCGACATATGCGAATATTGATGCACTTAAAAATTATGTTGGTTTTAAGCCATCTACATTAATAGAAACAGGAATTGAAAACTTTGTTAAATGGTATAAGGAGTACTATAACTCATGAGTTACGTTTTAAATCGGAGAATATCTGTTGTCGGTTTAGGTTATGTTGGCTTGCCTGTAGCAGTTGCCTTTGCACAATTCTCGAAAGTAATAGGATTTGATATAAATGAAAAGAGAATAAATGAACTCAAAAATGCAATTGATAAAACATGCGAAGTCAATACTGACGACCTGAACGCATCCAATATTCATTTTACCTCGAACTTAAATGAGTTATCAGCTGCTGACTTTCATATTATTGCAGTACCAACCCCGATAGATGATGCTAAGAAACCCGATTTGACGCCACTTATTTCAGCATCTAAAACAGTAGGTGCTATCCTAAAAGACGGTGATATTGTTGTTTATGAATCGACTGTTTACCCTGGAGCAACGGAAGAGGAGTGTATTCCAATATTAGAAGAAGTGTCTGGACTTAGGTGCGGTAAAGATTTTTTTATCGGCTATTCACCAGAACGGATTAATCCGGGTGATAAAACACACACATTTAAAACAATAAAAAAGGTCGTGTCTGCACAAGATCAGACCACCTTGGATATAGTTGCAAATGTATATTCATCTGTTGTAGATGCTGGCGTATTCAAAGCTGCAACAATCAAAGTGGCTGAAGCAGCAAAGGTGATAGAAAATACACAACGTGATTTGAATATTGCATTAATGAATGAATTGGCAGTCTTATTTAAAAAAATGGACATCGATACTCATGACGTTCTTCAAGCGGCTGGGACTAAATGGAATTTCCTACCGTTCGAGCCCGGTTTAGTTGGCGGCCATTGTATTGGAGTAGATCCATATTATTTGACGTACAAATCAGAATCATTGGGATACTCTCCACAGGTTATTTTATCGGGAAGAAAGATTAACGATAGTATGGGAAAATACATTGCAGATTCACTCATCGAAATTTTGAAAAAAGGAAACAAGAACCTGGATGAGATTGTGATAACAATTCTTGGCATTACATTCAAAGAAAATGTCCCTGATATTCGTAATACAAGAGTAACAGATATAATTAACGAGCTAGGTAATCATCCCGTCAAAATTCAGGTTTATGACCCTTGTGCTGATGCACTAGAGGTGAAGAATGAATATCAAATCGATATAATCGAATATGAGAATATCCAGAAGGCAGATGCTGTTGTGGTTGCAGTCCCGCATGATGACTTTATTTCAACTGGGTGGAATGGAATTACAAAATTGTTAAAGCCGGTTGGCGGTGTTGTTTATGACATAAAAAGTATTCTGGACAAAAGTAATACTCCAGATGATGTCAATCTCTTTCGTTTGTAAGATTTATATTTATTGGAGAAAAAGAAAAATAAAATGAAAGTCACTATGCTCGGTTGTGGTTATGTGGGACTCGTATCTGGTGCGTGTTTTGCTGAGTTTGGTGCGATGGTTACTTGTTTTGATATTGATAAAACTAAAGTACAAAAACTATTAGCTGGCGAAATACCTATTTATGAACCGGGTCTTGATGCACTGGTCGATAAAAATGTTAAACAAGGACGTCTCTTATTTTCTGATAATTTGAACGATTGCATTCCTGATGCTGATCTTGTGTTTGTAGCAGTCGGTACACCGACAAGGCGGGGTGATGGACATGCTGATTTGAGTTATGTCTATCAAGCTGTGCAAGATATTGCTCCATTCTTGAAAAATTATACAGTGATTGTTGATAAATCAACTGTACCTGTTGGCACGGCAAGAAACGTTAAACGCATAATTGCTGAAGCTAATCCTGATGCTGATTTTGATGTTGCATCAAACCCGGAGTTTCTTCGTGAAGGCGCAGCAATCACAGATTTTATGCGTCCAGATCGTGTCGTTATTGGCGTTGAAAATGAACGTGCAGAAGGTTTATTAAGAGAGCTTTATCGTCCCATTAACTTAATCGAAGCACCAATATTATCCACTGATCTTGAGAGTGCTGAATTGATTAAGTATGCATCGAATGCATTTTTGGCAACCAAAATAAGTTTCATAAATGAAATGGCTGCACTTTGTGAAGAAGTGGGGGCGGATGTTCATGCGATTGCCAAAGGCATGGGCTTGGATGGTCGTATCGGACGCAAGTTTTTGCATCCAGGCCCGGGGTATGGTGGATCATGTTTTCCTAAAGACACCAAGGCTCTGGTACGAATTGCACAGGAACATGGAGTATCAAGTCGAATTGTAGAAACAGTGATGGAGGTTAATGAGGCACAAAAGGCGAGGATGATAAAAAAAATTCGTAGTGCTCTTGGTGGAAATGAAAGTGGTAAAACAATTGCGGTTTTGGGATTAACATTTAAACCTGAAACAGATGATATGCGCGATGCGCCTTCGTTAGCGATATTACCAAAATTAATAGAAAACGGTTGCCGAATACATGCACATGATCCTCAAGGTGTTCATGAAGCAAAAACCTTATTGCCTTCTGAGGTTCAGTATTTTGATGACATTTACTCTGCAATAGATGGTGTTGATGCTGTAGTATTAATGACAGAATGGAATATGTATCGCAATCTGGATATGGACTTGATTAAAGAAAAACTAAAGCAACCTGTGTTTATTGATCTGCGTAATGTTTATGAACCCGATAAGATGAAGTCGCTTGGTTTTGATTATCAATCCATAGGTCGATAGAAAAATAGTCATTATGAATAAAGTAACCAATCAACATACAGTTTGGCATGAGCCCTCGGTTTATCGAAAAGACAGGGAAGAAATGAATAGGCATAAAAGTGTCATTATCTGGTTTACCGGTTTATCAGGCTCTGGTAAATCAACCTTGGCTCACGCATTAGAAGATGCGCTTCATAAAAATAAAGTTAGAACATTTGTTCTTGATGGAGATAATGTTAGACATGGTCTTTGTAAAGATCTTGGGTTTTCAGATGAGGATCGAACAGAAAACATCAGACGAATTGGCGAAGTTAGTAAACTTATGATGGAAGCCGGTGTTATTGTCGTAACTGCATTTATTTCACCATTTATTAAGGATAGAAAAATTGTTAGAGAATTAGCTGCTGAAGGTGAATTTATTGAAGTGTATTGTGATGCTAATATAGAGGTCTGTGAATCTCGGGATACTAAAGGCCTGTATAAGAAAGCCAGAGCCGGTGAAATACAGGAATTCACAGGTATATCTTCTCCTTATGAAGCACCTGAAACCCCTGAGCTTATTCTGGAAACAAATACACTTTCAATTGATGAATGTATTGAAAAATTAATTTGTTATCTTAAAGATAGGCACATAATTACATTAGATTAGGTAATAGTAGTTCACTATGAAATCCTGGTATCTAATTCAAGCCAAACCAAAGTCTGAACAGTTAGCGAAAGAAAATCTTGAGAGACAAGGCTATGAGACTTACCTACCGCTAATTCTCTGCAGGGCGAAAAAGCGTGGTAAGACGATAAAATCAATCCAGGCGATGTTTCCAAGATACTTATTTATCCACCTTAGTGATCAGACAGACGATTGGGGACCTATTCGTTCAACCATTGGTGTTTCAACGTTGGTACGTTTTGGTATGACGACAGCAAGAGTACCGGAAGTGCTAATAAACTCATTAAAACAAAATGAAAATAGTACGGGAATTCAAGAGCTTCCGAGTAAAACGCTATCTCCTGGAGATAAATTATTAATTGTTGAAGGACCATTTGAGGGATATGAAGCGACTTTATTTAGCCAAAAATCGAATGATCGCGTTATCGTACTTTTAAAAATCGCTGAAAAATTTGTAAAAGTTAAACTTGAACAATCACTTATTGAACCATTAAGTTAAATCTGTTCTATAAAATTTAATGATTTTTCATTATCTCAAATTATCCATTATGACTTTCACTTGCTGACTTAAAAATGATTAGAATATTTTATACTTGGTTAAAAGACTATTGGCCTTGCATATTAATTTTGCTAACTATAATAGGATTCGTTAGTAAAGCGCTGTACAACTACCCGATGGGAATAATGGCCGTTATAGGTTTATATAGGGTCACATTATCAGCAAAAGATATCTGGAACGATCAAGTACAAAAAACATTTATTATAGTGTTTTTATGTTTATGGTTACCGCTATTGGTGTCATTCCCCGATGCCGTTAATCAATCGCGTGCAGCTCAAACCGTCTTTCCCTATCTTAGATTTCTATTTGCTGGGCTATTCATTATTCAGGAATTATCGAAAGATAAAAACCGATTAAAGTTTATTGTTTATGCTGTATTTATAATTGTAACGTTCTGGTGTTTAGATGCCTCCCTTCAATTATTTGTTGGACAAAATTTGTTGGGGCACCCGTATAGAGCCGGTGAAATTACTGGCATGTTTTACCCGAGAAATACCATTGCTCACATATGTTCAATACTCTCCGCTTTTTGTTTTATGGCGGTATACAAAAATGCACATAAATATAAATGGTTATGGTTAACACTCATACCAATCTTCCTTGTGATTCTTGTCAGCGGGCGTCGCGCAGCATGGGTTATGTTGGCGCTATCTTCATTCGGTTTTTTTATCTATCTCTATTTGTGTGCTGAAAACAAAAAACAGATTTTGAAATTATCCGGGGTTATTACTCTTGTCGTCAGCATTATTTTAGGCTCAATGATAATATTGCATAAACCCACTAATGATCGCTTTAAAGTAACGTTAGGTTTATTTAGTAACAATTATGAAACTATTGACATCGCGACAGCGAGACGGCTACCACTATGGGAAATTGCCTATACAACTTTTAAAGCTAATCCAATTAATGGAATAGGCCCAAGAGGATATCGATATGTTTTTCAGGATTATGCATCAGCAGATAATTTTTGGATAAAGGAAAACCTAACTCAAACTCATCCCCATATGCTTACGCTTGAAATTATGGCCGAAACAGGAGGGATTGGTTTACTGGGTTATTTCATTCTATTTTATTTACTAATTAAAAGTGCGCTAAACAGAAAAAGGTTAAAAATAGAATTTCCATTTTTATTGCCTGTGCTAGTCGCCTTATTTCCGCTCAATGCGCATATGGCATTTTATGGCTCAATATGGTCCAGCATGATCTGGTGGTTAATGGCTATATACTTTTCAAGTATTCGTTTAACAGAACAACAAAAATTAGGCCATACGATTCCTCAAACCTAAAACATTAAGTGTCGAAGCTCAAACGTTCATTTATAAACATGACTTCGGTGCGCAATACGTACAACAAGTATACGCAAGGCTTCATCTTCGATGTGGCAAATTAACCGGTAAGGACCAACACGATAACGCCAGTAAGTGCGTAGCTCTCCCTGCAGTGGTTTTCCGTGAGCGCGAGGATTATCGGAAGCCAGAATTCGTTCCCGGATAAAATGAGTTATTCGTTGTGCAGCCTGCCGGTCAATTCTTTTGAGTGCTTTAACTGCTGCATCAGACAAGTCAACGCGCCAGGCCAAGTTCTTGCTCTACGTCTTCCAGGGAATGCAAGATTTCGACATTGCTATCAAGTCGTTCCATCACTTGGTCAGCTAGATAAATGTCTTCAAGGTCATCGATATGTGCAGTGACAGCGGCACGAACATAGAATGTTTTTGAACGGCCGGTTAATTTCACTAGTCGCTCCAGCCGAGTATTCAGGTCGTCATCGGCACGAAAATTAATCATATGACTCATACAACTACCTCATTAATTGATTTACATGTAAAGCATATCGTAAAAATCGGGAAAGTAAACCTAGAACCTCAAACCTTGAACATTTACTATATCTAGCAGTTCATTTTATGAACATGCTGATATATACTGTTCAAAATATGAACAGCCAGCAAAAAGAAGACACGGCAACACTGGAAATTCTTCAAACTATTGAAGATAGAAGTGATGTTACACAAAGGCATCTGGCCGATCAGCTCGGTGTTGCTTTGGGCTTGGCAAATTCCTATCTTAAACGTTGTGCCCGCAAAGGATTGATCAAAATTCATCAAGCGCCTACTAATCGATATCTCTATTACCTAACGCCAAAAGGGTTTGCCGAAAAAAGTCGACTTACCACCGAATATCTAAGCAGCTCTTTTAATTTTTATCGAAGTGCTAGTACATCGTGTGCTGAAGTATTTAAACAATGTCATGAGCTTGGGCATCTCAGGGTATTGTTATGTGGATTATCGGAACTCGCTGAAATTGCGAGTCTGAGAGCGAGAGAACAAGGCATCGATATTGTTGGCACGCTTGCTCTAGACTCAAAGTCAAAGGAATTTCTAGGATTACCTGTTTGGACTTCATTTGATTTGTTATCCGATTTTGATGCTTGTGTGGTTACGGAGGTAACAGAACCTCAAAAACTTATTGAATATATGAACACACAGGTAGATTCAGGAATTATATTTATTCCTGAAATTTTGGGAATAAAAAGATAAACAATAAAGAATTAAATCTAGATTTATAGTTATTAGAAGTTTAGATAGGATTATTTATTGAGTCATGCAGTGTCTAAAATTGACATCGTATGGCGGTAGCGTGCCTGAATCTGAAACCAATCGGGAAAAATATTATGTATAGATCACCTTACAAAATTACTGATAGAAAAATTAAATTTGCAATTCTCGGGTGTGGAAGGATTTCTCCAAAGCATTTTGAGGCAATTGAACAGCATTCAGATAATGTTGAACTAACTGCTGTTTGTGATACGGATAGTGATGTTTTAGATGATGTGACTAAGAAATATAACGTTAAAGGCTATTTATCACTTGAAGAAATGTTAGCGGATAGCGATGTCGATGTAGTCACTATATGTACTCCAAGCGGGTTGCATCCGGAACAAGCAATAACGATAGCCAATGCTGGGAGGCATGTTGTAACAGAAAAACCAATGGCAACAAAAATGTCAGATGGTAAGCGGATGGTGCGAAATGCAGATGAGCAGGGCACGCATTTATTTGTCGTCAAACAAAACCGTCTAAACCCAACGTTACAACTTCTCAAATCAGCAGTAGAGAAAAAAAGGTTTGGAAGAATTTACATGGTCACATTGAACGTGTTCTGGACCCGACCACAAGAATATTATGATCAGGCAAAATGGAGAGGGACCTGGGAGTTTGATGGTGGCGCCTTTATGAACCAGGCAAGTCATTATATTGATTTATTGAATTGGTTAATTGGTCCAATTGAAAGTGTATTTTCTTATACATCAACTCTTGAAAGGAATATTGAGGTTGAAGACACTGGTGTTGCGTGCATTAAATGGCGCTCAGGTGCAATGGGTACAATTAACGTTACCATGCTAACGTACCCAAAAAATTATGAGGGCTCAATCACTATTCTCGGAGAAAAAGGCACTGTTGAAGTGGGTGGCGTTGCCGTTAATGAAATCAAGCATTGGGAATTTGATTCAGAGGAAGATGATGATAAAAACATTATGGGTTCAAACTATGAAACTTCATCCGTCTATGGCGTTGGCCATCCGCTCTATTATGAGAATGTAATTAAAGTGCTGAGAGGCGAAGCTAAACCGGAAACGGATGGTCGCAGCGGCTTACAATCTTTAGAGACATTAATCGCAATGTATTTATCTGCAAGAGATGGAAGACTAGTATCTCTTCCACTAGAATATTAAATTGAACAAAGATTATTCTATACATGAAACAGCCATCGTTGATGATGGTGCACAATTAGGCTCGGGTACGAGAATTTGGCATTGGGCGCATGTTTGTGCTGGTGCGAAAATTGGAAAGGAATGTTCTGTTGGGCAAAATGTATTTATCGGTAACAAGGTTGATATAGGTAATAACGTTAAAATTCAAAATAATGTTTCTGTTTATGACAATGTTACTTTGGAAGATGATGTTTTTTGTGGTCCAAGTATGGTTTTCACCAATGTCTATAACCCTAGATCTGCCGTTACTAGAAAATCCGAATACAAGGACACTGTTGTTAAAAAAGGTGCTACTTTAGGTGCAAACTGCACCATTGTTTGTGGAATTACCATTGGTCGTTATGCTTTTATTGGAGCTGGGGCCGTCGTAAATAAAAACGTGCCTGATTACGCTCTTATGGTTGGTGTTCCAGCTAAGCAAATAGGTTGGATGAGTGAATATGGTGAAAAACTTGATTTACCTTTATCTGGAAATACTGAAACGATTTGTCATAAAACAAATTCCAGATATTTATTAATAGATAAGAAATTACAAAAATTAGGTTAGTTGTATGGAATTTATTGATTTAAAAGCACAATACAAATTAATAGAAGAAGAAGTTAAAAATCGAATTAATACAGTATTAAGCCATGGTAAGTTTATCATGGGGCCTGAAGTATTCGAATTAGAAGAGAAGCTGGCTGAATATACAGGTTCTAAGCACTGTGTGGCTGTCTCCAGTGGCACTGATGCATTGTTAATATCTTTGCTCGCTTTAGACATTGGCGCCGGAGATGAAGTAATTACTACACCGTTCACTTTTTTTTCAACTGGAGAGATGATTGCTTTAATAGGCGCTAAACCCGTTTATGTCGATATTGACCCTGAAACCTATAATATCGATCCTGCAAAAATAGAAGCAGCGATCACACCCAAAACAAGAGCGATCATGCCGGTCAGTCTCTATGGTCAATGTGCAGATTTTGAAGCGATAAATAAGATTGCGGAGAAATCTAATTTATCAGTAATCGAAGATGGCGCCCAGAGTTTTGGCGCAACATATCAAAACCGCATGTCGTGTAATCTCAGTACAATTGGTTGTACGAGTTTCTTTCCTTCAAAACCGTTAGGTGGTTATGGTGACAGTGGAGCTTGTTTTACTAATGATGAGAATCTAGCTAAAGTTATGCGTGAAATACGTGTGCATGGACAAGATCGTCGTTATCATCATCCTCGAGTAGGTATTAACGGGCGAATGGATACACTTCAAGCTGCAATTCTGTTATCGAAACTCGATATATTTCCTCAGGAAGTAAAGCTAAGGGAGGAAAATGGAACAAGATATAACCACTTAATTGGTGAGCACTGTCAGAACATAACACCACCACATATTAATGCCGGTAACACCAGCGTTTATGCACAATACACTGTGCTAACTGATGACCGAGATAAAGTTATAAAACACCTGAGTGGAGTAAATATCCCGACGGCTATTCATTATCCCGTCCCCTTAAACAAACAACCTGCTTTGCAAACAAACGAGTATGACTTGTCAGTAGCTGATTCTCTATCTGATAGAGTAATGAGTCTGCCGATGCACCCCTATCTTTCTGAAAATGATCAATTAAAAATTATTAAAGAATTATCTATAATTCGATAATTAGCAATTATTAGATAATGCACCCAATTTCAAAGTTTGGCTTTGGACAAATTCCATTACAGTAATTTCAAGACTAATTAAATTCAATTGTAAAATAATAAAGAATAGATGCTTATGAGTAATAGAGTCGTTATGGCTGTGAATAATCCGGCTACAAATGATTATCGAGTTGTAAAGTCTGCTGAAATGGTAGCTCGCGCTGGGTTTGACTGTCATGTGGTTGGCGTGCTGAAGCCAGGCTATAAAGAAAATGAAATAATCAATGGTGTTACATATCATAGAGTTAATGTGAAATCGTGTTTGATGGGTTTTGTCGCTGGGGTTTCACCAAAAGCGTTTCTATTGTTTAAAAGAGATATGGTCACTACCGTGCGCGGCGAACAAACAAATAAAAAGAAGCACAAAAATAGATTTATGTCTTTGCCGTTTATTAAAAGAATAGATGATAGAGTTTGGTTATTAACTAATAGGGTCAAGAAAGCAACCCCCTTGTTTTACAAGCTGATTCCTGCTTCTCACGGTTCGTTATCTTCAGTTCTGAAATTTATTAAAAAAAAGATTGTAAAAGCATTTAATTTTACGAAACATGTTTTAAATAAAATATTGACACGAATAAAAAAAATGCTTCATCCAGATCATTCATCGATAGGGGTGAAGTTTTTTCAAGGAAATTATCTAGCAGGGTTTTATAATAAACTTTTTATACTCAATGGTGATATTTATCATGCACATGAACTCTGGATGCTGGAGCCATGTTCGCTTGTGTCATCCGCTTTAGGCAAAAAGTTAGTTTATGATTCCCATGAACTAGAAGCTCATCGAAACAATAATTGGTCCTCGGAAAGTAATAAAACACGTTGTGGGTATGAAGAACAATATATTAATAGTGCTGATTCAGTTTTTACAGTGTCAAATGGTTGCGCAAGGGAAATTGAGAAACAATACGGCCTTAGAGAAGTCCATTTACTAAGAAACACGCCCTTATTATCATCGCTTAGAAAAACTAATAAAAGACTTAGAGAAACATTAAATATAGGCGTAGATACGAAAATACTTATATATACAGGATCTGTGACATTTAATCGAGGTCTTGATGTTGTTCTTAATGCACTAGTGCATTTGCAAGAATATGTGTTGGTTACTGTCGGTCCTTGGAATGAACGTGTAAAAAATGAATTGGAAAATTCAGCTATTGAGCTGAATGTTAAAGATCGGTTTTATATGCATGAAAAAGTCAGACCACAAGAACTGATTAGTTTGATTTCTGACGGTGATATTTCAGTAATTCCAATCAGAGATGCGTGTTTAAGCTATAGGTATTGTATGCCCAATAAACTTTTTGAAGCAGCTTTTGCGGGCTTGCCCATTGCGGCATCTAATTTACCTGATATGGAAGAATTTATTAGAGATAACGATCTTGGTGTTACGTTTGAAAATGATAATGAGGATTCATTGATTAGAGCGATAAAAAATATTGAACAAAATAATCTTCATCTAAAAATGCAAGGTAAATGTGAGAAATTCAACCACGAATACTGTTTTGAGAAAGAATCTAAAATTCTAATAAATAAATATCATGAGCTTTTAGGAAAGATAAAACCGGTTATAACTGCTGCAGCATAATGTATGGCACTACGATCTGATTATTTCGATTACCTTTCTCATTTCCAATCGACAGAAACCTTGATTCAATATGCTTCATCAAATGAGCCAGCGATTGGATTAAGACATGATATCGACCACTGTATTGATACCGCACTTGAAATGGCCTATTGGGAAGCAGAGAACAATATAAGTGCAAGTTATTTTATATTAGATACGGCTCAATATAATAACGATCCGCTACTTTTTGATAAATGCCTTCAAATTCAGGAGTTCGGTCATGAAATTGGAATTCATACAAACTCTATTACGAAATGGTTTACTACAGGCTTAGACCCATTCAATGATATTAGAGAAAGAATTCTACGATTTAGAGAATGTGGAATTAAAATATATGGTACGTCGGCACATGGTGACCAAGCCTGCTATAAACACAACTTTATTAATTACTGGATTTTCAGTGCGCTTAAATCTGATGATGTTATAGACAGAGAATCTAGTCGTAATGCAGAAGGTATTTATGAGCCCGATACAGACAAACGAATTAAATATCCTATTACGCACGTACTAAAGCGTGAAGATGGAAGCGTATTAAAACTCTGGTCGGGAGATGAAAAAGAACTAGGACTTGTGTATGAAGCATCTCATCTGGAATCTGATTTGTATTATACAGATAGTGGAGGCGCTTGGAAGCGATCCCCAGATCCAATAACAGTAGATTTAAGTGGTAAGCGGGTTCAAGTGCTAATACATCCAATTCATTGGAGAGCACCAAGAAAAATATATTTCTTTCTATCAACAGCGCGTTCTGGCAGTAAATGGTTGAGTACTATATTAGAACAAGCGAGTTCATGTACTGCCAAACACGAATATACGCTTAATCACTTTGATAGCAAAAACACTAATAAAGTGCTTGAGGAAAAAATGACCGGTCATAAGTTACAAAAATTATTAGGAGATGAGGGTAAAATTGAGAGGTCTCTAGAACATACTCGCCAGGTTGTGGATACACAGATTTATGATTATTCCGAAGCAAATGTTTATTTACCCTTAGTGGTTAATAAATTAATAAAAAAATTTCCTGATGCACAATTAATTCATCTTCACAGGAATCCTGCCGATGTCATACGCTCAATAATGAATAGAAGTTGGTATGACACCCCGCATGATTCTGCACACCCGCGTGATTTATATGATGATTGGGAGCAATATTCTACATTCCAAAAATGTTGCTCATATGTTCGATTTGTTAACGAACTATTGATAAAGAAATGCGAGAAACGTTTATCATTTGAGAAAATGACAACTGATACTAATTACCTCAAGGCAGCATTGAAGGACCTAGGTATTGCATACTATCCATTGTTGTCAAGAAAAACACTTAAGGAAAAAATTAATGCTAATAAACTTAATGATTTTCCTGAATATGATGATTGGAAAAAAGAAAATAAATCGACATATGAAGATTCCCTTTTTAATGTGAACAGTGTGCTTGGATATAATAATACCTCAGCCTGCAATGATGAAAAAATAAGCAGATTATCTGTGCTGTCAGACATTGTGCTCTCATGCTTTAGTTTGACTAGAAATTATTGGCGCGCTATTAATAATAAATTCTTTTTAAGAAAGTATGTTTTAAAGTTAGATTCTATAAAAAGCATTACATCGAAAGCCTTCACAAATAATATTGAATTGAAAAAAGGCAACGATGTAGTCCTTGTAAATGCAATTAATTCAGAAGAACATTCTTTTATGTTAATCAAAGGCGGTGATTGGAGAAAGCTAAAGCGTAACGCCGGTTTTTCTATTTCGCAAAATGGTTATTATACGGTAAAAATTTCCTCGGATGTTTACGATGATGTTAAAGTTAATGTGTTTTGCCTTTATTATGACAAAAACAGAGTGTTGTTGCATCAACGTTCGCTAGGTACTTTAGATAAAGGCATACAAGAAAAGGTGTTTTCGTTTTCCTCAGTGGGTAATTGCGTCTATTTTAATTTAGCGTTATACCTGCCTAAGCAGAATATTGAAAGAAAGATTGAGTTGAGTCGAATCTGCCTGGAGTTTCAAAACTATTAATTTTTATTCATAAGTTAATAAATAAACAACGAATTGGAATAAAGACATAAGAATGAATATAAAAAATGTTGTGACGAGCGATGAATTTCAACAGGGAGGATATTTTCCGTTGGAATATTATGTTGAGTTTATTCAATATTTAAAAAACAATAAAAAGATTGAAATTATCACCTATGATGATATGGCGTGGGCGGAATCAGCTAATGGAAAAACAGTCTATGAGACAGAAAAATATAATTGGGAAAAAAAGTTAGAATCAGGTGAAAGAGACCCAAAAAAGATATATGTCCTGTTACAGCATGATGTTGACTCTCGGCCTGAACGATCAATGCGCCTCATTCAAGAAGAGATAGCAGTTGGAGTTCGGAGTAATGTTATGATCTTTGCGCGAAGGCATAACCGTAAAGAGCTTAAAAATAATTGGGTATTACAATATACAGACTACAATCTGGATTCAGAGCTGCTGAAGAGAGCCGAAAAAGAATTTGGTTTTGTTATTGGCTATCATTGTAATGCATATGAACAAGCGTTATACAATTTAAATAATGCACAGCAACGCATGATTGACGATGTTAAAGTGCTTAGGAAAGAATACGATATAAAGTTTTGGTCTGCACATGGTGGTGTGGCAGGCCCCGAAAATATCAATAATAATAAAATGATTCCACCAGATGTCATTAATGCTTCTACCATCTGGGTTCATAATGGTTCATCACCATTTTTCGATGGTAATTATAGCGATGGAGGGCTAAATAATAAGAAGAGAGATCCACGAAATCGAAATATTAGTGACTTTGTTACTACATGGAAACCCGGCAAACGATATAGGATTTTAACTCACCCACAATATTTTAGTAGTCCACCTCAATATAATGAATGGCTTGCAACCGCTGATTGGTATAAAGAAATATTTTCAATCTACGATAAAACTGGTAGTGGTGGTTGGAAAACTCCAAAAGGTAAACATGACTTTTATGAAAAGATTAAGTTTTCACAAACCAGCATATTTTATAGGTGTCTAAACTATATTAGAAAAAAAATACTATGAATATGTACATCATATTCATGCATAAAATTAACAAATACTGAGCTAACTATTTTATTTAACTAAATTATGAGTATTAATGAAAAACCGATCTTTATTAGAGGGCTGAGTCGTTCTGGCGGAACGCTAATAACAACTATATTAGATGCACACCCTGAGATAGCTATGTCTTATGAGTTATATCCATCCCTGCTCGAAACGGCATTTAATTCCACAGCTGAAATTAATTCATTTATAAAAATACTAAAAAAAGAAAATGATATTTCTAATCTGGCAAAAAAGATTAAAGATAATAATTTAAAAAAATTCATTCTAAGATGCGATAGAGGCGGGCTTGACAGTAAGGATATTGAGTCGGTTTTCATAGAGCATTTAACGGAAAATAATAATTTTGATACTCCTCAAGGACGCCTTGAACTGATAGCAAAATGTTGTCGAAAAAAAATGAAGAGGGAAGGTAAATTACGTTGGGGTTTAAAGTGTAATAATAAATATCAGGATTACTTGAGTGTATGGCCAGATGCTTATTTTCTTAACATGATAAGAGATGGGCGTGATGTACTAGCAAGTCAATTAACAACTGGCTCATTTAAGGCGACACCTGAGAGCTTGGGTATAAGTTGGGCTGCTACTCATCGGGCATTTAAAAAAATTGTAGATAATGAATCGACAAATGCATATGAAATTTGTTATGAAAAACTAGTAAGCAAACCAGATGAGGAGCTTAAGAGAATTTTTATTTTTTTAGGTTTGGATTATCATGAGAAATTACTGGATTTTCATAATCAAAATCTAACTATATATTCAGCATCATCCCATCTTTCCATGGAACGTATATCTGTAGGTATTGATACGAGTAAAGTTAATAGGTGGAAATCAGAGCTTACTGAACAGCAGGCAGAAGAATTTTGTGATGCTGCTAACGGTCTCATGAGCGAATATGGCTATAAATAAAATTTACTACCCCCCCATTCATTTTGGATAAAATTAAAAAACATCTACGAGAATATTCCTCGTTTTCATGCTGGTTATTTAGTGATCTTTATAAACTGTATAAATTCAGGTTAGCATGGTTTGTTTTTTTAACATTCTCAGGATTGTCGTTGCAGACATTTGTGGTATATCTTTGTTATAGATACGCTAGTTCATTAGAAAACAACGAAATATTTACATGGTTGCATTGGGAGTTTGTTCCCAGGACATCATTTTTCCTTTTGCTAACTGTTGCAGCTCTTATCATGGTGCTGAAAATTGTGTCTGCAACGATATTACTCAATGGAAAAAAGGCAGGACTCAAATTAGCACGAGATTATACTGATTACTGCAGTACTAGAATCTATGTCTTGGTAAGCTCCGCATCAAAGATTATAGATAAAATTGATGCTGAAACCATAAACTCTCGCTTGATTGCAAAAATGGCACGTAAAAACTCTCTATATGCAGGCCTGGTTGTGAGGGTGCTTACGTTTTCAGTGCTGAACTTTGGAACAGCATTAGTTGCTGGTACTGCGTTATTTTTGATAGATGTAACGTTGACATTAATAGTTTTAATAGTCTTGGGTATCGCAGCATACTTTTTTTATAGAAAGAGTATTAAAGCAGCGGGCGTGAGAGCTACCATGGGTATTCTTGGTGCAAAGATGTCTTTAGAACATAGGCACTTGAACGACAGACTGAGCTACAGTCCTGGCAAGTTAAATTATTCAAGTATCGAAATTAATGAGGTTTTTAAAAAAGGTGTGTCTGCTGAATTTAGTAAAGCATATGTAAACCAAAGGCTTGTTCTCGAAGAAAGTAATGTTATAGCGCAAATTGTAATTGGCGTGGCAATATTTTTAATTATTATGGTACAAGGCAATGCAACAATTCAGCAGGAGAGTAACTGGAGTGCGTTACTAATTTATCTTGTAGCATTTAATTACTTTGGAACAGGATTTGCAAAAGCAGCACAACAATTGATTAGTGTTAATAGGTTTTACCCTTCGCTCAATAGCTATTCAAAGTTTGTTTTATCTTTAAATAAGAAATTAGTGTTAGAAAAAAGTCATGCTGATAAAAAATGTGAAAATTTAACTATTTTAGTGGATTCAAAGAAGGAGTACGTCGAATTAAATGAGGGTGAGATCATTGCCTATATTTCCTCTGGAATTATAAATAATTATGAATTATCAATTTTTCTCAAAAGCATGCGCTTTCAGGATGAAGATATAAAAAAAGCTTATAGTAAAAAAACATGGCTAATAAGCCCGAAATTCTCATTATTAAAGACGTCAATTAAGGAAGCATTTTCTCTCCCTCAATCTGTGAATACGTCAGAAATTTACTCTGATATAGTACTGTTAGATGATAATGCGGAGATTTCTAATTTGCCATCAAATATAGATAAAGTAATTTATCAAAAAGACATGGATAATATTAAGCCGGAGCTATTGACTCTATTGTTAGTTGTTATTGCAAGGCGTCATGCTGACGAGCTCATTGTTATAGATGAAGCGGCTTTAAAGCCTTTATCAGAAAAAGTAATAAAGAATATATTTGAATTTCTTAATAAGAATATCATTGTTGTTGCTTATGCTTCAAGTAACCTTGTATCTTTAGGACATTATGGCGAGGTAAAATCATTTTTTTCTGATTCAGGAAGTATAATTGGCTATTTGAATATAGAGAAAACCGATAAAAATGAAATTAAAAAATATGCTGATAGAGTTAACTTAAGTACAAAAGCAAAAGGTAAAGGAAGTGAATTGATTGATGACGAGTTAGACGAGGAATTCTGAATGTTTAAAATAAAAATCATTTACTGGGAATTTAAAAATGAAAAGTTATAAATCTACTATTGAAATTGTACCCCGTCAGCCCCATGTGGACCAATTAGCCTAATTGCCTAAGAGATAGTTTTCGTTCATCGTTAACCGAAGAGGAAACGATGATGACAAATAAAAGAAGTGTAGAACAGTCAGTACGTG
>Ga0209630_10002153_pt1 | contig 19590 bp, 17 predicted proteins | sample COG_01_FD_184745 | JGI IMG/M metagenome (GOLD analysis project Ga0209630, IMG submission 184745) | Pelagic Microbial community sample from North Sea - COGITO 998_met_01 (SPAdes) (version 2) | ecosystem: Environmental > Aquatic > Marine > Neritic zone/Coastal water | place: Helgoland, sampling... | reverse complement strand
ACAGAATTTATTTTAGAAATTAGGTTACTACGTTGCTCTTCATATTTTTCAATTTCACTTTTTAATATTTCAAATTTCTTTTTAGTGTCTAGTAATTCACTGCCCAACCTTACATTTTCTTCTTGATAAAAATCTACTCTTGCAATTGAATTATGTCCTAAATTTTCTGAAATTTTATTCTCTGAAATATTGTTAGAATTTTCTAAAATATTATTTGGATTTTCTAAAATTTTATTAAGAGCCAAATTTATTTTACTGATATCATTTTTTAATTCTCTATTTTCTTTTACGCTCAATTCTATAAACTTTTGTTGCTCATCTAATCTCTTTTCTAATAGTTTAGAATTAGAAAATGTTTGATTGGATTGAAATATTTTTTCTAAAATTTTTGTAACAGAGTTTTTAATCATTTTAATGATAGTTAAAAAATTATGTTTAATTTTTAAGTTGTTATCTAAAAATACTAATATTTTTTCTATAAAGTTAAAAGTACTATCTATAAATAAATCGAACTGATTTTTTTCGAAAATCAAAAAATCATCTTTTTGAAGAATATTAGACCTAAAATTTGAAATTTTAGCTTCTAAAACTTTACTATCAGTAAGAATATTTCTTATAGAATTATCAAAGTTCATAAATACAACTACAGGTTTATTTGTTTATTATGGAATGTCTAGTTTAAAAAAATTGCTAATTGACTCATCTTTTGGGTACAAAATATTAAATAATATCTATCTAAACTTTTTAAGACCAGTGATTTGTAAAAAGAATAAAAAAAGAAATAAAAAATTTGTTGAAAAATAACGCCAAAATAATCTTCTAGGTTCAGTAATTAATCTTATCAACCATGCTAAACCCAAGTATTCAAAAATCTTATTGGGCAAAATTTTGTTACCTGACAAAAAATCTGCGACCGCACCAATACCAATCATTATACATTTAAGATTTTTTTTATGGTCATGCATCCATAGTTCTTGTTTTGGACAACCTAAACAAACAAATAAAACATCAACTTTTGATTTATTTATTTTAGAAATAATTTTTTTATCCTCCAATTTACTCAATGTTATAAACGGAGGAGAAAAAATATATTCAATTCTTAATTTTTTATATTTTTTTTTTAAATTTAATTTTATTTTTTTTAAATTTTTGTTAGTAGATCCATAAAATCCAATCTTGATTTTCTTTTTGTTTGCAAGCTCACATATTTTATCCGTTATATAATAACCCGGTAAATGTTCTGCATTTTTTGAACCAAGTAATTTTAATGCCCAATATATTGGTCTTCCATCTGCTAATGCTAAATCTGCAGAATTATGTGCTTGTTTAAATCTTTTATCTTTAAAACTTTCAATACAGCTGTGTACATTTGAAATACAGATATAATGAGCCTTTTTATCTTTATGCCAATTTATAACTTTGTTTAAAAGATTAGAAAGACTAATGTTATTAATTAGATAATTGATTATTCTAATTTTCATTATCTTTTATTGCCTCTTCATAGATATTTATAAGTTGTTTATAATTAATTTCTGATGAATATTTGTTATTAAATTCATTATTTGCGTTTAATGTTATTTGATCACATTCTTTTTGGTTATTTAAAATCCATTTAACTTTATCTATTAAATCTGACGTATTACCAGGTTCAAATAATATTCCATTAAATCTGTCTTTAATTATACTTTTTATACTTCCAATATTTGAAGCTAATACCAAAGTGCCTTCTCTAAAAGCCTCTAGAATTGTCATTGGAAAACTCTCATACCACTCAGATGGAAAAACTAAGAATTTTGATTTATTTATACACTTATTAACTTCATCTCTTGGTAAATTGCCATGAAGTTTAATATTATTAATGTTATTTTTTTTAACTTTATTAAATAAAGGTCCATCACCCAATACATCAAGATTAATATTAATTTTTTCAAAGGCTTTAATAAGTGATAATATTCCTTTCTCTTTAGAAATACGTGACGCAAATATTGCATTATTTTTTTCTGAAATAGGTTGAATTGTTTTATCAGTCGAATTCAAAAAGTTGGGTTTGATTACTAATTTATCTTTAGGAATAACATGTCTAGAAAATTCTTGTTTTGTAAACTCTGTGTGAGTAATAAATTTTGATACATTTTTAAGTAGATCTTTTCGCCTATTTATAAATTTAGAAATAATAAAAGAGCCAATATTTGAGTCTTTGAAATATCCATATTTTTCTCTATCCGTGTTAAATAAACCCAACTTTTCCCAAATTAATCTATAATTATGAAGGGTCATAATTATTGGAACATTTTTTTTTTTAAAAAAATCTAAAACTGAGTAAGTCCATAAAGGAAAAGTATTATGAATATGAACAATATCTGGTAAGCCAAATTTTGATACTTTTTCATTTAATATTTCAATACTTTCATTGGAATACGATATATTTTTAAACGTTTTTAATTTATTGTTAAATGAAGTTAGCTCTTCAGAATTGTTTCTAATTAATTGAATGACTTCATGATTGTTGGATTTTAATAATCTTGCCTCTTCTTCTACAACAGAATCTTCTCCTCCAAAATATCTATATTTATTATGAATTTGTATAATTTTCATTTTTTTGTATAAATGTGATTTATGGATATTGTCACCCCCCATAGAATATAAAAAATAATAGAATAATAATTATTTGATAATGTTGAGTCGGTTAGACCCATTACATATATAAATATAAAATAAATACCTGAAAAAATTAACAATTGATAGTGAGGAGACTTTTTTTGATCTTTTAAATAATGATAAGTTTCAAACCATAGATATATAAGTTTTATATTAATAATCATAAATAATATAAAACCAACAAAACCTGATCTTGCAAAGATTGTTAAATACATATTATGAGGTTCTCTAATAGTGACTCCGCCAGTTGCTATAAAGTCAACTAATGGTTGGCCAAAGCCAGTACCAAAAAAAAATAAAAATAAATTTGAAAATTGTTTTTGTAAAACATAATAAATAAATTCTAGTCTTTTTTCTGATGTACCAGATGTAACCACAAATTCACTATCATTACCAACATATCCAGGAAGAGAAGATGCTAAATGATCAATAAAAAAAAATATATTAGATACTTTGCCAATTTTGCCTTCTAGAGTTATTCCTAAATAATTTAAAATTGGAATAATCATTATCCCCATAATAAAAAAAACTAGTATTTGAATAGTTTCCTTTTTTTTAAAGAAAAATGAAACTAAAAATAATGCAATTAAACATAAATAAATATATCTTCTTTGAAAAACAATTAATGAAAAAAGAATAAAAAAAATTAATATTATTAAACTAGAAATTTTTATCTTATCATCATGAAAAATAATTTTGTAAAAAGCAAACCAAATTAGATATAATGCTATAGTGGACCAATTAAAAAATAAACTTGTTGTTTGACCTGTAATAGATGAAATTGTTGGTGAAAATTTTTGGACAAAGTCTTTAAACGTCCAAAAAATAATAAATAATAAAACAGTAAAAAAACATATCTTTAAAAATTTTATAAATTTATCAAATGTATTGTTAATAGAAAAAATATATATTGAGGCAATTAAAAAAAGTATATCGATAGAATAAGTAGCATCTCTCAAGGCTATAAGGCCAAATTCTTGAATATCTAAAATTAATCTAAGGAAATTTAAAGCTAAAAATAGAAAAATTATTGAATGGATTTTTTTTATTTTTAAAATATTAAAAGTTTGATGGTTTAAAGTAAATAGAACTAATACAATTAAAAAAATATAATTAACTGGTAAATTAAAAAAAGTTAAAATTTGAAATCCATGGCCAAAAAAAAGATTACAAAAAAATAAAAAAAAAATGAGCACCTCTAAAGGCCTTGATTTATTATTTTCCATATATTTTGTTTATCTTAGATTTCCAAGAAAATAATTTTAATCTTGAGTAACAATTGTTTGAAAGTTTTTTTAATTTATCAATATCTTGAATTAATTCAGTTAAATTATTATAAATTTCATCAATTAAACTTGTTTGATCTTTATTTTTTGTATCAATTATAATTCCACAGTTGTCATCAATTATATTTGCGGGACCGCCTAATTTAAGAATTATAGATGGCAAACCAACAGACATGGCCTCGAAAAGAACAAATCCTCCAGAGTCTCTTAAAGACGGGAATAAAAAGATATGATTCTTTTTCATTTCTTGAGTGACATCTTTTTGAGGGATTAGTCCATGTAATTTAACGTGGTTCACTAAATTTTCATTATGTATGAATTCTTGTATATATTGTTTTAAGGTCCCATCTCCATAAAAATTGAAAAAAAATTTAATATTATTTCTTTTTAACTTTTTTAAAATTTCTAAAATTATATTAATTCCTTTACGATGTTCAAATACTCCTACAAAACATAAGTTAAATATATCAATTGACTTATTTAAAAAAAAATTATCTTGAACTATATTTTTATCATCTGGAGAGATTGCTAACTCAATAGAAGTTTTGAAGTGGAATTTTTTTGGTATTTTTAACTTAGTTTCATTTGATGTTGCAATGATCTTGATTGATCTATTGAATACCATATTAAGTATTGGTGAATAATTGACAAACTTATTATTTAAATATCTTAGATATTCTTTTAACTTAGATTTAAAATCAAACTTAGTGATTAAATTACTGGGTATCTCCTCACCACCTGCAACTGGTCCAAATATAAATGGTGTATTTAAAAAACATAAAAAACTTGGGATTCTGTAACTTACAAATGTTACGTGGTGAATATAATCAAATTTAACTTTATTAGTAATTTTTTTTGCTACAAAATAAATAGCTATTTGCCAAACATAAAAGTAAAAATATGAAAATTTATTTTGTTTACCCTTAAAAATTTTTATAAACCATTTAGGAAAATCAAAGTAAATAAAATTAAGGTTTTCAAAATTTGACTTTTTTATTTCTTTTTCAATGTTTTCTTTGTTATTTAATCTTGTAATAACATAAACTTCATTGTTGAATTTAGATAACTCTGTTGCCCACTTCCATCCAACCTCTGGTTCTGAGCCTTTATTAGGTTCACAAGCGTATGCCGATAATAAAATTTTCAAATAATATCCTATTTAATTTTTTTTTTTAATAGGTGATTATTATAATATAAAATTGTTATAATTATAATTTGTGATAGACATAAACCAAATAATAAACCGTTAATTTCAAAATAACTAATAATAAATTTTGAAGTTAATAATGCAAAAATAGCAGAACATAAATAAGCTATAAAAATTGGTTTTGTTTTACCTAAAGTCCTAAAACTATAATTTAAAGGATATTGCAAAAAATGAATAGGTATAATTAGTGACAAATAAATCAAAATTTGATTATAATTTGCTGTCTCTATTCCATAGAATAAATTAAGTAATTGTTTTGAAAATAAAATAATTACAATTAAAATTAATAAAATCATGAACAAATATTTTTTAGTAAATTTATTTAAATAAAGCTCCATTTCCTTAATTCCACCAACTTTAAATTTTGCTGTAGCATTTCTTGGTACAAAATTTTCAATCGATTGAAAAAAAATATTTAAAACATTTAACAATGTTTGACACGCTCTAATAATACCAAATGTATAAGATCCCAATATTAACCCTGCATTTATTAACCACAAATTTCCAGAAAACCATTGAGATAATGAAGTTAGTAAAAGCCATTTACCAATAATCCAATTTTCTTTAATTATTTTATTTGCGTTAAGAAACTGAAATTTTAAAGTTAAAATTATCGTAAAATTAGCTACAAAACCCAATATAAATACAAAAAAGACTAACCACCAAACAACCGCTAAAGTAAGCAAGTTTAATTGATTTAAATAAATCAAAGAAATAATTAGTAAAAAATACGTAAAAAAATCACTCAGAAGTACTCTAAAGTATAACTTTTTGATTAACAATAACCTTCGAATAAATTGATGTAATTGTGTCGAAATAATTGCTAGCGTAAATTGAAAATAAAAATCATTAAACTGATAGTCAAAATTAAAATTACCTAAAAAATTTAAACTAACTAAAATTATAGAAGATACTAATAAAGTAAAAATTATTTGCTGAAAAAAAATTCCTCCGAAATAAAGATTAAGGTTATCATTGTTGTATTTTGGTGCATTGGTGAACATTGGTGAAACTATATAGGAAATTTGTAATCCATAAACAAAGAATAGCAAAAGCCAATAAAAACTAAATATACCAAAATCTCCAATTCCTAAAAATCTTAAAATTAAAATAGAAATTAAAAAATTAGATCCACTAACTATAACTTGATCTAAAAAAATAAGATTTGAATCATCTTTAAACATAAAAAGTTTTATAAATTTAATTGAAAACATTATCTAAATCCTTATATATTTTTTAATAAAATTTTCTTTAAAGATTTTTTGTATAGAATCTTTTTTATTACTATTTTTTTCTTTTTTTATTAAAATATTTCTTCTTTCTAAAAAAATTTTTCTATAAAAAAAAGGCACTTCATGATCATATTTCCAATCATTAATTATTTGAGATTTTTTTAATTTATCAAAATATTTTTCATAAGAATTTATTTCACTAATATTATTATAAAAAATTTGTAGATTAAATCCAAATGGAGAAAAAAAATAAAGTAAAAATAGCTCAAATATTCTAAAAAATATTAAATATATTTTAAAAAAATTAAGAAAATAATATTTTATAAAAATTAAAAATTTATAAAAAAAAATTATTATTTTAAAATTAAAGAGATTATTTTTTTTTAAATTTTTTTTTAATGATTTTATTATATTTTTTTCAAAAATTACTTTTTTTTCAAATACTAAATTGTTCTCTAGAAAAGCTTTTTTATACCTTTTAATTTTTTCGTTATCTTTAGAATGTAAGATTTTAGCAATTTGAAAGGCATAATATGTATTAGTAACTTTAATTGGTATTGTTGGAACGTTCTTTTTAAAATACTCTAAGGATTCTTTTTTTCTAATTTGAAAGTAAGGGGTACTGGCTAAAGATAATGTGCGAAAAAAATCTATTTGTAAAAAAAGTAGTTTATTAAAGTCAACAAAATAAAATGTTTCTATTTTGTTATTTTTTGAAAAAAATTTACTTCTAGAATTATCATAAAAAAGAAAATCCCATTTATATTTCAATTTTATTTTTTTTAATAAGATTTTAATTGTAGAAATATTGATATTAGAAATTAAATCTAAATCGCTTTTAATATTTGGAAAGTTTTTATAATTTCTTAAAATTCCATACTTAATATTTGATTTATTTAATTCATTTATTATATCTTTGACTGTGTTTTTTTTTTTATTTTTCAAAATAATATAATTAATCATTACCCTAGTATATCAAGGGTATTTTTTATGAATAAAAGAATTTTTCCAATATTTAAATGAAAGTTTTTTTAAATGTATTGAAGAATTATATCCAAGTAAATATCTACCAATAAGATACCTGAAGTATTTAAAAAGATAGACATATGTACTCTTTTTAAAAATTGATATAATACTAAAACTTTTAAGCTCAATGGGGAATAAAGGAATAAATAATGTTGAGTGATATCTATATTTTAATTCTATGTTGATTTTTTTTTTTAAATTTTCTCTTAATTTTTTAATTTGTGTGTCGTTTACGTAATAGTCCATATAGTATGTGTTGCGAGTAATTTCTGAAGGACTGTTAGTTTTACTCACTCCATGAAAAGATGTTGATGAATGAATAAATAAAATTAACCTATTTGGTTTTGGGCTAATTTTTTTTATTATTTTAAATCCTGTGCTATTGAATAATAAAGTTTCCCCACCCCACGCCTCATCCCATTTTTGTGAAACATAAAAAATTGCATTAGCTACATGCAAAAGTTTATTATCATTTGCAGAATGAGAGTGGTCAACATGAGCTCCAAGTAAACCACCTGTTTTCATAGTATGATATGGATAATAACCGCCATAGTTCTTCCAGTCATTAAGTGAAATTAATCCTTCAATATCTAAATAATTTTCTAATATTTTTTTTAAAGTATTGCCACCAATAATATCAACTGGTAATCTTAAGTCTCCTTTAAGATCATTATTGCCATAAACTTTTTTATTTAACTCAACATGAGATGTAAAAGATTTTTTAAAATTATCAATGTCTCCAACTAGATTTGAGCTTAGTGAAATTTTTTCAAATAATTCATCCGGCAAAAAATTATCTAATATTGCATGAGGAAATGGATTATTTTTCCAAGAAATTTGCGAACTTTTAATTCTTTCTTTTATAATTTCTTCAATATTATTCAAAATAATTATTCTTACTTAATGCTATATTTAAATTTTCCATATCTCTTACGGTGTCCATACACTGCCAAAATTTGTTATGCTTAAATGCAATAAGTTGTTTTTTTTTAGTTAAAATTTCCATTGGCTCTCTCTCAAGAAATGATTGATCATTTTTAATATATTTTAAAAATTCTGGCTCCATCACAAAAAAACCACCATTAATCCAGCCTTCATCTAATTTAGATTTTTCTTTAAAATATTTTACATTTTTACCTATTACTTTTATGGCACCAAATCTAGCTGGAGGTCTAACAGCTGTTAAAGTGACCAACTTTTTACTTTTTACATGGAATTTTAATAGCTTTTTTAAATCTACATCTGATAATCCATCACCATAAGTCATCATAAATGTTTCATTACCTAGATACTTTTTCAATCTTTTTAATCTTCCACCAGTCATTGTTTTTTGACCTGTATCTATTAAGTTAATATTCCAATTAAACTTTTTATTTTTAAAATATTCTTTTATAATGTGACCCTTATATCCTAGGGCTATATAAAAATCTTTAAAACCATGATTGGCGTAATGCTTCATGATATAATAAATCAAAGGTTTTTTACAAACTTTAATCATTGGTTTTGGAATTGTTTTTGTGTATTCAGAAATTCTAGTACCTAGCCCACCAGCTAAAATTACAACTTTCATAATTATTTAATTCCCCTTAGCTTTATAAGTTTCTCATAATCTTTAATCTGGTTAATGGTTGTTTTATAAATATTTTTTGAATTTGTATCGTTAGTTTTGTACCAGTTTACAACCATTTGTATAGTTTCTGAAAATGTTAAAATACATTTCCATTTAATTATTTTTTTTGATTTATTAGAATTTATTTTTAACAAAGAAGACTCGTAGAAAGATTTTTTTTTATAAATTGGTACCGTCCATGAAACTTTTTCCCAATTTTTTTTCATAGTTTTTACTACCTGAAGCACACTATAGTTATTAGTATTTATTGGTCCAAAGTTAAAAACTTCCCCATGTAGTTTTTTATTTTTTTTCATTTTTGAAGCTAATAATAGGTAGCCCCAAATAGCCTCTAAAACATGTTGCCATGGTCTGGTAGAATTTGGACTTCTAAGAGTGACTTTTTTATTTGTTGTCCAAGACTTTATACAGTCAGGAATTAATCTATAGTTTGACCAATCACCTCCTCCAATAACATTTCCTGCTCTTGCTACACAGATTAAAATATTAGTTTTTTCTTTGGGGAAAAAAGATTTAATATGTGATTGTATAGCTAATTCTGCTCCAGCTTTTGAGGCGCTATAAGGATCGTATCCACCAAGAATATCATTTTCTTTATATCCTCTTTTGATTTCTGTATTTTTATAACTTTTATCACTAGTAATTAACACTGCTATACAGTTTTTTTTTAATTTTCTTAAACTTTCTAAAATATTTAAAGTACCAATTGTATTGGTATGCCAGGTTTTTACAGGATCTAAATATGAATCTTTTACTAAAGCCTGTCCTGCTAAATGAAACACGTAATCTGGTTTATAATCAGTAAAAATTTTTGTTAAAGCTTTTAAATTAACCACATCTATTTTTTTATTTATAATTTTTTTTTTCAAATTAATCAATTCGTAGTGCGATGGTTTGGAAGGTATATTGCTAGATATACCAATTACATTAGCTCCCAATAAGACCAGCCATTGAGATAGCCATGATCCTTTAAAACCAGTGTGTCCTGTAACTATAACAGTTTTATTTCTAAAATTATTTAAAATCATTAATTTTTTAATTGTTAATATTGTAAAGAATTTATTATTATCACCATTTTACAATAACTGTAATAAGTAATTATTTATCCTAAATTATGCGTTTATTTAGATGGCTTATAGGTAAATCATTAGATAAATATTATACTACACGAAATTTTTAAAATGATAAATAAAATCGAAAATATATCTATAATTATGAGTGTCAAAAATGGGGAAAAATTTCTTGGAAAAGCAATTGAAAGTATTTTAAATCAAACATTTATAAATTTTGAATTTATTATTGTAAATAATGATTCAAATGATGGTACTTCTAATATTTTACAATCTTATCAAAAAAAAGATACTAGAATAAAAATTCTAAAAAATTCTAATAATGAATCACTCTATGAGGGTAGAACAACCGGTATAAATGAGTCAAAATTTGATTGGTTTGCTTTGATGGATGCTGACGATGAATGTGATATAAATCGAATTCAAGAACAAGTAAATTTTATTAACAATACTTCTTTCGAAAACCTAGGAGTCGTTTCTACATATGGAAAATATATCAATTATAAAAATAAAATTATAGCTAATCGTTTTTCAGGTCCAACTAATATAAAAGCATTTGAGAAAATAAACTCAAAGAATGAAAGCTTTTCTATAATAGATCCAAGTATAGTTGTTAATAAAAATATTTTTTTTAAAGTTGGTGGCTATTTAAATGATAATATAGCCGCAGATATCGATTTATTTTATAAAATTGCTGAAAAAGGTTTTTTAATACAAACTATTAATAAACCACTTTACTATTATAGAGTCCACGAAACAAGTTATAGTGTACAAAATAGTATGAAACAATGTGAAATCACACATTTTTTAAATTTTAATATGAGGCAAAGAAGAAGTGGAAAAAAAGAAATATCAGAAGATTATTTTTACAATAATTTTTGGAACAAATATTCTTATAGAATTCCACGTAAAATTTTAGACTATTCTAAAACATATTATAAAATATCAGCTTATTCTTTTATTCAAGAAAAATACTTATTATCCTTACTAAATATAATTTTAGCTTTTATATATTCACCAAGGTATACATTAAAAAGATTATACCAGCATATATTTAAATAAGATGAATAAAAAAAATATTTTAATTGTAGGTGGTACAGGATTTATTGGTTATCACCTGGCCAAAAAAGCAATTCAAAAAAAACTAATTGTTACTAGTATTTCTACTAAACCGGCAAAAAAAATAAGATATTTAAAAAAAGTTAAATATATTATTTGTGATATTTCACATAAAAAAAAACTAACAAAGGTGATTAAAAAAGAATATGACTATGTTGTTAATTTAGGTGGATATGTTGATCATACAAATAAAAAAAAAACACTTAATAGCCATTATATTGGATGCAAAAATTTAGCTGATATTTTTATTAAAAAATTTCCAAAATTTTTTTTACAAATAGGAAGCTGTGTTGAGTATGGTTTTAATGAATCTCCACAAAATGAAAATATGGTGACCAATATAAAGTCTATTAAATCAACCTATGGTGAAGCGAAGTTATCAGCAACAAGATATTTAATTGATTTATATAAAAAAAAAAAATTTCCTACTTCAATATTAAGGCTATACCTGGCTTATGGGCCAAGACAGGATCAGAACAGATTAATTCCAATTACAATAATGGCTTGTTTAAAAAATAGAATATTTGACTGTTCTACAGGTGATCAAATAAGAGATTTTATTCATATAGATGATGTAATCAGAGCAATATTTAAATTAATAAAATCTAAGAAATCAATAGGTCAAATTTTTAATATTGGATCAGGAAAGCCCATGAAAGTGAAAAGTGTGATTGAACAAATTAGAAAAATTTCAAAAGGTGGCTTTCCTCAATATGGAAAAATTAAATTAAGAAAGGATGAAATAAAAAAACTTTATCCAAATATTAAAAAAATTAAAAAGGAAATCAACTTAAGTCCAAAAATATCCTTTAACAAAGGGATCACATCTACCATTAAATACTATAAAGATAATTTCTTAATATGATTTAATATTTTATCACGATTAGAATCAATTTTATTTAGACAATTTAAAATTATTTTAACATCGAATTTTTGAACAAATTTTATGTATCTATCATTTAATTTAATTGTATCATTTAATTTTATTTCTTTTTTTCTAAAATAGATTTTTTTTGGGTCGCCAGTAAGCAAAACAATAAGATCAGGCTTAATTGCAAATTTAACAATTTTAGTAATTATTATTTTTGATAACGAAAATCTATATCTTAATGGGTCTATCAATACATCATAAATATATCTATCAAAAATATAAATTTTTTTAGAATTAAAGTTTAAAATTTTAAATATTTGATAATTAGCAAGCCAATATAAAATCTTTAATAATGAAAATATTTTTCCTCTTTTTATTTGTTTATGGGGGTTAATATTTTGTTTATTATTTTTTCTAAAGTAATCTGGTACAAAATGAATTTTATTAAATTTTTTTCTATCTTTTTTAAGGATAGAATTAATTAAAGTTGACTTACCAGAACCATCAACACCAAGAAAAATAACAATTTTAAAATTTCTCATAACTTATATAAAAGCGTTTTTAGAAATCATGATATTTTTTATTATGATTTTTGTTTATAGTTCTTGATAAATTATGACATATATATTCTAAAAATTTAATATGTTTAAATGCAGTAGATTTAACTTTTTTATTTTTTACATAAGATAAATCTTCTTGAATAATTAAAATTTTTTCATATAAAAATAAAAAGTAATATAAATTAAAATCTTTAAAGTTAATTTTTAATTTGAAAAAAATTTTTTTTATCAAATATTTAGCTAACATATTTAAAAAAAATAATATGATATTATTATAAATTTTAATTATTAAATTTTTATTATATGGAAAAAAATATCTAGATATTTTAAAAGATAATGGGTGCAATATCCAATTAAAATAATCAAATACAACTATCCTCTCTCTAAATTTTTCAAAGTCAAATATATAAAATTTTTTATCTTTTTCTAAGCAGTTATAATGAACAAAATCACCATGTGTATTAGAAACATAAATTTTTTTTTTTAAAAGATGAGTGTTTATAAAATTTTTTGAGTAAAATTGGTTTTTTTTAATCTTGTAAACTTTTATTAAATTATTTAAATATTTATTGAGACCTATTTTTTTATTTATAAAAGGTCCTGACTTGTAAATTTTATTTAGGTTTTTAATGTGTGTTTTTTTTCCTTCTATATATTCTGATGTAATTTTGCCAATATTATTTTTAACTGTATATGAATAAACTTTGGGTATATCAAAATATTTTTTTTTTTTGAAATACTTAATACCTAATATTTCTTTTTTAAAAAAAATTAAATTTTTATTATTGAAGATCTTATCAACATATTTTTTATTATTATTTTCATAAATTAAAATTTTATTTTTATCGTTAATAATTTTTTTAATTATTTTCATTTAGTATTTATTAATAGAGATTTTTTTTAAACAAAGATGATTTCGTTGCTATGAAATTATATCCCTTATGTTTTATTTTTTTTATATCATTTAATTCATTGATTTTTCTTATTTGATAAATTTTTTTACCATCAAAAGAAAATATTGAAAAATTTTTTTTTAAAAAATATTTTGAATTTAAATGAAATTTATCACTTGCATGATCTTCATAAATTATTAAACAGTTTTTTTTTAATATTTTTTTGGCACCATTTAAGGCATTTATTTCATTTCCTTCTATATCTATTTTAATAACAAGATTTTTTTCTTTTCTTTTTGAAAGAATATTATCAATCTTATCAATCTTAATTTTTTCAGAAATTAACTTTTTGTTATTATCTTTATAAATAGATGCACCAACATTTGAATTTTGATCACTGTAATAAATTTTCGTATATTTTTTTTTTTCGCCTACTCCTAGATTTAGAGACTTAAACCTATTTTTGTTATCTAATTTGTTTTTATATAAAAAATTATAGTTAGATTTCAATGGTTCAAGTGCAATTGCCTTTTTTTTGTTAAATTTTTTTGAAGAAGCTAATAGGCTCCAATATCCATAATTAGCTCCTGCATCTAAAAATAGAAAATCTATATCTCTTAACTTTTTTAATAAAAACTCTATTTCCGGCTCATATTTAAACTTAGGATAAATAAGTCTATTGTAATATGGATCTTTTAAAAAAAAACTGAAATAAGTGTCTGAATTTAATTTAATTTTAACAATTTTTTTTTTAGAGACAAATAGAGTAATAATTTCATTGAAGTTATAAAAATACTTAAAGTTAATATATCGAGTAATAAATCCAGATAAGTAAATTAATTTATTTATTATCATTTGGATAATTAATCGCCTTTAAATTTGATAAGTGCATAAAAAGTTTTAAATATAATGTATAAATCTAACCCTACATTCCAGTTATTTAAATACCATAGGTCAAATTCCATTCTTCGCTTCATAATATCAGGATTTGGTGTGGCCCCTCTAAGTCCGTTTACTTGAGCCCAACCAGTTATACCTGGATTGCATTTATGTCTTTTAAGAAAGCTATCGAATAAAACAGAATAATAAATATCATGCTCAACCATATGAGGTCTTGGTCCAACAATAGACATATCACCTTTAAGTACATTAAAAAATTGTGGCAATTCATCAATGCTAAATCGCCTTAAAAACAAACCTATTTTTAAAAGTCTTTTATCATCTTTTGTGACTTGTTCAGTTTTATCAAAAATAATTTTTTTCAAAGATCTAAGTTTGTAAATTTTAAACCTTCTACCATCCCACCCTGTTCTATTTTGAGTAAATAATATGGGTCTTCCATCTTCTATCAAAATTAAAATAGAGGAAACTATTAATAATGGAGAAGCTATGATTAAAAAAAAAATGGATAAAATCTTATCTATGAAGATTTTAAAAAAAAGACTTATTCCATAAAACCTTGACCTTTCATAAAATTGATAATCAAATTTATTACCTAAAAGTTCTTTTCCTTTTAAATTTAATGTTTCATCTAAGTCTACATTAAGCGTATCAACGGAAAATTGTATAATTTTATTAAATGCTTTTTTCTTTTTATCTTCTTCTCCATTAAGTATCCAAATTTGTCCTAAGGCGTGATATTCTAAAATTGATCTAACATCATCCTCATCATTAAAAATTGGTATCTTGAGCTCACTTTTAATATACCTAATATCCTTTTCTTTAAAATCTACCATTAAACAACATTTAAAAATATTTATTTTATGAAAGTTTTCATTTAAAATTTTCTTTATTTCTTTATATCGTCCAACTAACATAATATTTTTTTGGATTATGTTTTTTTCAATCAATGAATCATAAATGTAATTAAAATATATTTTATTAATTGATAAAATACATAATAAGAAAACAATCAAATATAATAAACTTTTATTAAAATTTAAATCAACATTGAAAATAAAAAAAAAACTAAATATTAAAATATTAGAAAAAATAAAACTTAAGATATCTTTCTTTAAAAATGATATAAAATTTTTCTCATAATAGTTTTTATTATTTAATGAAATAATTATAAAAAATAAAATTGGTAAAAAAAGTGCGTATAGAAAATATTCTGAACGTACAAAAATGCTAAAGTCAAATAATTGATAAATTGTACGATTTTCAAATATTGAACTAATATATATTGAGCAAAAAAGAGTAAATGCTTTTATAATGTTAGTAAATAATAAGAATCCTTTATCATCGTTTTGAAAAACCTTTTCTAATCTAAACATTCTTAATTCTTATTATAATAATCTGCAGTATAGTTATAATAATAACTATAATAGCTATCTTTTGAAGTATCTAAATCATTAATAATTATACCATCAATTTTTGCACCAACATTTTGGATTTTTTTAATTGATGACATAAATGATGAGGTTTTTGTTTCTTCAGACCTAATAACAAAAAAGTTATAATCTGATGCTTGTGTTAAAATTAACGTATCTGAGACTGGTTGAACAGGTGGAGAATCTACAATCACATAATCATATTTTAATTTTAATACGTCCAAAAATTTTTTAATTTGCTCTTTATTAACGATATCTGACATATCAAATCTTTTTTCACCTGAGGTAATAATATCTAATTCAGTTCCTGGTACTTTAAAGATAGCCTCATTAAATTGGGCTGATCCAGATATAATTTCACCTAAACCCAATATTTCTTTATCAAATTGATAAAATCCATTTAAAACTGAAGGTCTTCTTATATCGGCTTCAATGAATAATACACTGCTAGATTTTTCTAAAGATAATGCAAGATTGAATGCATAAGTAGTCTTACCCTCAGAAGGATTTGAGGAAGTTACCATATAACTTTTGTTTTTTTCAAATTTTGACTCAATAATTGCTCTAGAGGATCTAATCGCCTCAGAAAAACTAGATGCCCCATCCTCAATAAACATTTGTAAAATATGAAAGCCTCTCTTAAGTTTCTCAACACGTGGCAATACCCCTAATTGTGGAATATTTAAAGAGTCTATGGCTTCTGGACTTTTTATAACAGAGGAATTCATTTCCCTAAAGTATAGCAATCCAAATATTCCTAAAAAAGATAATGAAAATGCCATAATAAAATTTTTTCTAGGATTTGGATAAAAATGACTTGACGGTAAATTTGGGCTTTCAATTGTCTTTAGTTTTGATACCTGAAGATTTTGTGCTTCATTAGTTTCTTTAACTCTTTGAAGAAAAGTTTCATATAATTTTCTGCTACTTTCAAGTTCTCTTGAAAAATTTAACATTCCAGATTCCTTATCTTCTAAAATTCTTAACTGATCTGTTACTTTTTGAAGCTCTTCCTCAGATGATCTTATAAAATTGTCTAGATTACTAAGCTCAAATGCTTTTTGTTGAATATTTTCATCCAAAATATTCTTTAATTGATTTTTTAAACTTTCATTTTGTTCTAGGGCTTGAATAATTTTTGGATGTTCATCGGTATATATTAACCTTAAAGATTCCATACTACTCTCGTTAGCGTTTAAAGTATTTTTAATGTTTGAAATTTCCTCTCTAGACCTTAGATCTTCAATTGCTAACAGAGCGTCCACATCACCCTCTGCCACTTTAACAGAAAGTAAATCATTTTGTTGTTGCTGATATTTTTGTTTAGCTTCAATTATTTTATCAGATATTGATTGAATTTCTTTAATTTTTAATTCTTTTACATTGCCAGTATCAACAAGGTTATTTTCTTTTTTATAATTTGATAATTTTTTTTGTGCAATATCCATTTGAACAACAAGCTCTTTTAATCTTTCAGTAATTTTTTGATTTGCATAAGTTGTAATCTTTATTTTGCTATCAATTTCATATCTTTGATAAGAATCGATGATTGACAACAAGGCTAATTGGGAAATTTTAGGGTTTTCTGAAACAAATGATAATTCTAAGACATCACTTCTTGGCACATTTTTTACATTAAAATTATTAGTTAGGTTTGATTTTAAAAATCCATCATTAATTATTTTTTCTTTATTTAATATTCTTTGTAAAAAATTTTGCTTACTTTGAGAGTAAAGATTTTTAAATTGCATTGAATTTTTTTTATCTTTAATAATATATTCTAAAACTTCATCACTTTTTAAAATTGCCATCTGATTATTAATTCTATTCATACGTGACTCAACAGAATAGGCTTCTTCAATATTTACAATTTTACTGTCATCTGGTTCAATTACTATTATAGCTTTACTTAAATATTTTTTTTGCTGATTGAGTGAAATTAATAAAACTAATAGAGACACTATTAACGAGACTAATAGTAAATTTTTTAAGTTTTTTTTAGCAACAAGATAGAGAAACTTTATATCTCCTACATCGAATATATCTAATATTGAGTTAATTCTATCAATCATGCTATGTAAGATGTTTATTTCCTTTATATAGAAAATTCAATAAATAGGAAAAATGCTTTAAATACCTTATAAAAAACATCGTTTACATATGTTTTCATTAACTTTGATACACCTAAACTATGATGTATTAGTTACTTATTATGATTTGTTTTACAAAAAAATTTATAAGTACTATTTTTATATTATTTTTTTTAAATAGCTGCGTGTCTTTACCTGGGATGAACAAGAGTCCTAAGTCTAAAAAATCTAATACAAAAACACCTGTAAGCCAGTACTCAATGGATGATGTTGGAATTAATATAATAGATTTAAATTCATTATCTGAGCAAGAAATCAAAAAATTTAATCAAAATCAAATTGAAGAAATTAATAATAAGATTAATAAATTTTCTAATATTTATGAGTATAGATATGAATATATTTTGGGATCAGCAGACTCCATCACATTAGACCTAACTGATACAGATGACCTTGATGGAACCTATTTGATAGATCAAGATGGTATGATTGATTTACCATTTGTAGGTAGAATAAAAATAGGTGATCTCACAATAAATGAAGCACAAAATATTTTGATGCAAATAGTAAAAAAATTTTATAAAAATCCCGATCTTCAAATAGATGTTATAGAATTTAATAGTAGTAAAGTTTATATAGTTGGAGCTGTTAGAAATCAGATAACGATCAATTTAGATCAAAAACCAATCAGATTAATTGAGGCTGCAATACAAGCAAACTTTAACCCTACTGCTGCTGATAAACTTTATGGAACTAAAGGTATTTTAAGACGTGACAATCAAGTTTATAAAATAAATTTAGATAACACTTTTAAGAGCACAGATGAAAGAGAGAACTTTTATTTGAAAAAAGATGATGTTATTTTTATAGATAGAAATTCTGATGCAATTCATGTATTTGGTGAAATAACAAAACCAGGTATATATTTTCCTAATATGAATTATTCATTAACAGAGCTTATTTCAACTAGTGGTTTAAATCAGATTACAGCTAATGCTAGAAAAGTTTTTGTTATTAGGGAGAAATATAACTCCTTTCTAGAGGTTGACGTTTTTCAATTAGACATAAGAAATCCTGTTAACCTTATAGTTGGAAGAAAATTTAAACTTCAAGCAAATGATATAGTTTTTGTTCCACCTGCTGAAATTGTTAAATGGAATAGAACTATTAGTTTATTATTACCTCAAACAGATTTATTTAAATCTTACAATCCAATTATTAATAATGGATTACAAACATATAGAGAGCCATAATTTAGTTCTTAATATTATTTAAAGAAAAATAAATTACAAATAAAAATTGTATAATTGGAATATGGAGTGAAAAATCAAACATTAAAATTATAATTAAACACACAATTAATAAATAATTATTAAAATTATAAAATATTTTATTATAAAATAATTTCAAAATTGAAGAAATTAATAAAGTCATACCTATTAAACCAAATTCACCAAAAAATTCAGTAATATCAGAATGGGCATGATTGGCATAATTGTTTCCACTGTCTTTAAAATTAATTTGAAACAAAGTTTCAAAACTTCCAGGTCCATAACCAAATAAAAAAAAATTATAAAATTGATTTAGGCCAAACTTAAAGATTTGAGCTCTGCTT
>Ga0209630_10002152_pt1 | contig 19592 bp, 16 predicted proteins | sample COG_01_FD_184745 | JGI IMG/M metagenome (GOLD analysis project Ga0209630, IMG submission 184745) | Pelagic Microbial community sample from North Sea - COGITO 998_met_01 (SPAdes) (version 2) | ecosystem: Environmental > Aquatic > Marine > Neritic zone/Coastal water | place: Helgoland, sampling... | reverse complement strand
TTTTTTGTAAGTCTCGAATTTCACCGGAATTTTGAGAAATTACTTTTTGGGTAGCTTCATCATTTTTAGATTCCATACCTTCAATTTGAACTCTGAGAAAAGATAAGGATTTCTTTAAATGATCATTTTCTTTTGAAAAAGTAGATAATGCTTTTTGAACGGCATCTTCTTTATCAATTTCCTTTTGATCTAATTCCTCTCTCATTTCCCCAATATTGTTTTTGAGTAATCTTATTTCATTTTCTTTCTCTGCAAGCATCCTTTGAGAAAATTCCTCTTTTTTGACTACAAGTTTTTCAATATTCTCTCTGGAGTTAAGTAAACTTTGTTTTAAAACTTTAATTTCAGCTGTAAATTGTGCTCTTGTTTTTTGTACGCTTTCACTCTCTTTTTCCTGTGCTTTTTCAATTTCAATTCTTAGGTTTGTAATTGTTTCCCTATTATTGGATATTTCTGATTCGTATTTCAGGGTATTTTTGTAAATCAAGTCTTCCTGTCTGGATTTAGTAATTTCGAGTTGTTCTCTTAGGGAGGAGAGTGAATTCTTTAGTTGATTGATTTCAGAAATAGAACTGGAGAAAGCAAGTTGTACGCTTTCTTCTTCTTTAATTTGTGCTTTATCTAACTCTTCCCGGAGGGAAGAACTGAGCTTTTTTAAGGAATTAATTTCATTTTCTTTTTCTTGTGTTACTTTTTGCACAGAATCAATTTTTTCATTTTGAGAATTTTCTAATTGTTCTCGGATAGATGAGAGCGATTTTTTTAATTGGTTTATTTCTTGGGTATTTATGCTGTTAGCCTTTTGAACAGCCTCTTCTTTTTCGATAATATTTTTTTCAATTTCTTCACGAAGTTCAGAGATTGTGCTCTGTAAATTATGGATTAATTTATTTGATTGAGCCTTCGCTTTTTGAATTTTCTCCTCTTCTCGATTTTTGTGACTTTCAAGATTTTCCCTTACCATAGACAATGATAACTTAAGCTGTTTGATTTCACTTTGTGCAGCTGATTCTGTTTTTTGTACCGCGTCTTCCTTTTCTGCAATAGCAATTTCAAGTTCATTCCTGATCTCAGATATAGCTTTTTTGAGCGTATTGATTTCTATTTGAGAGAATGATTGTGCTTTTTGAAGGCGATCGCTTTCTCTTTCCTTGAACCTTTCCAAGTTTTTCCGAGCAAGAGATAAAGATGATTTTAATTGTTCTATTATTTGTTGATTTTGAGACACCGCATCCTGTACTGCTTGGGCTTGTTTTCCATCTGCAGTATCCAATTCATTTCGTAATGATTGTATAATTGATTTCAATGATTTCGATTCTCGTAAATTTACACTGGAAATACTTTGAATATGATCATCATGATCAGATTTGTTTTTTTCCAACTTCTCTCTGGTTAGCAAAAGGCTTGCTTTTAATGATGAGATTTCTGATGTGCTTAAAGCTTGTGCTTGCTGGACAGCGTCCAATTTTTCATTTTCTGCCTTCTCAATCTGCTGCCGAAGAGTGGAGGTTGTTTTTTTAAGGTCATTAATCTCCAATAGGAAAGTTGAATTTACTTTTTGAATGTTTTGTTGATGTTCGAATATAATATTATCAATTTCTGTGCGAAGGGATGCTGATGATTCTCTTAGTTGCTTTATTTCCTGCTGTGATTCTTTTTTTGAGTTCTGAGCAATATTTTGTTTTTCGGATTCCGCGTACTCTAGTGCAATTCTTGCCTCCACTAAGCTTTTTTTAAGTTCAATACTCTCTTTACTCTTTTCAATGCTTACTTTTTGTATCTTATCCTCGACTTTCGACTTTTCATGTTCGAGTTCATTTCGAAGTTCTTGAACGACTTTTTTTAATAAGCTCTGTTCTTTGGATTGGCGTGCGGTGACTTTTTGAATCTCTTCAGTAATTTTTGAGTTAGCTATTTCTATTTCGCTCCTTTGCCTGGTTATTATTATCTCAAGTTCCTTTTTTGCGTTGGTAAACTCGGCAGTTTTATTTTGAATTAAAGTAGCTTGCTCATGAGATGACTTTTCCATTTCAATTCGTAAATTGAAAATAGTTTGTTTCAAAAACTGGTTTTCTTGTGAAAGTAAATCAGTTTCTTCTTCGGACAGGTGGAGCATAGTGAATTCTTAGTAATTGAATAAAATTCTTGCAATAATTAATGGGGTATTGATTTAGAATGTGCTTGCAAAAAGCAACTTTGAGTTTTTTTTGGTTATGGTACCCACTTTATCCCATAATTTTATGAAGTCACTGCTCTTTTTTTTAACCTCATTCTTTGCTGCCTTCACCTCTTCCTGCTCGAAAGATACGAATCCAGATAGTGAAAAAGCTATAATATCCAATGGGATTGAAATTAGTAAATTAAAACAAAATGGTAATGATTTTGATATTATCGATATTTTGAATCCATCATCATCTGGCAACCAGTCCGACATCCAGGTTGCTCAAGGAGCAGAGTTGATTGAGTTGGAACCTGACCTGTCTGATTTTGAAATTAAGCAAAAGAGTAATTCGAAAATCTCCGATGCACTTGCACATTCACTAGATGTTAATCGTGATTGGGAGGCGGAAAAAGCTTTAAAAAAACTTGAGGAAAATGTTAACGAGCATCAAGCTTCCATTAATAATTTAAGGAAAATTAATCTTACCAAAGATCAAACAATTGCCTCTCTTTCTACAATTAATGATGAGTTATTGAATGAAATTAAAAGAATTAAGGCAATGGGAGGAAATAAAATTGCTGAGGATATTACGCCGAAGAAACCTGCTTTATCGCAGATTGATTTTTTAAAAAGAGAAGTCATCAAGCTTAAAAATACACTCATCCTAAAATCTAAAGAATTAGATAACTTAAGATATAAAAATGACTCACTTGAAGGTCGAATTTCTGAATTAGAAGTTTTACCCACTAATCCGATATACCAGTATAGGGAACCAATTTCTCCTCCTTCTGACAGTCAGCAACCACTTTACAATTCTATTAGGCAAAGTATTACCGACAATAAAAAGTCAAAAAAATTCCCACTACAGGAAGATGGGAGTTGCAGTTTAGAGTTTGATGCAGTCGTCACTTCACTGAGTGGTAGAAATAAAGAAGCCTTTTTTACTGAATTTTTTATTTTACCAATCTCGTTAGACGAAGCACTTAGTAATTCACGAAAACCAGAAATTAAACTCTCCAAATTTAAGGGGATTACTTCATATGCTGAGCTTTGGGCAAAATCTAGTGAGAATCCTTATCTATATCCTAATGCTCAAAAGAGTATACGTGCTGTGTTATTAGATTTGATTCAAGATGGGAGCGGAAAGAGAATTCGTACGGATGTTGATGGGTATGCCAAGTTAAGCGACCTTAATGCCGGCAACTATTTTATCACTGGCACTGCAACTTTAGGTAAAGTAGGAGTTACTTGGAGTGTTCCGCTTAAATTAGTTAATGGTAATAATAAAATTTCTCTTACCCTGGAAAATTCTGCCTGGAGTCTTTAATATTTTAATATTGCTCCTTTGCGAATAAGTATATGGTTTAGTAATTTTATTCACAATCCCCACAAATTATGGCTCCAGAACAATCGTCTGACCAAAGTAAGCTACAATTAAGCTTCAAGCAAAAAATTAGTATTTTATTATCCTTTGCGAAGGATAAAATTATGGAGCAGATTCAATGCGTTTGGTTCATAATTATGTATTTGGTAGTTTTCCAAATTCTCGTTTTGGGTCTGCCGATTGTTTACTCTCTTATGATTGCAGTGGGTATACTAATCGTAATTGTTGGATTAGCCTTTTTCATGGAAGGATTACGGTTGGGTTTAATGCCTTTGGGGGAAATTCTTGGATCGACTTTACCAAGAAAGAAAATTGCCGGAATTCCTTGTCTTCCAGCCAGTTTAGCATTTGGTTTTGTTCTTGGTGCATTTGCAACTTTTGCTGAACCAGCAATTGGGGTTTTGCGTGCAGCAGGTTCAGGAGTTGATCCAACAGCAGCACCTTTACTGTGGACTATTTTAAACACTGGTGCGGGTTTGCTTGTTAATTGCGTTGGCGTAGGCGTAGGTGTTGCAGTTTTGCTGGGTGTCCTTCGATTTTACAAAGGTTGGTCACTTAAGCCCTTTATTTATTGTGGTGTTATTATCCTTTCAGCTCTTACTCTTTATATGCAGTTTTCTGATGACCGTCTGCAGCATGTGCTTGGACTGGCTTGGGATTGTGGTGCTGTGACAACTGGTCCTGTAACTGTGCCTCTTGTTTTAGCACTTGGTATTGGTGTTTGCCGAATTGTTTCTACTGGAGGTTCGAGCAACACTGGCTTTGGTGTTGTCACATTAGCATCTCTCTTTCCAATCCTTGCTGTTATTTGTTATGCATTGTATCTATTTAACACTGATAACTATTATTTTGCATCAAATTCGACTGCTGAATGGCACAAAGATGCAGGTGAATATGGTAAGAATTACCCCAGTGACCTGCAAAAATTTGGGGATTTAAAAGCTCAAAGTAGAATAGAAACTTCATCGGGTGCGGGAGAGGCTGAACTAACATGGTCTTTGTCAGAAAAAGAAAGGAAAATGATTGAGGAGTACATTCTTAAAAATAAAAGTCTCCCTGATGGTTATTCATTAAAAACCAAAGTTGCCGAAGGCAAGATTACTTCAAAACCTCTCACATCAGGCGAACGTGAGAATGTTGAAATTAGCGGTGCTAAAACCTATGTCGTTCGTGACGGCTTTAAAGCTCCTGATGGGGTTTGGAATCCTGAAACCGATATTGCAAAGGCCTTTACCAATAAATTCGATTTTTTCCCTAATACATTTAAGCCTCAGGAAATTGATAAAAATCAAAATGGTAAAGTTGATCTGGGTGAAGATTTTTATAGCATTGAAGAGGATGGTTCTATCAACTATTCAAAAACTGATGGTAAGCTCACAGGACCTGATCAAGACCGTGGAGCATTAGAAGGTGCAATATGGGCGATTGTTCCTCTATGTGCTATACTTTTACTTGTATTACGGGTTGGGCTTAGACAAAAACCAAAACATATTGATGAGTTGGGAATCGGAATTGCCTGTGCAGTAATTGGAATGTGTTTGTTCAATCTTGGGATTTCACTTGGTCTTACTCCTTTGGGTGAACAATTAGGCGGAAATGTTGTTTCGAGTTTCACTTCGATTCAACCTTGGGAAAGCGAAGGGTTCGTAGAACCTTTATTCAACTCTTCGACTGCTGGTAAATGCCTTGCCATTCTTTTTGGCTTTATCCTCGGATACGGTGCCACACTAGCCGAACCTGCTTTAAACGCTTTGGGGTCAACTGTTGAGAAAATAACCGTTGGTGCATTTAAGAAAAACCTTTTAATGCAGGCTGTCGCAACAGGAGTTGCACTAGGAATTGCTACTGGTGTTGCTAAAATTGCCTTTAACTTAGAATTGTGGTATTTGCTGATTCCACCATATGCTTTTCTTCTTATTTTAACATTTTTCTCAAGCGAAGATTTTGTTAATTTTGGTTGGGACAGTGCTGGTGTAACTACCGGTCCAATTACTGTACCATTGGTTTTAGCAATGGGATTGGGGATTGGTGCGAAAACGGGTGCGATTGATGGATTCGGCGTTTTATCTCTAGCATCGGTAGGACCAATTATAACAGTGTTAACAGTTGGTTTAATTGTTCGAAAAAAGCCAAAAGCAGAAGAGGAATTCACTGAAAGTAAGGAGGCTGTATAATATGAACAATCTACTAAAATCAGAAGGTGTATCTTTGCTTAATTTAATTCTCCCGAAGGAGATGGTTGAAAAAGTTTCCCAATCAATAATCAAAAGTGGAGCAAAAGGTGTATTTCAAATAAGTGCTCGAGGATCCGTTCTTACTGAAGGTGGTTTCTTTGAGAAAATGTTTCCGCCCCCTTCACCTGAACAAGTTTTATTACAAGCTTTAGTTTCAGACGATTGCATAGCAAAAGTTACCGAATCTGCAATTGATTCAGGGAATTTAGATAAAGTAGGATCGGGTGCAGTTTTCTCAATGAGCTGTAACGATGCTCATATTTCCTCTTCATTTCCAAGTTCTATTTCATCTGAAACAAACAATAGTGAAAACCCAGGTGCTCAAGAAAATCTTGAAGCTATTTGCTGCATATGTGAAAAAGGTGTTGCAGAAGATATTGCAAAAGCTGCTCTTCAGTGTGGTGCGCCAGGTCCAACCATAACCTACGGAGAGGGTGGCGGCATAAGAGATAAAATCCCTTTATTACGAATAACTAAGGGACCCGAGAAAGAGTTCGTATGGTGTGTTGTTGATAAAGCGGATGCGGATGATGTTTTTGGGAATATGGCACGTGCCGGTAAGATTACAGAACCAGGCAGAGGCTTTATGTACTCTATACCAGTCCATTCAGGTTTAATAAATGTATCAAGCACGATTTCTTCCTCAGCACATGGTGCAAATATGGAGCAAATAATATCTGCTTTAGATGATCTTAAAGGAACCAAAGATTGGCGTACATCTGTTGATCCTGTTAAATCTAAAGCACTCAAGTCAACATTTCTAGAAAATTTAGTGGGTCTGTATTGTATTGTACCTCGTGATTTTTATGGAGAGGTATACGACGCGATACTAGACTCAGGTGCACCGGGGGTTAGCACTAACTTTGGAGTTATGATCGACTCTGATATATCTGACTCTGAGCAGAAGCAGAACGAGGAATGGGCTCTCGTTTATACTTCCGTGGGACCAAATAATGTTGATTCATTACGGTCTTCCGTAGAGGCTAAGATAGACAGCTTGGGCATTGATAGTTATGCTTTTTATACATTACCTATACCAAAAGCACTGACATATCTTGGTGGTTAACCTATTTAAAGATTAAATTCGAGAAGTGACCACTCATTCATTGTTTTGTCACTAACATGAAAATTTAAGTTCATTTTTTTAATCTTATTTTCAAAATGATTCATAACTATCTCTTTTTCAGATGATAGGATACCAGACAAAATAAGTGTCCCGTTTATATCAATAATATTTAGTAATTCTGAACTGTATTTTTGAAGTATATCGGATTGAATATTAGCAACGATATAAGCAAATTTTTTGCTGGATGATAAGTCGCCTAAACTTTCCATTCTAAAGTTAACATCATTTATTCTATTCAACTTGGCATTTTGCATTGATACTTTAATTGCATCATAATCGTTGTCAATGCCTTCAACCTTCTTGAAACCAATTAGACTTGCGGTTAGTGCTATGATTCCAGAACCGCATCCGATATCAAGTAATGATTTTGCACCTATCAATTTTTTTTGCTGATGTTTTATAATCGTATGTAAGCAAAGTTTTGTTGTTTCATGGTTGCCAGTCCCAAAAGCCATTCCAGGGTCAAGTAATAGGCGTTTGTTTTTATTGGTTACTTTATACCGGTTTCTTTCCCAGCAAGGTACCCAATGGAAATTTCCTATACTCCAAGGTTGAAAATGTTTTTTGTATGAATTTTTCCAATCTTCATTTTGAACATCAGCAATAGAAAGAATATCAGAGCTTAGGTTGAAGTTTACATCAAAAATTTCTCGAAAAGAAGAAATCGCCTCTTCATTATTTTGAAAAAAACCAACCAACTCACATTTATTCTGAAGAAGGTCGGATGATATTAGCCAATTATGTGGAGCATATTCATACAAGACATCTTCAATTTGATTTGCAGTTTCAATTGAAATTTGACCAGTGACTTTAATCATGCTGGGAAGCTTAAATTTCCATCTGATAATCCCTTTATGACTGAGGGTAGAAGCATATGTTCTGCCGCGTGTATTTTTTGTGTTATCGATAAAAGTGTATCTCCTTCCATTACGCGAACAGGAGCTTGCGCAATAATTTCGCCACCATCTATTTCTTCGTTTACCCAGTGAACTGTACAACCAGTTATTTTTACTTTTTTATCGAATGCTTGTTTAATTGAATTGAGTCCAGCGAAACTTGGTAGAAGGCTGGGGTGCAAATTAATTATCTTGTTTTTAAAGGCAGAAAGGAACTTTTCTTTAATCACGCGCATGAATCCAGCGAGTACAATTAAGTCAGGTGATAACTGTTTAATTTCATTAATCCAAATATCCTCAAATTTTCCAGTAAGCTTTGATGGTGCCGTACCTGGATTAATAAATCTGTTACTAAGCTCATGATCCTTTGCGTGCTTTAAAATACCCGCATCTGCAACATCACTAAAAACGCCAACAATTTTCGTTTCACCCAGAGCGTTTTCAGAAGCTAATTTGAGAATAGCAAGTGCATTCGAACCATTTCCTGAACCAAGGATAACAACCTTCATTTTAACTTTTTGCGGATTTAGATGCTATATCTTGAATTAGACTGGATGTACTTTTGCCTGGAAGGAATGATACAAACTGTATTTCTGCGTTTACTTCTTCTAATGCCATTCTTTCTTCTTTTGCAATAGTAGTTTCGTCATAATCTCCAGCTTTTACATAAATATCAGGTTTTAGAAAAAGGATTTCTTTATCCAATCTCTTAGTATCAAATAGCGTGACTCCTGATACACATGATAAATTTTTAAGAAGGAAAGCTCTATCTTTTTCAGGAATAATTGGTCTGGAGTCGCCCTTTAAACACTTAATGCTGATATCAGAATTAAGTGCAACCCAAAGGCAATCGCCATGTTTACTTGCTTCTATTAATGAATGCAGATGTCCGCTGTGTAATAAATCAAAGCAGCCATTTGTTAGAACAAATTTACGATTTTCCTGTTTTATCTTATTTCTAAATAAAACTGCGTCCTCCAGTGTAGTAAATGGATTATCTCTATAATCTATAATGTCCAAAACTAATCGAATAATCTTTTTGCTTTATCTAGAAAACCTTCATCGGCCTGTAAGTCTTCTTCTCCGGATGCTTTTGCAAATTCTACAAGTTTTTCTCTTTGTAATTTGGTGAGCTTTTGGGGAATGTGAATTATTGTACGGGCATAAAGGTCGCCTTTTCTGTTAGGAGCTCGCAAGTTAGGCATGCCTTTATCTTTAATACGAAATGTTTTGTTAGCTTGTGTACCACTTGGAATTTTAAGAGTAACTTTTCCTTCGAGAGTCGGAACTTGAACAGTACCACCGAGGGTGGCGAGCGTAAATGGAATTAAGATATCATGAAATAGATCGTCTTCATCTCGGTCGAATTTGCTGTGGTCTTTAATATGAACATCTACATACAGATCTCCTGAAGAACCTCCCATAGCACCGGCATCACCACGACCTCTTGAACATAATCTATTCCCATCACTAACGCCAGGGGGGATTTGAACTTTAACATTGTCTGGAGATTTAAGCCTCCCCTGTCCGCTACAGGCTTTGCATGGATTTTCTATAGTAACGCCCGAACCTTGGCAGGTAGGGCAGGTTCTTCTAATACTTATAAATCCTTGATTTGTTGCTACTTGACCAATTCCTCCGCAGGTCGAACACATTACCTTCCCGGAGCCTTTAGAGGCACCAGAACCTGAGCAGGAATCACAAGGTGTTTGGCGCTGGTATTTAATTTCTTTTTCAACTCCAATTGCGGCTTGCTCCAAAGAGATTTCAACACTTACTCTTAAATCAGAGCCCCTCGTGCCTTCGCTATGATTACTTGTTCCACCGCCGCCGAAAAAGTCTTCAAATATACTTCCAAATCCACCGCCCCCACCGCCACCAAAAGCATCTTTGAATAAATCAAAAGGATCAACTCCTTGTCCACTTGATCTGCCTCCTCGAAATGCGTCGTGACCAAACTGATCATATTGATTTCGTTTTTCAGGATCTTTTAATATTTCAAATGCAGCAGAAATTTCTTTAAACTTTTCTTCAGCTTGATTGTCACCTGGATTTTTGTCAGGGTGGAATTTTACAGCAAGTTTACGATATGCTTTTTTAATTTCACTGTCGCTGGCACTCCGATTAACTCCGAGCGTTTCATAATAATCTTTTTCTGGCATAGATTAGTTTTTTATTATTTTTCTGCTTCTAATTTTGAAAGTATAACACTCGCTGGTCGTAAAAGTTTTTCTCCTAACCGATAACCACATCGAATTGTCTTAATAACCGTTCCATCTTCCAGATCATTATTAACCTCATAATTTATTGCTTCATGAAATTTTGGATCAAAATCTTCTTTTTCAGGTTCTAAAACAATCAAGCCATAATCATCCAATATTGTATGCATTTGTTTCATTGCCATCGCAAACCCTTCTACAATTTCGGTTGCACCATTATGTTTAGCTGCTTCGGCAAGTCCCATCTGAAAAGCATCAATAATTGGTAGGAGGTCACTAATTAATTGGGAACGGGTTCTTTGTACGGCGTCTTCTCTTTCCTTGATAGACCTTTTTTTGAGATTTTCTAAATCGGCATGAACTCGTAAGTACTTATTTTGCAGATCGTCTTGCTTGCCATAAGCTTCATTTAATTTAGCTTCTAGACGCCCTTTCTTTTCTTCATCAAGAGTTGGGTCCTCTATCTCGCTTGAATTTTCTTGATTTTCAAAATCGTTAATTTCCTGATTTGGTTCATCGTTAAGGTCTTGATCTTCGTTTTCGTCTGAATTTTTTTCCATAATGCTAAAAATTATTTTTAACCCATTAAGAAATCTCGATTGTACCCGTGGGTCAAATGCAAAGCAAAGAATGATGGGATGTATTACTTTGAAAACGAATCGGTAATGAGTAGCGTGCTATTTTCTAAGGATTTTATGGAACATTTTGATGAGAACGGAGAAATTACTTGTTCCCCTGTAAAAACTTTATTGCAGCCAATCGTGATTGCTCCTGAAATTACATGAACTATGGAACAATCTATATTCTTAAGTTTAAGTAACTTCTCTTTTCTTTTATTAATGTTTAATTTTCTGATTCTAAAGTGTTTACAATCTGCCAGGATAGTTTCTGAAATACCTTTAGACCTTATAGTTGAAGGTTCGATGTCATCGAAGTCTATACATTTTAATGATTTTTCAAGATGAAGCTTTCTTGGCTTTTGGTCAATTCCTACCCGCCCCCAGTCGTAGACCCTGTAAGTAGTATCAGAATTTTGTTGAATTTCTAATATTAAGTTTCCTCCATCAATTGCATGCAACCTTCCGCTTTCAACTAGAATAGAATCGCCAGAAGCTGATTTTATTCTGTGACAAATTTCCTCAACTCTTTCTGCTTGAATTGCTTTTTTGAAAATAGATTTATTAATCTTTTTGTTAAGCCCAACGAATAAACCAGCATCTTTACTTGCATCAACCACATACCAATTTTCAGTTTTCGGCTCACCTTTTAATTTATGAGCGATCTTTTCGGGCGGGTGGACTTGAAGACTTAACCTCTCCTGGCAATCTAGCCACTTAACAAGTATTGGAAATCTTTTATTTTTATTCCAATTTGGTCCCATCATACCTGATGCATTTTCTAAAATAATAGATCTTAAAGATTTCCCTTTCCATTTGCCCGAGCAAACGACTGACATAGCATCTTCTCGATCGACAATTTCCCATGATTCGCCAATTTTTTGACTATTTAACTTTATTTTTCTATGAAATTTAGTTTGAAGGGCACAACCACCCCAAACTCTTTGCATATAAATTGGTTCAAACTTGAAAATTCTCATTAATTTCTATTCTTTATCACTAATGGGTGCGAAAGTTAAATTAATTCTTTTGTGGTTGGTAAATTGATGGCAAAGACAATTAACAAAGATAATAGTGGTATATCCAAGATAAGTCCAAAAAAACGAGGATTGCTTGGTTTGTTGAGTGGAGCACTGGCTTTGCTCGTTTTTATTGCCATAATTAATTACGACCCTTCCAGTTTCCATGTTTACCCACCTACTGACTCAACTCCTTTACTGGGTCAGTTAGGGATTTTTATTGCTCGGCATCTAATTGGCCTCTTCGGGTTATCTGCGTGGATATTACCTTGGCTACTGGGTACCATTTCCTACTTGTCATTCAAAAAAACATCAACTCGCTTAAAATTCATAAAACTTATTACAATTTTTACTTCGTTAATCTGCGTAAGCATTTTGGCGAACATTAGGGATAGCCAGTTTCGAATTGAATCTAATGAATCCCTTTTTGACTCGAACAGATTTGAACATGGAGCAGGAGGGTCGGTTGGTGCGTTTTTTTATTCTGGATTACCTATCGATTCACTAGATGAGGAACGAAGTGGAGGTTTCTTTAAATTATGGTTTGGCAGTCTAGGCACAACTATAATTTCAATTGTAGTTCTTTTGGTATGCTTATCTTTTCACTTTAAATCAGTTGGTTTATTTAATTTTATTTCCAAATTTAAAATATCTAATAGATTTGGGAAAAAACTGCAAACAGAAGACCTATCTTCGTCAAGTGATTCATTGAAAGATAGAGGCTTGCTTAAAAATTGGTTATTAAAGCTTTCCGAAAAAAAACCAAGCGATGATTTATTATTTGGCGATGTATCGAAAATATCAAGTACTGGTGTTTCAAGTTCAGGGATTAACCCAAAAGAAAATAACTTAAAAAATCAGCCTAATACAATAAAAGAAACTAAGACTGAAGTTATCAATACGAAGCATTCTGAGCCAACTCAAATTGAAGAACCAGAAGAAGGTGAAGTCTCTGGTCCGATTGAAGAACCTGTAGACATCGAAGTCCCTGAATCTTCACCAATTGGAATGGAAGGTTTTAAGGTCGTTCGTGCCGCAAAAACGGAAAAAGCTAGCGATTTATTTCCTGAAAGAAAAGGGGACTATCATTTTCCTTCAATGGAATTACTAATGGATCCACCTGAAGAAGAAGCGGTAGGGGATGAAGACCACATTCTCAAGGCAAAGAGATTACAAGATACCTTGAAGGAGTTCAAAATTGAAGTAGAAATGGGGGAAGTCCATACAGGCCCAGTTATTACTCGTTATGATTTACATCCAGCAGCAGGGGTAAGGGTTGAAAAAATTGCGAATCTTGACAAGAACTTAGCCATGGCACTAAGGGCTGAAAGCGTACGGATCCTTGCCCCTGTACCCGGAAAAGGGTGTGTCGGCATTGAGGTGCCGAATGCTACTCCCATGCCAGTATGCATGAAGGAAATATTGCAATCTAAAGCATGGCATGAGGCAGGAGCTGAAATTCCTATAGTTCTTGGTAAAGAGGCTAGTGGTAGACCATTGGTCGCGGATTTGACTAAAATGCCTCACCTTTTAGTCGCTGGATCTACAGGCTCTGGTAAAACTGTTTGTATTAACGCAATTATTGCATCTCTTTGTTACCACTCTAGCCCCGAGGATGTTCGTTTTATAATGGTGGATCCTAAAATTGTTGAAATGAAAGTTTATAACGATTTGCCCCATATGTTGATTCCAGTTGTTACTGAGCCTAAAAAAGTTCCGGGAGCATTAAAATGGTTACTAATCGAAATGGAAAGACGATATCAAATCTTTTCAAAAATTGGAGTTCGAAATATAGCTGGATTTAATGCGAAGATTCTTAAGGATAAGGCTGAAAAAGAAAAAGCACAATTACTTGATGCTGATATGACTCCAGAGGAAAGGGCTGCACTTACTTCAGTACAGGTTCCAAGAGATGACGACGCACTTGAAATTCCCGAAAATAAATTACCCTACATTGTTTGTATCATAGATGAGTTAGCTGATTTGATGATGGTTGCACAGGCTGATGTAGAAACGGGCATTGCGAGGCTTGCACAGTTGGCAAGAGCAGCGGGCATTCATCTTATCATTGCGACACAAAGACCATCGGTAAATGTAATAACGGGCGTAATTAAGGCAAATTTGCCTAGTCGAATTTCATTTCGTGTAGCATCCTACAGAGACAGCCAGACAATATTAGATGGCAAAGGGGCTGAAGCCCTTATAGGTAAGGGCGACATGCTATTCATTCCGCCAGGGAGCTCGACATTTACAAGAGCACAGGGTGCATTTGTCAGTGATGAAGAAATTAATGGAATTGTAGAATTTTTAAAGATTAATGGTCCGCCGCAAATTATTGAAGAGGTCAGGGATCAAATAGAATCAGCCGGAGAAGATGATGTTTTGGGGGGGAGTGAGGATTCTGATGATGATCCGATGACAAGAAAAGCAATTGAAGTCATTCGATCTACCAAACGAGCTTCAACATCTAATTTACAGAGGAAACTCAGCATCGGTTACAATCGAGCAGCTCGTATTATGGATGACCTAGAGGATCGTGGTTTAGTTGGGCCAGACGTTGCTGGCCAAGGTCGAGAGATTTTAATGGACTTGTAAGAAATAATAAAAAAGTAAATCTCAGCTTGCCAAATAGGCAGAAGAGTTAAAAGTTAGGATATTAATATGGCAATAGGTCAAAAATTAGAAGAAGCAAGAAATCGAAAGGGTATTTCGATTAGAGAAGCATCTGAGAGTACAAAGATTCGTGGCGATTACCTAACTGCATTCGAGGCGGGAAATTTTGATCTTAGTATTCCTGATGTTTATCTTCGCGGATTTGTTAAACTGTACGCTCGATTTTTAGATTTAGATCAAGAAGCTATCATTGGAGATTTAGATATAGAATTAGGGGCAAGCCCTAGAAAGGCATCTCGCAAATCACTTGGTTCTATTACTAAAAATGATTCTAATGATGGTGCCGATTATTCTAATCCGAACAAAATTAAATCAAGTGACCTTAAATCCACTCAAGATAATTTTTCGAAGCCCCTGATACTTGTTTTGATCGGTTTAGTTTTATTTTTTATAATAGTAGGGATTTTTGTAGCAATATTTTCAGACGATGGTACCGAAACAAATTCTAATTCCTCAGTTCCCAAAATTAGTGAAATATCTGAATCAAAATCAATTCAAGAAGAAGAAAACACCCAAGGTACATTTACTCTTAAATTGTTTGTGAGCGGAGAAACAGAACTTCTTATTATAGATGATGAAGGTGAGGAAGCTCCACGCGATTTCAAGAATTTAGCTAGTGGTTGGTCTAAAGATTTAGAGATCAACAAATCATTTCGTTGTTATTGTTCCAACTTAGAAAATTTGAGGTTTGCTATCGACGATGGCAACGAAAAGAAAATTGATGGAAACGGTCCTGGCAACTTTAGCTGGAGTCCTTAATTTACGGAAGTTTGCAAAAAATATCCGTTAAAATTAAAACTTTTTTAATCATCGATAAAAGCTTTTTTCATAAACCAAAAAATCGTTTTACCTTTTGATATTGCTGTAAATTCAACCATTAGGGCGGTGCCTGAATTATTAGAGAGATTAAGGGCAACATCTATAACATTCCTTCCTTCAACAATACTGTTAACTGCCTCTTTGGCTATTTCAAGATCATCTTGAGAAATGAAATTCAGGAATGGTTTATCTTTAAGTACAGATAGTTGATAACCAAGGAAGTCGCATAGAGATGAATCGCTACCATGTAAGAAAATTTCACCATCAATTATCTCGACTGTTCCCGAGAAGTCTGAATCTAAAGATAAACCATCTAAGGTAAATGGTTTTTCTTCGACAGGAATTGAACCTTTCATTGATAATTTGAAATTTTGGTAATGTTTTGGTGTTATATCTATACGTTTCTTGAACGCACGATGGAAGTAATGAACGCTTTCAAAACCGCAGGCGACTGAAACTTGTTTAACGCTAACTTTGGTAGTTGAAAGCATCTTTTTAGCCTGCTCAATTCTAGTTTTAATTAAATCTTCAGTTGGACTTGTATTGAACTCTTGTTTGTAAAGAGAGGCAAACCTGCTGGAACTTAATTGTAACTTGTCAGACATTTTTTTTATCGTCCATGGGAGGTGGAAAGTTTCGTGTACCTCCATTCTTAATTCCCTAAGTTTTTGCGAGTGATCAGGCATTGATAGAACAAAATCTTGCTTCGAAAAACGGACAATTTTAGTTAGTAATTCATCAAGGGTGCACGCAATAATTCTCTCCCAGTGCATATCAAGTGCACGACATTCTTTACTAATTTTATTTAGCAAAGAATCGATGAAGTATGACTGGAGTGGCGAATGCACTTCGTTTGTTTGGATTGGAATTTGGTTAACAAGCCTAGTTGCATCTGATCCCTTAAAGGAAATCGCATCATAAGACCACTGTTGACCTTTACTCTTTAAGTAATGAGGGAAACCAGGGGATATTAACATGCAGTCGCCAGGAGAAGCTTCATGCAAACCTAATTTAGAATTAGACAAGACGGGTGACTTGAAGATGTATAAGGTATAATCTTTTTTACCTTTTTCAAAATTGATGATATCCGTGCTCTTTTGCTTAACACCAATATCGCATGCAGTGATTCTAATTTTCATATATTGTCAACAATCCTTATAATCCCCAAATGGAATAAGTCAACTTTCATATACGAGCAATGGTAATTGCTCACTGTTTGAAATTGTAAATATAAATTATGAATTTACAATTTAATGAGGAAGTAAAAGAAGGTTTTTATTGATCTGCATCAGGATCAATGCATTTGGGACCCTTAAGTGCATCTGTCTGTCCGACTAGTTGAGGATGATTTTCGGCATCTTCATTTAAGGCAATCCAATCCTGAAGTTCATCTGGCACATCCATATCGGGGAAAATCGCCTCAACCGGACATTCATCCATGCACGCATTGCAATCAATGCAAGTTTCAGGATTTATGTATAAGCGGTCTGGAAGTTCATGAAACGCATCAACGGGACAAACTGAAACACAACTTGTGAATTTACAGTCTACACATTTTTCAGTAACAACATATGTCATATTCTAATAAAGTTTGATTGATTAAAGTTAAAAAAAACGGACTGGCGACCCTTCCTGCGCTTCCTTTGCTTGTCTTTCATGTTCTTCATCGGAGCAAGGAGAGTTAATCGGTACGCTTGCCTCGTTAGCAGATTCTTTGACAAGTTTATTGGACAAAAGATAATTTTCTACTTCTTCACCACTGACATCGGCAAGCATAACTCCTTCTACTTCCACACAAGGTGAAAGTGGTTGTCCGGATTTTTCAACCATTTCAGCATAAATTTCTTGGTTGTTGATTATGTCTAGATCCTCATAATCAAGCGAATATTTTTCCATGATTGCGCGTACGCCCATGCTCCATCCGCATTGTGGTTTAAGATAAGCTTTTATATTCATATTACTTTATCTAAATAAAAATTATTCAAATAGCAATTCCAAGGTGTTATTAAAAAAGTTTGCAGGTTTACAATTATTATTTTTTCGAAAATTTAATATTTTTGGATTGGATGCTCCATTGGTGGCTGTATTGTGGCATGAGTTGATTGAATGCGAATTCAAACTTCAAATAAATCCTGAATTTAAAATAATTCTTTTTTTGAGTGTTTGGTTAGCCTACAGTGCGGATCGTTATTTGGATGATAACAATATTTTTCTCAAAAAAAAATTACAAGCAAGACATTTGATTTTTAAGAATAAACCATTTGAGTTCTATTTTATTTGGATTATTCTTTTTACTACTGCCGCTGCACTGACAGTCATTTACTTTAGAAGATTAGAGATTTATATTTCTTTAATACTTTTAATTCTAGTCATTTTGAACCAAGTAATATCTATATTCGAAAGTAAAAAATTAAACAAAAATATATTAAAACCATTCCGTACATCTATAATTCTAACGATTGGATGCTTCATCTATCCCATTCTTCATTTGAAACATTATGATTACTCTTTTATATATTTTCCCATTTTACTCTGTATTGTTTTCTTAGGGAATTGCATGGCGGTAAATAAATTAAAATCCGCTCACTACGATACTTCGCATTCTCCAATACTCATTAATAAATACATAATCATTATATTTTTGTTCGTCTTGCTGGGGCTCTGTTTACTGGGATTAACCCCATTCGCTATCGCAGCATTTTTGAGTGTTTCCTCAATACCTTTGATTTTTTTCAAATCAAAAATTAGTTATGATGATCGTCGAGTAATTCTCGATCAGATATTCTGGGTCATTCCACTAATTGTATTATTTTTATCTTTTGCCTGTTAATTTTGACAGCATAGCTCCTTATTATTCATTCGGAGAAAAGTATTTGTTCGGAGATAAACTAGATTTTCACAGAAGACTATTTCCAAAAACTTTAAGAATTTCAGACAAGGTTTTACTTCTAGGCGAGGGAAGAGGTAAATTTTTACAATTCTTATTAAATGAAAATAAAACCTGTGAGGTAACAATCGTCGAATCTTCTAAAAGGATGGCTCAATTAATTTATAATTTGATACCTCACAGAGATAGGTTTCGGGTTAAAATCAAAAATATCTCTATTGAGCATTATAAATCTAACCAGAGGTTTGATTTAATTTGCAGCTTTTTCTTTTGGGATTGTTTTTCTGAATATCAATTGAATCGGCATATACCAAGTATCCTTAAACTTCTTTGCAATAAAGGTCACTGGCATAACGCTGATTTTGTAGATCGCCACAAATTAACATGTTATCAGACTTTCAAAAATTTTATTTTTTTAAGATCGTTATACCTTTTTTTCAAGTATTCAACAGGGATTGATGGGAAATCAGTATTTCCAGTTCGTTCATTAATTTTAAAGAGCAATATGCGTTTGATTCACAGTGTGGAATCAAACAATAAACTTCTAAAATCTGATCTTTTTAGAAAAATAGGGGAATAATAAAATATTGCTAATAGCCTTGACCGAAAAATTCCAAGACGCAAAATAGATCGTTCCTTTGCTTGAAGACCATGAACAATGGTATATAAAGGACTATTCAATTTAAAATTACTTTTATGACACATATTCCCAAACAAGGTCTTTATGACCCAGCTAATGAACATGAAAATTGTGGTATCGGTTTAATTGTCGATATGAAGGGAAGGCGCTCCCATGACATTGTGCAAGGTGCACTTGAAATATGCGTTAATCTCGATCATAGAGGTGGTTGCGGATGCGATCCTATTACTGGTGACGGAGCTGGTATTTTTATTCAGTTGCCCCATAAGTTTTTGTCACAAGCTTGTGCAGAGGAAGTCTCTCTTCATCTCCCAGACGAGGGAGATTACGGTGCTGCTTTCATCTATCTTTCAAAGGACCTTGAACTATACACCCATGAAAAAAATATTATTGCTGAGGTCTTATCTGAGGAAGGACTTGAGCTATTAGGGTGGCGAAAAGTCCCTGTTAAAAGTGAGATTCTAGGAAAAGCTTCTTTTGAGTGCGAACCTACAATGGAGCAACTATTTGTAAAAAGACCTAATAGTATTGAAAAGGGTCTTCCATTTGAAAGAAAACTTTATCTAGTCCGGAGAATTATTAGTCACCGACTTCGCTTCAGTTCGGACGACCCTGATGTTAGTTTTCATGTGAGTTCGTTTTCTTCAAAAACCATGACTTACAAGGGAATGTTAACGACAGAGCAACTGACAGATTATTTCCCGGATCTAAGTAATCCTTTAATGGAGTCTGCACTTGCCCTAACTCATTCAAGATTCTCGACGAATACTTTTCCAAGTTGGCACCGAGCTCAGCCCTTTAGGTATTTGTGCCATAATGGAGAAATAAATACCGTCAGAGGAAATGAAAACTGGTTATATGCCCGTCAAATGCAACTCGCTAGTGATGTGTTTGGTGATGATGTTAAAAAATTATTA
>Ga0209630_10002150_pt1 | contig 19600 bp, 22 predicted proteins | sample COG_01_FD_184745 | JGI IMG/M metagenome (GOLD analysis project Ga0209630, IMG submission 184745) | Pelagic Microbial community sample from North Sea - COGITO 998_met_01 (SPAdes) (version 2) | ecosystem: Environmental > Aquatic > Marine > Neritic zone/Coastal water | place: Helgoland, sampling... | reverse complement strand
CCGGTGTCGCAAGCCAGTGCCCTTTCCCGTCCGCCGGGAGGCGCCGCGTTCAGTCTGCATGCCAACTCAATCCGTAAACCGCCGGCCCCCCGCCGACCGGTCGCTTAGCCGTCTTCGGTATAGAACAGCAAGGTCAAGGCGGCGAGCGCTGTGAGTATCGCCGGCAACCAGGCCGCCACGAACGGCGGCACCACCTCGGCCGAGCCGAAGGCCGAGGACGCCTGGTTCAGGAAGAAGAAGGCGAAGCCCAGCACCACGGCGCCGACCGCCATCTTGGCCAGATCGCCCAGCCGCATCAGGCGCAGGGAGAAGGCCGCGGCCAGGATCGACATGGCCGCGAACATCAGGGGCGTGGCCAGAAGCTGTTGCAGACGCAGCCGGTAGGCGGTGGAGGAGAAGCCGGCATCCTCGATCCGCTGGATCTGGGCGGGCAGGGACCAGAAGGAGGTCGCCTGGGGCCGGGCGAATCGCTCGAAAGCCTCGTCGTCGGCCAGGCTGGAGGGCAGATCCAGGGTGGCGTAGCGCACCGCGCGCTGACCTGTCTGGGCCCCCACGGCGTTGATCAGCCGCCAGCGGCCGGCGCTGAGGCTGGCTGACGGGGCGTCGATCCGCTCGCTGAACATGCGGCGACCGTGCGGGTCGGTCGTGTAGATAAAGAAGGTCACGTCCAGCAGCCGGGCGTTGGCGCGGTCCTGACGGCCGGCGCGGATGACCATCTGGCGCGCGTCCTCGCCTTCGCGGAGCCAGATGGCCTGGTTCTGCTCGTCGGCGCCCAGGGCCGAGCCCGAGATGCGGGCGCGCTCGCGCTGGAACAGGTTGTCGCCAGCCGCCGCCAGCGGACCAATGGCCGTGACCGTCAGAACCCCGAGCGCCAGCGCCATTCCCGCCGCCGGCAGAACGAAGCGCCAGGCCGAGATTCCCGCCGCCCGCATGGCGATCAGCTCCGAACGCCGGTTCAGGCTGACGAAGGCCGACAGGGTGCCGAACAGGAAGACGAAGGGCAGCAGCTGGACGATCACCTGCGGCGACTTGATCATCATCAGGCCGACGATGCGCAGGGCCGACAGGTCGGTCTCCGAGCCCAGGCCGCGGGAGATCTCGACGAAGTCGATCAGCATGACCAGGGCGCTGATCACCGCCAGGGCCACGCCCAAAGCGCGCATCTGCTGGATAAGGACATAGCGTTCGATCCGGCCCAGCCGGAACGGGGTGCGGATCTCGCCGCCGCGCAGGGAGAGCTTCATGCGAACCTCGCCTTCAGACGCTCGAGGAGGGGCCAGGTGCGCCGGCGCCGGGGCTTGAGCGCGCGGAACAGCAACCGCAGGGCCAGGGCCGCGGAGGCGAGGGGCAGGACGTACTGGAAGACGTTCAGCCAGCCGTTCCAGGCGCTGGCCGCGACGATGCCGTAGCCCATGATCCGGACCAGCAGGAAAACGCCCGCCGCCTTGGCGATACGCAGGCTGTAGCCCGAACGGCTGAACTGGCCGCCCATGATGGCCGCCAGCGCCATGGCCATGGCGGTCAGGGCGTAGAGGGGCGAGGATAGCCGATTGTTGGCCTCGGCCATCAGCTCGCCGCGCGACCCGCTATGGCCGATCAGGTCCGGGGTCGGATTGACCAGCTGCGACATCCACAGATCCGCCGGCTTGTAGCGGATCTTCTCCGAGCTCTCGGTGAACGGGGTCAGGTCGAAGGGCCAGCGGTCGAACGACAACTGGTTCAAGACGCCGTCCTTGGAATACTCCTGCGCCGATCCGTTCACCAACGTCAGCGTCGGGGCGCCGTTGATCCGTTCGAACCGGGCCTCGCCCGCGTCCCAGGTCCGCACCGTCTTGCCGTTGTCCAGATAGACGAACAGGTTCTTGAGCAGGCCGTTCTGCTCGATCTGCTGCACATAGACGGTCAGGCCGCCGGGGCCCTGGACGAAACGGCCTTCCTCGACCAGCAGGGCGGCCAGGTCGGTGCGGATGGCGAAGGCTTCCTGCCGCGCCGTGCGCTGGGCCCAGGGCTGGGCGAACAGGTTCGTGAACAGGGCCAGCAAGGTCACGATCACCGCGATCCGCACCGCCGGAGAGATCACCTGCCACCGCGTCATGCCGCTGGCGAAGGTGGCGGTCAGCTCCTGTTCGCGCTGCAGCCGGGTCAGGGCGATCAGCGAACCCACGAACAGGCCGATCGGCAGGATGACCGAAAACAGCTGCGGCAGGGCCAGCAGGGTCAGTTTGATCATAACCAGAACGCTTTGCCCGCGCTCGACGATGATCTGCAGTTGATCCAGGCTCTGGGACAGCAGGCCGATTCCCGCCAGGGCGCCGCATGCGGCCGCGACAGGCAGGGCGATCTGTTTGAAAAGATAGCGTTGAATCAGGGTCATGCGGCGGCCGGCGAACACCCAGGTTGCGGGCGCGCGTGATGGAGAGCATCTAATACACATCCGGAGCCCCTGCGGACAACCGCGCGGCCTCCCTCCCGAACTGTAGCAAACGACCGGGGCCCAATCCCGGCTGGAGTCGCGTTTCATGAAGATCGAATTTGTCGCCCACGCCGGCGCGTCGGACGTTCTCGCCGTACTGGTTGGCGAGGGCCGCGCCCTGGCTGGAACCGGCCCGGCCCTGGACACGGCGACCTCCGGCGCCCTGACCAGGGCGATGACCGCCAGCCGCTTCACCGGCGCCGCCAACTCCACCCTGACCGTCGCCGCCCCCGTGGGTGTCGAGGCCGCGACCGTCCTGCTGGTCGGGGCGGGCAAGGACGCGCTGGACGACAAGGGTGTCGAAACCGCCGCCGGCGCCGCCTACCACGCGGTCAAGCTGTCGGGCGCCGAGACCCTGACCCTGGACTTCGGCCACCTGACCCCGGAACAGTCGGCCCGCGCCGCCTTCGCCGTGCGTCTGGCCGCCTACACCTTCAACAAATACCGCACGACGCTGAAGCCCGAGAAGATCGCCTCGATCAAGACGATCCAGGTCGTGACCTCGGACCTGCGTGCGACCCAGGCGGCCTTCGAGCCGATGTCGGCCGTAGCCGACGCCGTGACCTTCTCGCGCGACCTGGTCTCCGAGCCCGCGAACGTCCTGTACCCGGCCGAGTTCGCCAAACGGGTCAAGGCGCTGGAATCGCTGGGCCTGAAGGTCGAGATCCTCGGCGAGGCCGAGATGGAGAAGCTGGGCATGTGGACCCTGCTGGGCGTCGGCCAGGGCAGCCGTCGCGAAAGCCAGCTGGCCGTGATCCAGTGGAACGGCGGCGAGCCGGGCGCCCAGCCCCTGGCCTTCGTCGGCAAGGGCGTCTGCTTCGACACCGGCGGCATTTCGATCAAGCCGGCCGACGGCATGGAAGACATGAAGTGGGACATGGGCGGCGCGGCCGCCGTGGCCGGCCTCATGCACGCGCTGGCGGGCCGCAAGGCCAAGGTCAACGCCGTGGGCGTGCTCGGCCTCGTCGAGAACATGCCTGACGGCAACGCCCAGCGTCCGGGCGACGTGGTCATCTCCATGTCCGGCCAGTCGGTCGAGGTGATCAACACCGACGCCGAGGGCCGCCTCGTCCTCGCCGACGCCCTCTGGTACACCCAGGAGCGCTTCAAGCCGAAGTTCATGATCGACCTGGCCACCCTGACGGGCGCCGCCATCGTCGCCGTCGGTCTGGACATCGCCCCGCTCTACGCCAACAGCGAAGACGTCGCCGGTCCGATCCTGGCCGCTGCCGAGAAGGTCGGTGAGAATTTCTGGCGCATGCCGCTGCCGCCCCAGTATGAGCAGCACATCGATTCCAAGATCGCCGACGTGAAGAACACCGGCAACGGCCGCGCCGGCGGTTCGATCACCGCCGCCCTGTTCCTGCAACGCTTCACCAACGGCGTGCCGTGGGCCCACCTCGACATCGCGCCGACCGCCTGGGCCAACAAGTCGCCCAACCCCACCGTTCCGGAAGGCGCCGTCGGCTTCGGCGTGCGCACGCTCGACCGGATGGTGGTGGACAGCTACGAGTCCAAGTGACCGACGCGACCGGCCCGGAAATCTGGTTCTACCACCTCGAGCGGTCGACGCTCGATCAGGTGCTGCCGGAGCTTCTGGGCCGGACGCTTCAGCGTGGCTGGCGGGCGCTGGTCCGCGTCGCCGGGGAGCACCGACTCGAGGATATCGACGAGCGGCTATGGACCTTTCGCGAGGACAGCTTCCTCGCCCACGGCCGCGCCGACGAGCCGAATGCGGAGCGTCAGCCGATCTTGCTGACGCAATCGATGGAGAACCCGAACGGCGCTCAGGCGCTGTTCATCGTCGACGGCTCAGAACTGGGCGCCACGGAGAGTTACCAGCGATGCTTCATCATCTTCGACGGACGCGACGACACGGCGCTGACCGGCGCACGGCAGCGCTGGAAGGATTTGAAGGGGCAGGGCGCCAACCTGGCCTATTGGAAGCAGACGGACGAGGGCTGGCAAAAGGCGGCCTGATCGTCGCTGGGCTCGCGCTGCTAGCTGGTTGCTCGACCCCGGCTCCGGCCCCAACGCCCGCGCCCGCGGTGGTGGCTCAGGCCCAGGTCTCCCAGCCCGTCGGCACCCGCATGCCCCAGACCGGTCAGGACCTGTGCAAGGCCAATGAGCTGCAATGGCTGGTCGGCCGCAACAAGACCGAGATTCCAGTCCCCGTGGATGTGATCAACCGCCGCGTGGTCTGCACCAGCTGTGCGATCACGGAGGACTATTCCCCGTACCGCCTGAACATCTTCTTCAACGCCCAGACCGAAACGGTCGAACAGGTCCGCTGCGGCTGACCCCTCAAGGAGACGACGCCCGTGAAAACCTCTGCGCTTCTCTCGACCCTGATCGCCTTTTCCGCACTGGCGGCCTGCGCCCCCGTCGAGGGCGGCGGTGCGACCCCGGCCCCGCCGTCAAACGAGCTTGGCCAGTGCAAGGCCGACGCCTATCGCAGCTATATCGGCAAGAACCGGTCCGAGCTGCCGGCCGCAGCGCCGGGCGAGACGCGTCGCGAGGTCTGCACCACCTGCGCCATGACCATGGACTTCAACCCGAACCGGGTGAACATCGTCTATGAGACCGCGACCAACCGGATCACCGAGGTGAAGTGCGGATGAGGGCGCTGGCCGTCCTCGTCACCGGCGCGGCCCTGACCGGCTGTATGGCGACGCCGCCGGAGACCGGCGGACCGACTCCGCCCCAACGGTGCGACGCCTCGGCGGCCCAGTCGCTGGTCGGCTCGCACGTCGGGGCGGTGGACTTCGCGCCCGGCGCCAATGTCCGGATCGTCTGCACCACCTGCGCCACGACCCGCGACTACCGGCCGGACCGGCTGAATATCCGGTTCGACCAGCAGACGGGGATCATCAAGGCGGTGGACTGCGGCTAGCGGGTCCGGGCGGCGTAGAGCTCGCCCAGGCGGTCCGGCGTGCCTGGAATCCGCTCCAGGTGCGGGTAGCGCAGGCCGCCGTGGTAATCGAGGCTGACGGTCCGGTAGCGGTCGCCGTCCTTGACGATCAGTTCGATCGGCGTGGTCGTGTCCTTGGCCGCCTTGATGGCGTCGGTCAGGTTCGAGGCGGAAGCGGCCTCGCCGTTGACGGCGACGATCGACATGCCGATGGCCAGACCCGCCTTGAAGGCCGGGCCGTCCCACTGCACCGCCGTGACGGCGTTCTCGCCATTGGTCTGCAGGCCGATGGAGTACATGAAGTTGTTGCGCTTCAGCCCGCCCTCCAGCGTCTTCTGCCAGGGGCTCTTGGTGTCGGTGTAGACGAGGCGGTAGCCGCCGCGCGCCAGACCGTTGAGCGGAGCGCCGGGGCCGTGGCCGTCGAGACGGGTGCGCAGGAAGGTCGCCCAGTCGTTCTCGACCACCCCGTTCAGCGCCGCGACCACGTCGTCGAAGGTGTAGGGCGCCTCGTTGTACTCGCCGTCGTGCGTGCCGAAGAAGGCCCTGGCGAAGTCGTCCAGACCCTTGCGGCCGTTGGTCTTCTCCCGGATCAGGGTGTCGGCGTCGAGCCAGATCAGCTGGCCCTCGACGTAGTAGTCCTCGTCGCGCTGCTCGCTCAACCAGCCCTTGGGCCGGCGCATGGAGATGATCGGGTCGTTGACCGTGTCCTGCATCGCCCGCCACGAGCGGCCGACCCGGTTGTCATAGGTCGCGGCGTCCATGGCCAGGGCGTCCAGCGCCTGATCCTTCGTCATCAGCCCCGAGCGGGCGGCCAGCACCTTGCCCCAGAACTGGGTCTGGCCCTCATAGACCCACAGCAGCTCGTTCTGCAGGGGCGTGTTGTAGTTGGGAACGTACTGCCCCGCCGGACGCCGCCACTTGCCGTTCCAGGAGTGGGTGTATTCGTGGGCCAGCAGGTCGCGGTCGCCGAACTGGTTGTCCCAGTCGGTGAAGAAGGCCGGATCGACGCTGTCCTCGGACGAGCGGTGGTGCTCCAGCCCGATCCCGCCCAGCCGGTCGGTCATGGCCATCAGGAAGTTGTAGTGGTCGAAGTGGCGCGCGCCGTACAGGCGATCCGCCTGGGTCACCAGCGACCGCAGGATGGCGATCTGGGCGTCGGTCGGGGCGATATTCGAGGCGCTGTCGGCGAAGATGTCGAGCTTGACCGGCGAGCGGCCGCCCGGATCCAGATCGATCTGGCGGAAGTGGACGCCGGCCATCAGGGGGCTGTCGATCAGGACGTCCAGCGTCACCGGCTTGAAGGTAGTGACGTCGCCTTCGGTCGAAGCGGTCTCCAGCGCCGTGCCGAAATTCCAGCCGGACGGCAGCTTCACGCTGGTTTGCGTCGTGATGTTGTGGTGCCAGCGGCCCGCCGGATAGAGCAGCATCTTCTCCCACTGGGCGTTCAGCATCTCGGCCGTCATGGTCACGCGGCCTTGGGCGCCCGCCGTCGGCGACAGGTGCTGGAAGTCGGCGCTGATCTCGGTCACGCCCTCGGGCACCACCAGATGGAAGGCGAAGCTCTCGACCGGGTCGCGCGTCCACTCCAGACGCTGACCATTGGCGGTGATGATCAGGCCGGCCAGCTGGGTGATCGGGCCGTCGGGGCCGTGGTCGCCGGGCAGCCAGGCGGGGAAGAAGAGGGTCAGCGGACCGGCGCCCTCTACCGGAATGGTCTCATGGACGCTGAAGATGCGGCGGTTCAGGTCGGTCGCGTCGACGTCCAGCTTCACGACGCCGGGCCAGGGCCTGTCCACCACCGCCGGGATCGGCGCCATCGTCGTATAGGGCGTCACGGCGGGGGCTGCCGTCTGAGCGAGAGCCGGGAGCGCGGAGGACGCAAGCAACAGGGCGGCGAGGGCGGGGCGGGCGAAGCGGACCATGGACAGACTCGAACTGACGCGGCGGGGGAGGCGGGAAACAACGCCCGGGCTCGGCCTGCGTCAAGTCGCCGCGCCTCATGAAGTGTCACGAGCCGGTGTTTCAGGAGCGAAATCCGCTTGCATCCGGCGACGCTTCGGGGCGTAGCTTCGCGCATCGCCGTTCAGGATGACCTCATGTCGAAGCCGCTTCTCCTCGCCGCCGCCGTCGCAGCCCTGGGGGCGACGGCCCTGTCCGGTTGCGTGATCATCGCCGCCGACGGAGGCGACAAGACCATCGTCACCATGCCGGGCGAGGAACTGACGCGGGTGGAGGAGAACGCCTACGCCGCCGCCATCGCCGATCCGCTGCGTCCGGCCGAGGAGGTCGCCCGCGATCCGCTGCGCAAGCCCGCCGAGATGATGGCCTTCGCCCAGCTGGACGCCGGGGACCGCGTCGCCGACATCCGCCCCGAGGAAGGCTACTTCACGCGCCTGTTCGCCAAGGCCGTCGGCCCGTCGGGCCGGGTCTACGCCTTCGTACCCAATCAGACGGCCGGCAAGGAAAACGCCTACGGTGACACGCTCGCCGCCGCCTATCCGAACGTGAACCGGATCACCGGCAGCCTCGACACCATGACCTTCCCCGAGCCGCTGGACGTGGTCTTCATGGGGCAGGAGTACCACGACTTCACCATCCCCCGGTTCGGCGTCGATGTGGCGAAGATGAACGCGGCGGTGTTCGCCGCGCTCAAGCCGGGCGGCCTCTATGTCATCCTCGACCACCAGGCCGCGCCGGGTTCGGGCATCAGCGTCTCGGGCACCCTGCACCGCATCGAGGGCGCTGAGCTGCGCCGCGAGGTCGAGGCCGCGGGCTTCGTCTTCGCCGGCGAGACCTCGGCCGTGGCCAACCCCGAGGACGACCACACCCTGACCGTCTTCGACCCGGCCATCCGCGGCAAGACCGACCAGTTCGTCTATCGCTTCCGCAAACCCGGCTGAGGGTAACCTCGGCAGTTCGCGGGCGTAATCAATCAAGCGCCGCTCAAGGCGCATGGGAGGCTGACATGAAGCGTTCGTTCGTCCTGGCCGTTTCGGCCGCTGTTCTTCTGGCTACGGGTGTCGCGGGCGGCGCTGTCGCCCAGATGCATATGGAGCCGTCTGCCTATACGGCAGCCCTGGCCGACCCGGTCCGCACCGACGCCGACAAGGCGCGCGATGAGGGCCGTCACACCGCCGAGACCCTGGCCTTCGCCGAGGTCATGCCCGGCCAGACCATCGGCGACATGATCATCGGAGGCGGCTATTTCACCCGCGTCTTCGCCGCCGCGACCGGCCCGTCCGGCAAGGTGATCGCCTGGCAGCCGGCCCAGTTCATCGGCTTCCAGGCCTCCTATGCCGACGCCATCGCCGCCGCCGACGCCCTGCCCAATGTCGAGGGCATCCGGTCGCCGCTCGGCGCGCCCGAGTTCCCGGCCGGAATGGATCTGGTCTTCACGGCCCAGAACTATCACGACCTGCACCTGAAGCCCTTCGCGGCGGACACCGCGGCCAAGACCAATGCGGCGGTGTTCGCGGCGCTGAAGCCCGGCGGCCTCTATGTCATCGTCGACCACTACGCCGCCGCCGGTTCGGGCCTCGCCGCCGCCGACAGCCTGCACCGCATCGACCCGGCCATCGTCAAGGAAGAGGTCGAGGCCGCCGGCTTCGTACTGGAAGACCAGAGCGACATCCTGAAGAACGACGCCGACCCCCTGACGGCCAATGTTTTCGATCCGGCGATCCGCGGCCACACCAGCCAGTTCATGCTCAAGTTCCGCAAGCCGGCGTGAGATGTTTTAATGGAGTTGGGTATGCTGCGGGCGGCGCAAGAGGCAGCGTGGGCTGCTCAGTCGGCCGCAGAGGCTGCATGGTGGAGCTTGCTGCTGAACGCACTTACGGCTGCGGGGGCTCTAGGAGCACTCTGGTACGCGCTGATTCAGGGAGCAAAATCAGCGAGGTTTGAAAGGCTGCGCTTTGGTGCGCTCTGCCACAGCATCGCTAGCGATCTAGACGCTCTATTCGCCAACTACGTTTTGGAAGATTCACAGAGAAAAAACATAGAACACGTTCGGAGTAGTGGGGTGCTCTCGCGTTTGCGGTCTCTACTATCAATCGCAAACAATCAGCCTATCCCGGACGCGCGAGCGCAGGCGGATGTCGGGCATCTTCTGATGATGATGGATTTCATAGAAAGCGACATGAAGAAGGGCCGTGATGGGCGTGGACATCTCGATGAGATGGCGGGCCCGACAGAGAACTTTCGCGCCCTGAGTTTCAAATATCTCGGGAAAGACCACACCGAGCCTTGGATGAAACCCAAAAATGGCAAATAGCTGTCGCCCTTCGGCGATTGAGAACCGTTATCAATTAGCGGTTTAGGACAATTTGTCCTTGTCATCGCGTGGACACCCGGGGTCAATCGGCGCAAATACCCGCCACGTTTTTCGCGCGAAAGTCCGCCCAGTTGTACGACTACAAGGCCGCCTTCGAATCCGCCGTCGACCAGGTGAAGAGCGAGGGGCGCTACCGCGTCTTCGCCGACCTGAAGCGCGTGCGCGGGCAGTTCCCGAAGGCGGTGCGGCGGCGCGAGGACGGCTCCGAACAGGACGTCGTCATCTGGTGCTCCAACGACTATCTCGGCATGGGCCAGAACCCGGTGGTGCTGAAGGCCATGCAGGCCGAGATCGACGCCGTGGGCGCCGGGGCCGGCGGCACCCGCAACATCTCGGGCACGACGCGGTCGGCCGTGGACCTGGAGGCCGAGCTGGCCGCCTGGCACCAGAAGGAAGCCGCGCTGCTGTTCACCTCGGGCTATGTGGCCAATGAGGCGACCCTGACCACCCTGCAGCGCATCTTGCCGGGCCTGATCATCTTCTCCGACAGCCTGAACCACGCCTCGATGATCGCCGGCATCCGCAACGGCGGCTGCGAGCGGCACGTCTTCATGCACAACGACCTCGCGCATCTGGAGCAGCTGCTGGCGGCCGCGCCCGCCGATGCGCCCAAGCTGGTCGCCTTCGAGAGTGTCTATTCGATGGACGGCGACATCGCCGACCTGGCCGGCACCATTGCCCTGGCCCGCAAATACGGCGCCCTGACCTATCTGGACGAGGTCCACGCGGTCGGCCTCTACGGCGCGACCGGCGCCGGCGTCGCCGAGCGTGACGGGGTGCTGGACGGCATCGATATCGTCGAATGCACCCTGGGCAAGGCCATTGGCGTCATGGGCGGATACATCGCCGCCGACGCGGTGATCGTGGACGCGGTGCGCAGCTGGGCCTCGGGCTTCATCTTCACCACCTCGCTGCCGCCGGCCCTGACCGCCGGAGCGCTCGCCTCGGTGCGTCACCTCAAGGCCCATCCGGAACTGCGCGTCGCCCATCAGGAGCGGGCGCAGACGCTGAAGGACCGCTTCGCCGCCGCCGGCATCCCGGTCATGCCGTCCGAGAGCCACATCGTCCCGGTCTTCGTCGGCGATCCGGTTCACACCAAGATGATCTCGGACATGCTGCTGGAAGAGTTCGGCGTCTACGTCCAGCCGATCAACTATCCGACCGTGCCCAAGGGCACCGAGCGCCTGCGCTTCACGCCCTCGCCGAACCACGACGACGGCATGATGGACGCCCTGGTCAGCGCCATGGACCAGCTCTGGACCCACTGCCACATCGCCCGGATGCCTTCGGCGGCGTGATGTCGGAAGGTGGCCTCGGACAGGTCATCGTCGAGAAGACCCGCAACGGAACCTATCTGAAGGTCACCGCCGTCCATGTGGCGACCGGAACCGAGGCCACGGCCGTCGGCCCGGCGATGGAGCCCAAGGCCGTCGAGCGGCTGGCGGTCGCGAAATTGCGACGGATACTCGGTGTCTGAAGTCACGGGTCCGACACAAGATGTTGTGGTTGACCCCTCTCGGGACTAGATAGGGCGCCTTCAGATTGCCGGGGACGCTCGTGACCATCACCACCCATGCCGACTACTTCTCGAAGTCTCTCGCGGACGCCGATCCGGACGTCTTCAAGGGCATCCAGGGCGAGCTGGGGCGGCAGCAAGAGCAGATCGAGCTGATCGCGTCCGAGAACATCGTCTCGAAGGCGGTGCTGGAGGCTCAAGGCTCTGTCCTGACGAACAAATACGCCGAGGGCTATCCCGGTCGCCGCTACTACGGCGGCTGCGAATACGTCGACGTCACAGAGGATCTGGCCCGCGAGCGCGCCAAGGAACTGTTCGGCTGCGCCTTCGCCAACGTCCAGCCCCACTCGGGCGCTCAGGCCAACCAGGCGGTCTTCTTCGCCCTGCTGCAGCCCGGCGACACCTTCCTCGGCATGGACCTGGCCTGCGGCGGCCACCTGACCCACGGCTCCCCGGCCAACCAGTCGGGCAAGTGGTTCCGCCCGGTGACCTACAAGGTCCGCGAGGACAACCACCTGATCGACTACGACCACGTCGCCGAGATGGCCGAGAAGGAAAGGCCCAAGTTGATCGTGGCCGGCGCCTCGGCCTACAGCCGTCACATCGACTTCAAGCGCTTCCGCGAGATCGCCGACAGCGTCGGCGCCTATCTCTTCGTCGACATGGCCCACTATGCGGGTCTGATCGCGGGCGGCGCCTATCCGGACCCGCTGCCTCACGCCCACGTCGTGACCACGACCACCCACAAGACCCTGCGCGGGCCGCGCGGCGGCATGATCCTGTCCAACGACGTCGACCTGGGCAAGAAGATCAACTCGGCCGTCTTCCCCGGCCTGCAGGGCGGTCCGCTGGAGCATGTCATCGCCGCCAAGGCCGTGGCTTTCGGCGAGGCGCTCAAGCCCGAGTTCAAGGTCTATGCCAAGCAGGTCGTGGCCAACGCCCAGGCCCTGGCTGGCGTCCTGGTCGAGCGCGGCCTGGCCATCGTCTCGGGCGGCACCGACAGCCACCTGATGCTAGTCGACCTGCGTCCCAAGGGCGTGACCGGCAAGGCGACCGAGCTGCAGCTCGAGCACGCCCTGATGACCTGCAACAAGAACGGCGTCCCCTTCGACACCGCCCCGTTCACCGTCACCTCGGGCGTTCGCCTGGGCACCCCGGCCGGCACGACGCGCGGCTTTGGCGAGGAGGAGTTCAAGTCGATCGGTCACTGGATCGCCGACGTCGTCTCCTCGATGAACGGCGGCGACGAGGCCGATCCGGCGGTGATCGCCGAGGTCGCGGGCAAGGTGCGCGAGCTCACGCGCCGCTTCCCGATCTACGGATAAGCCTCGGATGAAGTGCCCCTTTTGCGGACATCAGGACACCCAGGTGAAGGACAGCCGGCCGTCTGACGACGGTTCGGCCATCCGACGTCGCCGGTCCTGCCCGAACTGCAACGGGCGCTTCACCACCTTCGAGCGGGTGCAGCTGCGCGAGCTGGTCATCCTGAAGCGCAACGGTCGCCGCACGCCTTTCGAGCGCGACAAGCTGGAGCGGTCGCTGAACGTCGCCCTGCGCAAGCGCCCCGTCCAGGCCGAGCAGGTCGAGCAACTGGTCAGCCGCATCACCCGTCAGCTGGAAAGCCTGGGCGAGACCGAGATCCCCTCCAGTGTCGTCGGCGACTTCATCATGAAGGCGCTGAAGGGCGTCGATGAGGTCGCCTATGTCCGCTACGCCTCGGTCTACAAGGACTTCCGCCACACCGGCGACTTCGCCCGCTTCCTCGGCGACGAAGGCCTGGACGAGACCTGATGCGGCCCCCTGAATTGCGTCCAAGGATCACCCTGAAGATCGCGACGTCGCTGGACGGCCGTATCGGCACCTCGACAGGCGAGAGCCAGTGGATCACCGGCCCCGAGGCCCGGCTGCAGGGCCACCGTCTGCGCGCGGCGGGCGACGCCATCCTGGTCGGCGTCGAGACGGTGCTGGCCGACGACCCGCGCCTGACCGTCCGTCTGCCCGAGAGCGAGGCCGGCGTCCGCATCGAGAAGGCCGACCCCCTGCGTGTCGTGCTGGACAGCCGCCTGCGCACACCCTCCTTCGCCCGTCTGGCCAAGGCCGGGACCCTGATTATCACCACGCGCGAACCTCATCCGGTCGGCGGCGCCGAGGTGGTTCAGGTCGCGGGCGACGCCCAGAACCGCCCGACCATCGAGGCCATTCTGGAACTGCTCTACGCCCGGGGCGTGCGCGATCTGATGATTGAGGGCGGCGGCCGGGTCGCGGCGGCCTTCGTCACGGCCGGCGTCGTGGACGCCATCGACTGGTTCCGCGCCCCGATCCTGCTGGGCGGAGACGGCCGTCCAGGCGTTGCGGCCCTGTCGCTGGCGCGTCTCGCGAACGCTCCGAAGTTCCGGCGTCTTGCGGTGGAGGCTCTGGGTGACGACCTGTGGGAGCGCTACGAAAGGGTCTCCTGATGTTTACGGGAATAATCACTGACATCGGCCGCGTCCGCGCGGTCACCGAGACCAATCGCGACCGCCGCTATGAGATCGAGACCGTCTGGGACGTCTCGGGCATCGACATGGGCGCCTCCATCAGCCACGCGGGCTGCTGCCTGACCGTGGTGGAGAAGGCTGACGGCTGGTTCGCGGTCGAGGTCTCGGACGAGACCCTGTCGAAGACCACCCTCGGCGGCTGGAAGACCGGCGACCCGGTCAATCTGGAGCGCGCCGCCAGGCTGGGCGACGAAATGGGCGGCCATGTCGTCTCGGGTCACGTCGACGGTCTGGGTAAGGTCGTTTCCATCGAGCCGGTCGGCGGATCGCACCGGATCGTGGTCGAGGCCCCGGCGCCCCTGCATCGCTACATCGCCGCCAAGGGCTCGATCACGGTCGATGGCGTGTCCCTGACGGTCAACGCCGTGGACGGCCGGAACTTCGACCTGAACATCATCCCCCACACCTGGGAAGCGACCACCCTGGGCCGTTTGCAGCCCGGCGACGCCGTGAACCTCGAAATCGACATGCTGGCGCGCTATCTCGCGCGCTGGCAAGAGACCGCGTAATGAACACAATCCAGCTTTCCTCGGACATGCTCTCCAGTCCGATCAGCCCGATCGAGGACATCCTCGAGGACGCCCGCAACGGACGCCCCTACATCCTCGTCGACGCCGAGGATCGCGAGAACGAGGGCGACATCATCATCCCGGCCCAGTTCGCGACGCCGGACCAGATCAACTTCATGGCCCGCCACGCGCGCGGCCTGATCTGCCTGGCCATCACCGCCGAGCGCGGCCGCCAGCTGCGCCTGCCGCCGATGACGGCCGACAACCGCACCTCCATGGGCACGGCCTTCACCGTCTCGATCGAGGCGAAGGAAGGCGTCACCACCGGCATCAGCGCCGCCGACCGCGCCCGCACGGTCCAGGCCGCCGTTGACCCGAACAAGGGCGCCGACGACATCGTCTCGCCCGGCCACGTCTTCCCCCTGATCGCCCGCGACGGCGGCGTTCTGGTCCGCACGGGTCACACCGAGGCGGCCGTGGACATCAGCCGCATGGCCGGCCTGACCCCGGCGGGCGTGATCTGCGAGATCATGAACGAGGACGGCACCATGGCCCGGATGCCGGACCTGGTCGCCTTCGCCCAGCTGCACGGGCTGAAGATCGGCACCATCGCCGACCTGATCGCCTATCGCCGCCGCACCGAACGCTATGTCGAACGGGTCATGGATCAGCCGTTCGAGAGCGTGCATGGCGGGCCTTTCCGCCTGATGCTGTATCGCGACACCATTGAGGGCGGCGAGCACGTCGCCCTGGTCCACGGCCGCATCGAACCCGGCAAGCCGACCCTGGTCCGCATGCACCAGGTCGATTTCGCCGCCGACCTGCTGGGTCACCGCGAGGATCGCCAGAACTATATCCCCGCCGCCCTGAAGCAGATTTCTGACAGTGGCGAGCCCGGCGTCGTCGTCTTCCTGCGCGATCCCTCGCTGCAGAGCCTGGCCGAGCGCCTGTCGGGCGTCGAGAAGCCGGCCGTGAACGACCGCGCCATCAAGGCCTATGGCCTGGGCGCCCAGATCCTGCTGGACCTCGGGGTCCGCGATATGATCGTGATGAGCTCGACCCGCCCCGAGCCGACCGCGCTGGAAGGCTACGGCCTGCGCATCGTCGGCTGGCGCGGCATGAACGGAGAAGACCAATCCTGACCGAACCGATCCGCGTCCTCATCGTCGAGGCGCGCTACTACGACGAACTGGCCGACGCCCTGCTGGACGGGGCGAAGGACGCCCTGCGCGCCCAGAACGTGGCCTTTGACGTCGTCACGGTGCCCGGCGCCCTCGAGGTCCCGACCGCCATCGCCCTGGCCGACGAGGCCGGCAAATATCCGACGGCCCCGCGCTACGACGGCTTCGTGGCGCTCGGCTGCATCATTCGCGGCGAGACCTACCACTTCGAGATCGTCTCGGATCAGTCGGCTGCGGGCCTGATGCAGCTGGGCCTCAAGGGTCTGGCGATCGGCAACGGCATTCTGACGACCGAGGACGAGGACCAGGCCTGGGCCCGTGCGCGGATCAGCGAAGGCGACAAGGGCGGCGGCGCCGCGCGGGCTGCGCTGGACCTGATCGCCTTGCGCAAACGCCTCCGGCATGGTCTTGCGGCGCAATGACCGAACCCAACAGCATCCAGTCCGTCCTGCAGCAACTCGCCGAGAGCGAGAAGGAGCGCGCTGAGCCGTCCCTGACCTCGCGCCAGCGCCGCGCGCGCACCGTCGCGCGTCTGGCCGCCGTCCAGGCCCTGTACCAGATGGAACTGGCCGGCGAGGGCGTCGAGACGGTCATCACCGAATTCTCGAACCACCGCTTCGACGCCGACATCGAGGGCGAGCCCCTGGCCGAGGCGGACGAGGAGTATTTCGCCGGCATCGTGCGCGGCGTGATCGAGAACCAGCGCGAAATCGACACCGCCGTGAAGGCGCGTCTGGCCTCCAACTGGCGCATGGAGCGTCTGGACGCGACCCTGCGCGCCCTGCTGCGCTGCGGGGCCTGGGAGCTGGCGCACCAGCCCGACGTGCCGCGCGAGATTGTCATCGACGAATATGTCGAGCTGGCGAAGGCCTTCTTCGACGAGGCCGAGGCCAAGTTCGTCAACGCCGCCCTGGACGGCGTCGCCCGCGACGTGCGCCCGAAGGCGTAAGCGCCATGCCCGCCGTCGACGTGTCCGGCGAGTTCGAGACCATCGCGAAACTGCTGGCGCCCCTGGCTCATCCCGAGTGGGGCAGGGGGCTGGTCGACGACGTCGCCGTGGTGCCGTCGCGCCCGGGCCATGACCTCGTCCTGACCAATGACGCCCTGGTCGAGGGCGTGCATTTCCTGCCCGACGATCCGCTCGACACGGTCGCGCAGAAGGTCCTGCGCGTGAACCTGTCGGATCTGGCGTCCAAGGGCGTGGAGCCGTTCGGATACCTGCTGGCTTGCCACTGGTCGCCGCGCTGCGGCTGGCCTGAGCGTCAGGCCTTCGCCGAGGGGCTGGCGCGCGACCAGAAGGCGTTCGGCATTCATCTGCTGGGCGGGGACACGGTCGTCACGCCCGGCCCGGCTTCCTTCTCCGTTACCCTGATGGGCTGGGCCAAGGCGGGCAGGGTGGTGAGCCGGAGCGGCGCCCGTCCCGGCGACGCCGTCTTCGTCACCGGCCGGATCGGCGACGGCTTCCTGGGCCTCAGGGCGGCGCAAGGCGCGCTGACGCTGGCGCCCGAGCGCATCGCGGCCCTGACCGACCACTATCGCCGTCCCATGCCCCAGACGGCCTTCGCCGAGGTCATTCGCGACATGGCCACCGCCTCGCTGGACGTCTCCGACGGCCTGATCGCCGACATCGGCCATATCGCCGAAGCCTCGGGCGTCGGGATCGAGATCGATCTGGAGCGGACGCCAGTGTCGCTGGCCGGTCAGGCCTGGCTGGAGACCCGCGTCGACCGTCAGGCCGCCTTCGAACAACTGGCCACCGGCGGTGACGACTATGAGATCGCCTTCACCGCCGCCGCGTCCGACGAAGCCGCCCTGCGCCGCGAAGCCGAGCGCCGGCACATCCGCCTGACCCGGGTCGGTCAGGTCGTGGCCGGATCGGGCGTGGAGGTGCGTTTCGAGGGGCGGCCGGTCGCCCTGGCCCGCGCCGGCTGGACCCACGGCTGACATCATCCGCCGACGGTGATCCGCGAAACCGAATCCTAACCCCCGTCGGTTAGGGTTACCCCATGCGCCGCAGAGACCTCATCGCCGCCGGAACCGCCGTCGCCCTTTCGGCGCCGGTCATCGCCGCCACGCCGGCCCTCGCCAGCAGCCCGAAGAAGGCTGAGGAGGGCGCCGAACCGGCCGAGAAGACGGTCAATATCCGCGCCGTCGGTCTGCCGGTCATCGTGGATGGCCGCATCCGCAACTACGTCTTCGTGAACCTCAAGATGCACCTCGCGGCTGAGCCCAAGGTGGAGGATATCCAGAACAAGGAAGCCTTCTTCCGCGACGCCCTGGTGCGGACCGGACATGGCGCCCCCTTCACCCTGCCGGATGACTGGAACACGCTCAGCGACAACAAGATCAACGCCGCCATGATGGCCATCGCCGGCGTCGTCGTTCCCCATGCGATCACCAGGGTCGAAGTCACCCGCCAGACGCCGCGCCGCCGCATGAGCGCGCCCGTGACCGAGACGGTCCCGGACCCCTATCTCACGCCGGACGGCTCCGACGCTTCGCCCGACGGCGTCGCCTCGACCCTCTAGGCGTTTCCTCCCCGAACACCCCTTCCAAAGACCCTTCGAAGATCACGGTTGCGTCATCACGGCGCATGCGGCACGGTCATGCGGCAAATCCCGAGTGACCGCAGTTCTGCGGTCGTTGCGCACGGGGGAGCCGGAAGGCGGATAGAGGCCAAAAGGCCCGCCGCGCCAAGGAGCCGGGCGCCTTTTGCAAGGGCATGGAAACGCCAATGAATCATATACTTACGCTGGTCTTTGGGGCCGGCGTCCTGGGGGTGCTGTACGGCCTCGCCCAGACGGCCGTGCTGATGAAGGCCGGCACCGGCAACGACAAGATGCGGGAAATCGCCGCCGCCATTCAGGAAGGCGCCTCCGCCTACTTGCGGCGGCAGTACACCACCATCGGCCTGGTCGGGGTGGTCATCCTGATCGCCGCCTATCTGCTGATCGGCCCCTATGCAGCGGTTGGCTTCCTGATCGGGGCGGTGCTTTCGGGCGCCGCCGGTTACGCCGGAATGTTGATCTCGGTCCGCGCCAACGTCCGCACGGCACAGGCCGCGTCGGAAAGTCTCGCCAAGGGACTGGATCTGGCCTTCCGCTCGGGCGCCATCACCGGGATGTTCGTCGCCGGCGGGGCCCTGCTGGGCGTCTCGGGCTATTTCGCGGTGCTGGTCCTGCACATGGGGCTTGAGCCGACGAGCCGAGAGGTCGTCGACGGCCTGGTGGCCCTGGGCTTCGGCGCCTCGCTGATCTCCATCTTCGCCCGTCTGGGTGGCGGCATCTTCACCAAGGGCGCCGACGTGGGCGGCGACATGGTCGGCAAGGTCGAGGCCGGCATCCCCGAGGACGATCCCCGCAACGCCGCCACCATCGCGGACAATGTGGGCGACAACGTCGGCGACTGCGCCGGCATGGCCGCCGACCTGTTCGAGACCTATGCGGTGACCACGGTCGCCACCATGGTCCTGGCCGCCATCTTCTTCCGCGGCTCCGACGCCGTCGGGACGATGATGCTGCTGCCGCTGGCCATCTGCGGCATCTGCATCGTCACCTCCATCATCGGCAGCTTCTTCGTCCGTCTGGGCAAGAAGCAGAACATCATGGGCGCCCTGTATCAGGGCCTGATCGTCACCGGCATCCTGTCCGTCGGCGCGGTCTGGTGGGTGATCACGACCCTGGTCACCGGCCCGGTCACCACCGGCGACGGCCTGGTCATCGAACCGATGAACCTGTTCTGGTCCGGCGTCGTCGGCCTCGCGGTCACCGCCGCCATCGTGGTGATCACCGAATACTACACCGGCTCGGGCTTCCGTCCGGTCCGTTCGGTGGCCAACGCCTCGGTCTCGGGTCACGGCACCAACGTCATCCAGGGTCTGGCCGTCTCGCTGGAGGCGACCGCCCTTCCGGCCTTGACCATCATCGTCGGCATCGTGGCCAGCTTCCAGCTGGCCGGGCTGTTCGGCATCGCCATCGCCACCACCACCATGCTGGGCGTGGCGGGGATGATCGTGGCGCTGGACGCCTTCGGCCCCGTCACCGACAACGCCGGCGGCATCGCCGAGATGGCCGGACTTCCTTCGGAAGTGCGCCACTCGACCGACGCCCTCGACGCCGTCGGCAACACCACCAAGGCCGT
>Ga0209630_10002148_pt1 | contig 19618 bp, 19 predicted proteins | sample COG_01_FD_184745 | JGI IMG/M metagenome (GOLD analysis project Ga0209630, IMG submission 184745) | Pelagic Microbial community sample from North Sea - COGITO 998_met_01 (SPAdes) (version 2) | ecosystem: Environmental > Aquatic > Marine > Neritic zone/Coastal water | place: Helgoland, sampling... | reverse complement strand
ATAGTTTTCCATAAGTTCAAGTAGATGGTCTGATGTTACAGGTAAGTCAAGAGGCCTAACGCCAATAGCGTCCGCTATCGCATTGGTTAAGGCTGGAATGAATGCAACAAGTGATGTCTCGCCAGCCTCTTTTGCTCCAAAGGGTCCATGAGGGTCAACACTCTCAATAATGCCAACTTCAATCGGCGGAGACTCAATAATTGTTGGCACTCTATAATCAAGCATGTTGTTTGTGATTCCTAAACCATTTACGTATTTGGTACCTTCAGAAATAGCTTGCCCCATCCCCATCCAAACCGAACCCTCTATTTGACCTTCAACTGCGAGCGGATTTAGAGCCTTTCCGACATCTTGAGCCGCCCAAACCTTTTCTACAGTAATTTGCGCTGTATCTGGATCAACACTAACCTCGACAACTTGAGCTGCATAAGCATAAGCCATGCTGCCGCTTATGGCTCCCCCGCGATACTTCTTGGTGCCCCATGACTCTGGAAGAGTATCAAAATTACCTTTAACGGTTATTGTTCCAGTTCCCTCTAACGCTGCTTGCACCACCTCAGGAAATGAGAGCCCCTCATCTTGAGAACCTGCTCGATATACTTCCCCTAGGCACTCAATATCCTCAGGTTTTACTTCGAGCTTTCGAGCGGCAGCCTCAATCAATATGTTTTTTAGGTTTTTAGCTGCATCGATAGATGCATTGCCAACCATATAGGTTACGCGTGATGAGTAGGAACCATTATCCTTTGGAGTTAGCTTGCTATCACTTGTTAAACTTTGGAAACGAGACATATCTAACCCCAAGATCTCAGCCGCACATTGAGTGGCCATTGTAGTTGAGCCCTGCCCAATTTCGGGAGCGCCCGTAAGGACCGTAATGGAGGCATCCCAATCTAACTTTAAATGAACCGTCGCATGAGGTTCTCCAGTCCAATTAACAGGTTTTGATGCTCCACTCGGATAATGAGCACACGCAATTCCTAACCCTCTATTTGGCCCCAATTTACCTTTTCTGCTTTTCCAACCGCTCTTCTCCTCAACCCAATCTAAACACTCAGGTAATCCATAGGAATTAATAAACATCTCATTGAGAGTCTCATATTTGGGACCCTCCAATAAATTTTTTCGTCTAATTTCAATTGGGTCAATACCAAGTTTGTTAGCAACTTTATCAAGCAGATTCTCAAAGGCATATCTTACGTCCGTTATGCCATGACCGCGCATTGCCCCTGGCGGTGGTGTATTAGTTAAAATGCGTAATCCCCGGTAGCGCACGGCTGGCAAGTTATACAAACCAAACATCAAACCACCAGAATATAATATTGTTACTACACCATAGCCACTGTAGGCACCGCCACGCTGAATTGCCGTAAAGTCGACTGCAGTTATTGTTCCGTCTTTTTTGACGCCTATCTTCATTTCCACATCGGTTTCGGGTCTACCTCGATGTGTAATAAATGTCTCTTCTCGGCTCGCAACAATTCTAACCGTTCCTTTGGCAGCTCTCGCGACTAATGCGCAAATCAGTTCGATATTTAGACATTCAGTCCTACAACCAAATCCTCCTCCTACGAAAGGTTTGATCATTCTAATTTGGCTTTCATTCATTTTTAGAACTTTAGCCAACATTTTATGCACATAATAGGGAACCTGAGTGCTCGCGTGAACAGTCAAGAATTCTCTAGTCGAGTCATATTCTACAATCGCTGCATGAGGTTCACTTTGTACCTGTGCAATCTCAGCACAATTGTACTTCTCTTCCATTATTAAATCTGCCTCTGCGAGACCATTGTCTGTATCGCCCAGATCAAAATCCACATCACGTTCGACATTACCCTCTCTGTGATCATGTAAATTGACTGTACCTTCAGCCATGGCATCCTGAGAGGTGTAATATGCAGGTAACTCTCTGTATTTGAATTTAATCAGATCAATCGCTTTTTGAGCTGTTTCAACATCGACAGCAGCAACACATGCAACGGGTTCACCTTTGTATCTTACCTTACCGCGCGCCATTGGATATTCGAATCGCGCAATTGGAAGGACGCCATAAGGCTCGTCCGTCTCATCACCCGTAATTACCGCCTTGACGCCGGGCAACGACAATGCACCTGATATGTCGACCTCCTGAATTTCTGCATGAGAAACTGGACTTCTAAAAATCCGCCCTACAAGACAGTCTGATGGAATATAATCCGCTGAATAACGGGCTTTACCGGTTACCTTTTCAGGGCCATCCACGAGAGGCTTTGGAACACCTATTGACATTGCTGGCGTAATCTCATTCATTTTGCGCACTCTCTAATTTTATTTCATTTACAGCAAATTGGACTGACTCGATTATTTTAATATATCCGGTACATCTGCATATGTTGGCAGCTAAACCGCTTCGAATTTCATCTATCGTTGGATTAGGATTCTTTCGCAATAGTGCTTCAGCTGCCATTATCATCCCTGGAGTACAAAACCCGCATTGGGTGCCTAGTTTTTCATGGAATCCTCTCTGTATCGCGGACATTCTGCTTTGATCTGATATGGACTCAATAGTTTCAATCTCAGATTCCTGACATGCAGCCGCGAGTCGTAAACAAGCATGTTGAGGGTTACCATCAATTAGAACAGTACAGCAACCACATTCTCCGCCATCGCATCCAATTTTGGTACCGGTTAATGCCAATTCTTCTCTTAGATAGTCTGCCAATAGCATATTATCGGCCACAAAATTATCACGTTCTTTGCCATTAACGGTGCAGTGTAGATGAGTTCTAGCTCGCTTGTCAGACATATTAAATTCCCTAGTCATTTGGTTAGGTAGCATCTGGATTAGAGTGAGCCAATAAGATATGCTGGTCAACGTCTATGCTCAAGCCGATTTTGTCAGATTTTAGTCGAGCGTCCCAGTCGCAAAAAAGTAAGATTAGTTTTTCAAGGCCTGATTTGCGGACGGGCCCATAACCTCGAGCTAAAATAGCAAGTGCGGCAGTCTGACAGGCTAAATCTTCATTAACGTTTGCAGCTGCAGTAATTGCGGCTAACCAGATTTCAATTACTTCCTGCTCTTCTTTATATTGAGTGCTTTTTGCTCGAAAGGGCTTAAACGAAGATAAGATTTTTAACATTCCATATCCAAAAGCGGACCCTGTTGGTAAATGAAGAGAAATGCCTCTTCCTTTTTTTAATTTTCCTATGTTTGGAATTAGCCAACTGATCGATTTTGGTAACATTCCCATGAATTCTTCTCTTCCCGGTTTAAAATAATCAGTTACCTTAAGTGGAGTTTGCTCGCTAATATTTAACTCATTTCTTATGCGAGCCAATCTACCTGGTCTCGTTTTTAATTGTGCAACTCGAATAACGTCTTCAAAACTCATCCAACGCGCAAGATGGCGCGCAACTTCAGAAACTAATTTTCCATCTGAAGAGTTAGTAGCCGCATGAATTTTTTCTAATCGTTCAAGATAAAAATCCGCATACTTAGAGTCTTGGTAATCGATGAGCCTATTTATTCCGTGGGAGATTATAAGATGAGTATTTTCTGGAAATAATCCAATTTTCTCATCGAACGCTGTGGGCGCTTTTTTAAAAATAAGATCTGGGTCAGATGAATTAACGGAACTATTATTTTTTATAGCTTCTAAACCAATATCAAAACCTGCTAGATTGCTCTCTACGGCAACATTTTTCGATTTTATTGACTCACGACATTCATCGGCAGTTAACGGGAGGATGCCGCTACCGATAATCGCGCCCAGAACAATAGCGTTCCCTCGTGCATTGGTTTTGCTCGCGAGCGCTGTTAGGTCCAATTGAACTAGTTTTTTTGACGCTTTCTTAATTGCATCAACAACAGGAACTATATTAATTCGCCCATCTCCTGCTGATACCTTTTCTGCTGTTGAGTATACCCTATCTGTTGCTGAGATGACTGTTGTGAATTTTGTTACAAACCCTCTTTCAATGGCTCGACCAGCCTCAGTCGGTTCCATCGCTACCATTAAGTCTAAATCATCCGAGCCCGGGAAGAACGTGAAAATTGGTGTTTTTTCTGGATTTTTTTCTGGGAAAAGTTCGAAATAATAAGTAGTTGCACCTGTTCTTTGTGCTACCCCCGGTGTTGATGTTCCTTGAGCATGGAAACCCGCCTTTCTTGAGGCATCAACCAACCAGTCTACCAATACACCACCCCCTTGTCCACCAAGTGCACCCACTAAAATACAAATAGGCCGAACGTTAGTGATAATTTTATTAACTTTATTCATGATTGTGCTCCCAGCATTGAGAGCATCGCCCGATTTATTTTCGAACTTAATTTTCTAACAATACTAGGATTTTGAACAGCTTGCGCTTTAAAAAAAGATGGACACAGCTGGGCTGCGTGAGCTACTTCGCCACAATTGCCACATGCTACACATGTTTCGTCTACATGTGCGGTTGGTGTCTCCTTTAATGGATCACTACTTTTTTTCAGCGTTAAAGAGGGACATCCACTTAATCTCATGCAAGAATGATCGCCAGTACAAACTTCTTCGTCAACTCCAAACTTTTCTTTAACTACCGTCCGGCCAGCCTTTAGTGCAGCTGCTTTAACAGGTTTTTCCCGCCTTTGTAATGCAAGCATGCACTCCTTGTTAGAAATTACAACACGGAGCCCTTTATCTCTAGCATCCATTGCCTCCCGTAAAACATTAATAGTTTCTTCCAAACTATAAGAGTCAACATGCTTAATCCAATTGACGCCAACGCCTCTTAGAGCTTTTTCTATTGATAGGAGGGAGGGAGTCCCATTCGGGGTCATGCCCGTAGATGGTAATTTGTGATGTCCTGTTGCAGCGGCATATCCATTATCTAAAATAACTAAAACTGAGTCATATTTATTCCACTTTGCATTTATTATCCCTGTAGTAAATCCATTATGCCAAAAACCACCATCGCCCATTATTGCAACATTTGATTGGCCTAATGCCGGACCCACAGCACCGCTACTCGCAAGACTTAGTCCATATCCTAATACAGTGTTTCCTACATTAAATGGGGGAAGAGATCCAAATAGATTGCATCCAATATCCATTGATATATGGAATTTCCCTCTCTCTTTCATCAGAATTTTCAACGCAGCCATAATGGGTCTCTCGGGGCATCCGGTGCAAAACGATGGTGGGCGGACGGGCATTGGTTCTGGGAGGTATTCTTGAGCTTTATTGGTATTTAGATTAATCATACTATTTTTTTTGAGAGCTAATTCACCAACGACACCGGTGGCTTCTTCAGCCAAATATTGGGCAACACCCTCTCTCACAACGTTAGAAACATATTCACCTGCCATTGGCAACATTCCTTTGCCATGGACTCGGCAATTAAAGCCTTGAGAATGTATAATCGTTGCAATTTGAGTTTCTATGTAATTGGGGTTTCCCTCTTCAACTATCAAAATGCTATCTTTATCTTTAACAAAATCAATAATTTCGGTGTTAATAAGAGGATAAACAAGATTTAGGCAGTAAACAGGAATGTCAGTATTACCAAATGAGTCGGCGGCACCAAGACGGCTGAGAGCCCTCATCACTACGTTATAAGTACCACCTTGCGTAATAATGCCATATTTCTCATTATTGCCTGTGAAAATTTCATTTATCGAGTTCTCTTTTGCATACGCAACAGCGGCTGGGAGACGTTGATCAAATTTAGCTTTTTCATGATGATAAGATTGAGGAGGGAGTACTATTTTATTAACATCGTATCGTTGTTCGGGAACTGGATTATTAGTATTGAATTGGGCTATTTTATTCTCTTTTGTAATAAAACTGCCCGTTAGGTGGCATGCCCTAATTCTCATATTGAGGAATACTGGCATGTTAGAAGCTTCTGAAATACCGAAACAATGTTCGGTCAGATCTACTAGTCTTTCCATATCATATCTGGGATCAACAAGCGGTATTGAAGATTTCATTGCGAAGGTGTAGGTGCGTTCTTGCATGATACTTGAGCCTTCACCGTAATCATCACCGAGAATTATTAAGGATCCACCTGTTACACCAGTTGAGGCTAAATTAGATAGGGCATCCGAAGCTACATTTGTTCCAACAACGGACTTCCATGTTACCGCTCCTCTGATGGGATAGTGGATTGACGCACTTAAAAGTGCGGCGGCACCCGCCTCGGAAGCAGATTGTTCATATGTAATACCCATGGGCTCTAATATCTCTTTGCTGGCCTCAGCAAATACATCAATTAGATGCGACATTGGGGCTCCAGGATAACCTCCAACATATGATATTCCAGATTGTAGCAATGCCTTGGTTACTGCCAAAATTCCCTCGCCATGAAATTCTTCGCCAGCGCCCATCGTGAGTTTCCCAATCTCTTTTACAAAAGATCGCTCTCCTCCCAGATTAACCCGTTCTATAGCAGTTCCGCCATCCATTTTTTTATTCCCTCAGTGGTCTTTTGTTACTGATAATCAGATTATAATTTATTCACTTTAATATATTTGAGGAACTTGCCTCATTCAACATATTTCGTCATAAGATAGGCATGATCATATAAAAATAAAAATGGTGTTATAGGTTTATGGCTGATATTTTCAAATGTCGTCGTCGTATTTTGTGGGGAGATAGTGATCCAGCTGGTGTAATTTACACTCCACGAATATTTCATTATGCTATCGAGACAGTGGAAGAATGGTTAATTAAAATCTTGGGCCATAACTGGATGTCTCTTCAAAGCGATTTAAAGCTAGATACACCGACCGTTAAAATGGGGTGTGAATTCTTTCACCCCCTGAGGACTGGGGATTTTGTTGAGATAACTCTAAGGATTGAGAAAATGGGGAATGCTTCGATTCATTACTCGATAAATGGTTATAACGAAAAGAAAGTTCATTGTTTTGAAGTAAAACAGGTGTCGTGTTTTGTTAACTCAGAGACTTTTAAGTCTATTCCCATACCACACGAGCTGAGAGCAAAACTTGAAAAATATCAACTGAAAAGTAATGACTAACTAAGGGAGGGGCTTGTGCAAACTAAAGATGATTTTAAGGCGTTGATGGAGAATTTTACGCTAAAACTTCGTGATAAGAAACTTGATGATTCATTGATGGACGAATTGAATTTAATTTATTCTTTCGAGACGGAAACATTCAAAAATATACAAATGTCTTGTGAAAAAGGTATTGAAGAAGGTTGGTTGTGTCAAAATGAACATGGCGGAATTAAGTATGGTAGAGTTTTAAACGATATCAATGGCTACAGTGTCGATGTTGTAGTTATGACAGATATCGTTGGGCCTCATCACGCCCATCCCAAAGGTGAAATAGATTTAATTATGCCGATCGAGGGTAATGCTAAATTTGATAAACACGCAGCAGGATGGGTTGTGTATGGACCTGGTTCATCTCACCGTCCAACGGTGACAGATGGCACTGCTATCGTGCTATATCTTTTGCCAGATGGTGAAATCGATTTTTCCCGCCCTTAAGCCTTGCTTTTAATATTTCTCTCAAATTATGAATTAAAGGATCAGGATAATGTTTTGTCGGGAGTATATACAGACTTAATGCTTGCCGGTAAATTGTTAAGGTAGCTCAAGGTGCAACAAAAAATTTTATCTGATAGATAATTGTTTAAAACACATTTATTTTTTCGTATTGCTGTAATTATTGCAAAAAAACACTTATAGGTTATAAAGATAACGGTCGATAGTTTTTGGCCAAAACTGAATATGTCGGTAGGGGGGGTATTCAAAACATTATTAATTGAGTAAAATTTTTTATAAACGTATAAGCAATTTCATTATTTTAAAAATTAGGGAGATAGGATAAATGTTAAAAAAATTAATATTCGCTGCACCGATAGCTGCCATGTTGGCAGTACCGGGCGCAAAAGCGGCCGATGATACGATTAAAGTGGGTATCAATCTAGTTCTTACAACTCCAGCCTCGATTATCGGTTTAAACAGTAAGGCTGCATTTGAAGTCGCTCTCAAACACCTAGGTGGGAAAGTAGCGGGGAAAAAAATTGAATTAATTTTTGAAGATAATCAATTCAAGCCTGCCATCGGTAAGCAGAAAACTGAAAAACTCATCAAAAAAGATAAGGTTCACTTTTTAACAGGTTTTATATTTTCGCATATCTTGGCTGCCTCAGCGCCAGTTGGGCTTAAAGCGGGAAAATTCGTAATTAGTTCAAATGCTGGACACTCGATGTACTCTGGCAAGAAATGCCATAAAAATTTCTTCAATGCAGCATGGGAGAATACTCAAACTCCTATGGCTGTTGGTCAAATGTTAAATAATGAAGGTGTAAAGAAACTTTACATACTTGCTCCAAATTATGCAGCTGGAAAACAAATGATAACGGGTTTGACGCGCACGTTTAAAGGCAAGATTGTAGCTAAAGCGCTGACACCTATGAGTCAAAGAGACTGGTCCGCTGATTTGTCAAAAATTAAAGCTGCTAAACCTGATGGGGTTTTCGTGTTTTATCCCGGAGCTTGGGGACCTGCATTTTTTACTCAGTACGCTCAAGCAGGATTACACAAGACTATCCCACTATATAATGCGTTTTCGATCGATGGTGCTAACCTTCCAATTTTCCAAAAAAGAAACATGACCCATCTTTTGGGAACCATGAATGCAAATTTCTGGGCTCCCGATCTTGATAATCCGGCTAACAAGAAGTTTGTTCCAGCTTTTAAAAAACATTATAAAGGACAAATTCCTGCACACTATGCAGCTCAAGCCTACGATACTATGATGTTAATCGCAGCCGGAATAAGGGCTGCAAAGGGAGATATGTCGAATAAAGATGCTATCCGTAAGGGCATGGAGGAAGCTGATTTCGATTCTATACGTGGTAAACTTAAATTTGGAAGAAACCACTTCCCAATTCAAAATTTTTATGCACGAAAAGTTGTGAATAAAAATGGTCAATGGCAATTGTCAAAAGTTGGTGACGCTGTCTTAAAAAATCATGCACCTACCAACTCCGCTGAGTGTAAGCTCTAGGTTTTAGCTGTTTCAGTGAATAATATGGGAGCGTTGATGCGCTCCCATATTGTTTGCTCAACAGAAAATATAAAATATGGATTATGTTCTTTTAGCCGAACAATTTTTTAATGGTTTCCAATTAGGAATAATTTTATTTCTAGTAGCAGCAGGCCTTACCCTAATTTTTGGCATCATGGATTTAGTGAATTTGGCGCACGGCACATTGTATATGTTTGGTGCTTTTTTTGCGGCAACATTTGTTCAATTAACCGACTCACTTATTTTTGGTATGATTTTAACACTACCAGCAATGCTGATCGCTGGTCTCGTCTTGGAACTGGGTGTTCTGAGAACACTTTACGAGAGAGATCATTTGGATCAAGTTCTGGCCACATTTGGATTAATTATTTTCTTTAATGAGTTGTTCTTAATTGTTTGGGGACCAGAGGGATCTGGAATTAATTTGCCCTCTTATTTAACAGGCACTTCGGAGTTACCTGGCGGCATTGCAGTTCCTGATTATAGAATTGTAATTATCATTAGTGGTTTATTGGTTGCACTGCTTCTTTATCTTTTGGTATCAAAAACAAGAATTGGCATGTTAATTCGAGCAGGTGCTTCTAATCGAGAGATGGTCGGCGCTCTTGGCATTAATATAAAATTACTCTTCACCCTTGTATTTGGTCTCGGAGCGGTTCTTGCAGGGTTCGCAGGAATGATTATCACACCAATTACGCAGGCAGAGAGTGGAATGGGCGAAGGAATGCTGATCCTTGCGTTTGTTGTTATTGTTATTGGTGGTATTGGCTCGATTAAAGGTGCGTTCGTAGCGGCTATATTAACCGGTTTAATCGACACAATGGGACGTTCGTTCATAGATGTTGCATTGATGTCATTTATGGATTCTGTTGCGGCTGAAACGGCAGGACCTGCAATATCCTCGATGCTTATATACATACTGATGGCAGTTATATTAGCGATCAAACCCAGCGGTCTATTTCCGCCCAAAGGGGCATAAGATTTTCATTATGAATATGCAAATTTTCAAGACACCCCGAGGTATTTATAATAGCATATTGATATTGCTCTGTATATTTATGCCGGTAATTGCGCCACTAATTGGCCAAGAGTTTTACACAGATGTTTTTGCGCGCATTATGATAGTAACTATAGCCGCAATAAGCCTTAATTTTATTATGGGCTATGGTGGAATGATTAGCTTTGGTCATGCCATATTTGTTGGTATTGGGGGCTACTCTGTTGGCATTCTTGCGTCGCATGGGATTGAGAGTGCCTACATTCAATGGCCGGTAGGAATATTAATGAGTGGTCTCTTTGCGTTGATTATTGGAGCGATTAGTCTAAGAACGCGAGGGGTGTATTTTATCATGATAACCCTTGCATTTGCGCAAATGATGTATTTTCTAAGTGTCAGTGTAGAAAAATATGGCAGTGACGATGGCCTTACAATTGATTCAAGAAGTGATTTTGGTTTGTCATTTTTTGATTTGAATGATCCAATGACAATGTACTACTTCGCCTTTATACTGATGATTTGTTGTCTATACTTAAACCTTCGTATCGTTAATTCGAGGTTCGGTCGTGTTCTTCGAGCTGGAAAGTCAAACAACGAACGGATGACCACGATCGGTTATCCTACATTTCGATATAAGTTAGTAGCTTTCGTTATCGCTGGTATGATGTGTGGTTTGTCGGGGTTATTGACCGCTAATTTCGAAGATTTTGTTAGTCCTGATATGCTTTTTTGGACTTTTTCGGGTGAATTAATTTTTATGGTTGTGCTTGGTGGTATGGGTACAGTGATGGGTCCATTGGGCGGCGCGATGATTTTTCTTTTCCTATCAGAAATTTTGTCAAATATTACGGAAGCGTGGCATCTAATTTTTGGACCTTTTCTAATCCTTGTCGTCTTATTTGCTAGGGGTGGCGTTGAGGGTTTTCTCAAAAAATATGAGGGTTCAAATGACTGATAGTCTCCTAAATGTTGAAAAATTAGTAAAAAAATTTGGCGGATTGACGGCGACAGACTCCCTAGACCTTGACGTCCAAGAAGGTGAGATTCATGCTATTATTGGACCTAATGGCGCCGGCAAAACAACCCTCATTAATCAGCTTTCTGGTTTGCTAAAACCTGATAGTGGGTCAATTCAATTTAATGGAAGAGAAATAAATAACCTTTCAGCTCCGCAGAGGTGCCATGAGGGATTAGTAAGATCTTACCAAATAACTTCGATTTTTAAGGATTTTACAGTTCTTGGGAATGTGGCAATGTCAATTCAGGCTCGCGAAGGCCATAGTTTTAGATTTTGGAATAATGCTTATATGGATACCAGTCTGGCTGAAAAGGCAATGAAAGTGCTGACTGAAACAAAGCTGGAGGAAAAAGCTGATGTTTTGGCTGATAATTTAGCGCATGGAGAGCAACGTCAACTTGAGATTGCGATGGCAATAGCAACCTCGCCCAAGATGCTGTTATTGGATGAACCCATGGCTGGAATGGGTCCCGAGGAGTCCTCTTCGGTTACTAAATTCCTAAAATCAATGAAATCTAAATATACTATGCTTCTGATTGAACATGACATGGATGCTGTATTTGCGTTAGCAGATAGGATTACCGTATTGGTATATGGGAAATCTATAGCCTGTGGAATACCAGAAGAAATTCGAAGTAATAAAGAGGTCAGAATCGCCTACTTGGGGGATGGTTAATGACTGATTTGTTGCGTGTTGATCAAATTGAGAGTTCTTACGGAGCATCACAGGTCTTGTTTGGTATATCTTTGGATATTGGTGTTGGTGAAGTTGTAACTCTTCTTGGAAAAAACGGTATGGGGAAAACCACTACCATCAGGTCCATCATGGGTATAATGAAACCGAATTCTGGTAATGTGTATTTTAAAGGAATCCAGATTAATGGTGAGCCGTCATTTAAAGTTGCGCAGGCTGGCATTGGTCTCGTTCCCGAGGGCCGCCAGATATTTCCGAATCTCAATGTTTATGAAAATTTAGTGGCAACCGCAGCAAATCGCCGAGATGATTCTGATCCATGGACTGTTAATAAGATTTTTGATCTTTTTCCCGCTTTGGCGGACCGTCAATTGAACGCAGGTAATCAACTGTCGGGTGGTGAGCAACAAATGTTAGCGATTTCTCGAGCTTTAATGACCAATCCAGATTTATTGATATTAGATGAAGCAACAGAGGGTTTGGCACCCCTCATTAGGGACGATATTTGGAGAGTTCTTGAAGAATTAAAATCTGGTGGACAATCCATTCTGGTTATAGATAAAAACGTCGACGCTTTGACAAAAATTGCTAATAAACATTATATTATAGAAAAAGGACTCGTTGTCTGGAGCGGGAGCTCAAAAGAATTAAGGGCTGATGAGGATATTCAACATCGTTATCTTGGTGTTTAAGTTAATAATACATATGGTGTTAGGTGAATTAATTAAATCTTAGAAAATAGTTAAATAATCCGATACTAAGCCTGCGGTGGCCATTCTTATAAGTTGTTTCCCAATGGTTTTTGATGCTAGAGCTGAGTGAGAGCCAACCCGGCCATCTGGAAAGTTGTTTCGATGCTGCTTTGGCTGACCGTGCTTATCGCCTGAGTGTTCTTTAATATATTTATGACTAAGTTTTTTTGGTGGGTTGAGTGCTTCGTCAGATGTGATTGTTCTGCTTGTCACTTGTGTAATTGATATTTCTGAAGGTGTTGCGTGCATACCCTCCCATTCCCCGAACTCTGCTTGTCTTAACTGGTTCACTTTTTCATAGTCCCACCAACTTCTTACTCGTATTGTAATATTTGAGAATTGGTTCGTTAGACTTTTTAATGCCTTTAGATTAGCGCCATGACCATTAATAAAATAAAACTTGCTAAAGCCATGTTTTTCTAACGCTCGAACAATTTCCTGGAGTAAAGATACAAATAATTCTTGAGAAATTGAAATTGTACCCGGGAATGACATATTAAAATGTGCTGGCGTGTAGGTTATAGTAGGCGCAACATAAACATTTAATTTTTTACCAGCTTCCCAGGCTATCTTCTCAGCGCATAGTGCATCAGTTCCTATCAAACCCATTGGTCCATGCTGTTCCGTCGAACCTACGGGTATTATTATTCCATTAGATTTCTTTAAATATGCCTCGACTTCTCTCCAGGTTGCATGATCAAGTCTCATGCTGGGTCCTTATCCAACTTGTAAGTTTAGGTTTGTAATCCATTAATTCAGTACCTACTGCTGAAAAAGATTTTAATTTTTCATTCCATGTCAGCACGTTAGATGGCCAACTGATTTGTATCGAGAGTAATGAGATAAGTAGCTCGATCCAAGCAAAAGTTATTGGGAAAGCGCAGTGTGCTATTAAAAGGCTATTAGGTGAAACTTCGATTATATTTGATAGCTGGTCAAGCCTCAGGTTTATTTCTTCGGTTTGTTTTTGTAGAATATTATGATCTGGTTTTCGCGAAGGTATTTGACTGAATAGCTTTCTTAATTCAGGTTCCAAGCGCGTATCGTGGAAACGACTAAGTTGTCGAGCCTTTGCTCTTTCATCGAGATTAATTGGTAGCATATTTGGCTTTGGGTGTTTCTCTTCTAAATATTCTGCGATGGCTTCAGAATCGGCAATCAACAGGTCTCCATCTAATAAAGCAGGGAGATTTCCCGTCGCAACAATTTTTTTATACTCTTTCGAACCATAGCCACCCGGAGGACTCTCTTCCCTCCATTCTAACCCTTTATACCGTAGTATAATACGTAATTTTGCGCAGTAAAGGCTAATGGGGACTGAATAGACAGTTAACATTTAGAGAAAATACGGGGTGTTTTACACCCCATAATTCTTAATTTTGTAACTTCCATTTGCGTCCAAGCTTACTAAAAAATCCTCTTTCAGTTTTTAGGGCAATCCATGTGTTAACATAGTTTATCCAAACCTGATCATTCTGAGGTAACAGCATTGCTATTGGTGTTCTAGCTTTTGGCGCTTTAACTGGCACTACCATCATCTGCTGGTATTTTTCAACTAATTTGTATGCCTCGACGTTTGAAGTTATGTGCGCATCTGCTCGACCAGCGAGAACTTCTTGAAAATCACGGGCTGGAGCCTCAACAATCTTATGTTTTGCATTTGGAAAAAATAATTTAACCTGCTTCTCTTGAGTTGTGCCCAACGTTGCTGCAACTGTAACGTTAGACTTGTTTAGATCGGTCCAGTCTTTGAATTTACTGGCATTTTTTTTAAGTGTTAATGGAACCGTTGCTAATGAGAAATAGCTTATAGAGTAACCTGTCGCTTTAGCTCTTGCAGGTGATACAGATGCTGAGCCAGTCATATGATATTTCCCTGATGTCACTCCACTAACAAGAGTTTTCCAATCTGTAGGTATAAATTTTACTTTTACTCCAAGGTCTTTTGCTAACTCAGTCATTACATCAATGTCGTAACCCGTATATGAATTGGTAGCTGGATTTTTCATTGTCATCGGGTTCCAGTCACCTGTAGTTCCTACTTTTAAAACACCTCCATTTAGTATTTCGTTGAGAAGGGACGCTGAATTTGCCCCTGGAATAACTGTAAACAATAATCCAAATGTCAACACAGCAGTTGAAAGTGGCTTCACTAATCTCATTTTATTCACTCCCTAATTAATTTCAGACGCATCATCGCTTGCAAATAAATGAATTGCAACACATTGTAGGTACTAGTTTAATAATAAAAATAAACTTCTATTCGATGTACTATATATATTATTAGGTGGACCATTTGTCATCAAATATTAACAATCAAATAATTTGTGTCGAAAAAATATCTAAGTTTTTTGGATCCTTTCAAGCTTTGAAAGATGTTTCTCTATCTGTTAATATTGGTCAACGCATAGTCATATGTGGACCCTCAGGGTCTGGTAAATCAACTTTAATTAGATGCATAAATGGGCTTGAGCAACAACAAGGTGGTAAAATTATAGTCGACGGCATTGTTTTGAATGATAGTTTGGATAGCCTCACAAAAATAAAGTCACGCGTTGGAATGGTTTTCCAACAATTTAATTTATTTCCACACCTTAGTGTTATGGATAATTTAACATTAGGGCCGATGCGATCTAAAAAACTTTCAAAAATAGATGCTGAAGCCTTAGCCATGAAATATTTGGAAAGAGTTCGGATTCCCGAACAAGCAAGCAAATTCCCATCTCAGTTATCTGGAGGGCAGCAACAGCGCGTAGCCATTGCAAGGTCATTATGTATGGAACCAGCTATCATGCTTTTTGATGAGCCGACATCGGCATTAGATCCAGAAATGATCAAAGAGGTCTTGGATGTTATGAGTGAGTTAGCTAACGATGGAATGACAATGATTTGCGTTACGCATGAGACAGGGTTTGCACGTGGGGTTGCGGATACGATGGTATTTATGGACGGCGGTGAAATCGTTGAGACAGCAGAACCAGAAAAATTTTTTACAAAACCAGAAACAAGGCGATGTCAGGATTTTTTGGATAAAATCCTTCATCATTGAGAAATTTTATGAAGAAAATGTATTTATTTATAGCGCTGGCTTTTATACTTGCTGGCTGTTCTGGAAATTGGGGTTGGTATGTTGTAAATCCAACCACAGAAGGTGGTTTTGTAAACCTAAAATTTTTGATGAGTGGGCTGTATTATACTATACTAACGTCTTTAGTTGCCATAGCTATTTCTATTCTGATAGGTTTGGTCGTGGCATTGCCTGCGCTTTCAAAAAATAAGTATTTACGTGGGATTAATCGATTTTATGTTGAAATAGTTAGGGCTATCCCGATTTTAGTTCTCATTCTTTGGGTCTATTATGGTCTTCCTCAAGTGGCTGGAATTACAATTGATGTTTTTTGGGCTGGTGTTATTGCACTGGCGCTCTCTGATAGTGCATTTGAGGCAGAGATTTTTAGAGCGGGTATACAATCTGTTGATAAAGGCCAATACGAAGCTTCACATACAATTTCATTAAACTATATAGATACAATGCGTTTTGTAATATTGCCTCAAGCCATTCGTAGAGTGCTTCCAGCTCTTGGAAATCAATTGGTCTATATGCTAAAAATGTCTTCTCTAGTCTCTGTAATTGGAATGGAGGAGTTGACGCGAAAGGCAAATGAACTGGTCGTTACAGAATATAGGCCATTAGAGGTCTATACCATCTTAGTTTTAGAATATTTAATTCTAATTCTATTAGTGTCTGCCGCGGTTAGACGATTGGAGAAAAAAATGAATACTGGTAATTAAACTTTAGGGAAAAATATGTCAGCGTGGATTAATATGATAGAAGATAATGATGCAGATGAGAATCTGCTTGAAGCGTTAGATGCATCTCGCTCTCCTCATGGTACAGTTGATAACGTTCTCAGAGTCCATTCTCTGAGACCAAACACAATGCGAGGGCACATTAGTTTATACAAAGCTTGTTTGCATGATGAGAGTAATACACTCCCTGAATGGCTCCAAGAGACGATTAGCTCATATGTTTCAATTTTGAATAAATGTGACTATTCTCTAGCAAATCATTGGGCAAATGCGCGTTATTTAATTAACGATCACGAGAGAGCAAATGCCATCGAAAAAGCACTACATGATAGAAAACCTCAAAATGTATTTAGTGGAGCGGAGCTTGCTATTTTAGAATATGCTGAGAAATTGACAATAAATCCAACTGGCATTTTAAAAATGGATGTTGATCGACTAAAGAAAGAGGGATTTGATGATGGCCAAATTCTTGAAGCAAACCAGATAATTTGTTATTTCAATTATGTGAACAGGTGTATTAATGGTTTAGGTGTTACAACTGAGGGCGATATAGTCGGATACTACAATAATAGTTAGCCAAAATACTCTCATGCTTTGATGTGATTTTTTTTATTGGGGTAAAACAAATGCCTTTTGCGGAAGCAAAAATTTTAGATAAGGATTTAATTCCGGTCATTGATATTAAGCCCCTGATTGATAATACAGACCCAGTTACCGTCGCCTCAAATTTGCATGAAGCAAGTCAAAAAATAGGATTTTTGTATATTACAGGCCATGGTATAGCAAAATCAGTCATAGATAATGCTCGTAATAATGCAATGAATTTTTTCCACTTATCTGACACAAAGAAAAGACAAGTTAATTTGCATGGTGTTCATCGGGGATGGTTAGGAGCTAACCGAGCTATCATGGACAAAAGTATGAAAGCAGATCTGAAAGAAAGTTTTATTTGGGGTGCTGAAATACCTAAGGAAGAATCAGTAAATAATCATTATGCTTACGGAAATAATAAGTGGCCTATTTCTCTGCCTAATTTTAAAGACCATTCTTTGGAATTTTTTAAACAAACTAATAGTGTTGCTCGGCAATTATTGAGAGGGTTTGCCATAAGCCTCGGACTTAAAGACAATTTTTTTACTTCTGATGAGATTCAGGCATTAACTAGAGCATCTTATGTTTATTACCCGACACAATCAGAAATAATGGGTGAAGATCAATTTGGGGTTGGACCGCACACGGATTTTGGTGTTCTGACAGTTCTCTCTCAAGACCATATTGGTGGACTTCAAGTATTAGACTTAAATGGAGACTGGGTTCATGCTCCTCCCATTGAGGATACTTTGGTTGTAAATGTTGGCGATTTATTATCGCGATGGACGAATGGGATATTCAGGTCAACGCCTCATAGAGTGGTTAATAGATCTGGCAAAGAGCGGTTGTCACTAGTTCTTGCATATGATCCATCGCCAAGTACGATGATCGATCCTCATGATATTTTTGGTGATCAGTATGCAACTGAACATAAGCCCATAACGTGCGGGGATTACTTAACTTGGAGATTTGAGAAATCATTTTCTTGACTCACAAATGTTTGATTGCTTAGGAGCAGTTGGTTAGTGGAAAGTTTATAATGATAACTAATGATAAACTTAATAAAGGAGCTGAAAACTTACTTTTACGATGTGCTGAATTATCATCTGATGAGTCTGTTGTGATTATCTTCGAAGATCAAAGCCTTGGCTGGTATAATTCAGACGTGGTAGTAACGGTGTCGAAATTTCTTAAAAAATTAGGAATTAATCCGACACTGTTAAAGGTTTTGGGTCCAACAAATTCTAAAAATGCTGATGTAATTGATGCTGTAAATACCCATGACTGTGCCATATTTTTCTCTCGAATAGGAGATCAGGATCGTTTCGAGGTGCCCGTTCACGGTAAAAAAATTATTATGTCTTATATTAGAGATAATCGAATGCTAGCCTCCCCCTATGGTTGTTGCGATTATCGCGCTTTTGGTGAATTAAAGTCAGCCATTAATAGAATTATGACCTCAGCGGAACGGGTAGATATTTCGTGCTCGCGCGGCACATCCATATCTGCGTTGTTGAAAAAAGAAAAGATTGAAGGGTCCAATGATGTATATGTGCGTCGATTCCCGCTTGGCGTTCCTCAACCTCTAAGTGCATCAAAGATGTCCGGCGATGTTGCGCTCTGTAATTATTTGGCGCCAACCGGATCAAAGGTTTATGAACCTGCGACAGTAAAGATAGTTGATACGGTTCTCGCTGAGATAAGAGATGGAGTTATTCTTAATTTAAGTGGCGATTATGATTGTGTTGAGAAAATCAAAAAGCATTATGTGGAAATTGGTAAAAATTTTAAAATCAGGGACGATAATGTACATTCGTATCATGCAGGTATTCATCCCGGATGTGCTTACATAGATAACGCATCAGATAATCCTGATCGTTGGGCAAATACTATTTTTACGAACCCACGAGTACTACACTTTCATACATGTGGCGATTATTCCCCTGGTGAAATTTGTTGGATGGTAATAGACCCAACTATTAAATTTGATAAAAAAGCGCTTTGGTTAGATGGGGTGCTGCGTGTGACTGATTTTAATGAAACAAATCAAACTTTGCAAAAGTGGCCAGAATTAAAAAGATTGTTTGAGCATCCGTCAAGAGATATTGGTTTATAATACCTTGAAGTATTTTATTTTATTTCTAAACCAAATTGTTCTGCTCCTTGTAACAATAATTCGAATAAGGATAAAGAAAATCCGCGGGGTAAAAATAATTGATAACCGTCTTCCGTTCTCCATAAAGTTACTCCTACATGATGAAACATGGTTGAAGCTACAGAACCAATGCCAAAAGAATTTTCCCGAAGATCAATGGGCAAAAAACGGTTCAGTAAATTAGTAGTATCATTTCCAGAAATTAATAAGTTTGTCCGTGAGTGGGATAAATCCAGCATTGGCGTATTTTCATTGCATAGACTTTCTTCCAGAACACCTCTTACCCAAAGCTTAAATGGTTCAACTCTCAATACCGAAATATTTGAATTACTAATCGAAGAGCCTGGTTTTGGAATTTCTTTTGTCCCTAACTTATCACTTAATATTGTTTCAAGTTCTGAAACAGTATCTGGCCAAAATGCAATCTGAAATAGTACTAGAGGTTTAATTTCTTCGAATATTATATTGGTAGACCCCTCATTACCATAGTGACCTTTTACATAATATTTCCCTAGAGCTGATGTCCGTTTATTATCTGTTTTATCCATAATGCAGTTTACCCTCTGGATCATGCATAAA
>Ga0209630_10002147_pt1 | contig 19639 bp, 19 predicted proteins | sample COG_01_FD_184745 | JGI IMG/M metagenome (GOLD analysis project Ga0209630, IMG submission 184745) | Pelagic Microbial community sample from North Sea - COGITO 998_met_01 (SPAdes) (version 2) | ecosystem: Environmental > Aquatic > Marine > Neritic zone/Coastal water | place: Helgoland, sampling... | reverse complement strand
CTTAACAATTTCTTCAAGAAAATTATTATCTCTTAAAAAATGTAGAAAAGGAAATCTGTTACTAAGCAAAGAGTCAGTTTTATCTGGTCTTTGTGTAAAACAGAAACCTAAATACGTCCAATAAAACGGATGAATCTCTGGCCAACGTTCTCCTATTCTCCAAATATCTTTATTTTTATCTTTGACAAATGTTTTTAATCTATTTTTTGCAAAATTTTCTGAATAATTATTTCTAAGTTCAGAATAAATTTCTGGTTTAAACTTTGAAATATAATGGCTATTTCTTGGTCTAAACATTGGATAATGAGTATGATGTTTAATACACAATTGGGTTGGGTATGAGCTACCATCAAATGATGTGTGATAACCAAGATGATATCCAGCTAATAAACTTATGTGATTTAGAATAAACTGACCACTAGATTTTTTTAACAAATCCTTTGTTAAGTTCAAATATGATGAAATATCTGTTTCATCATTTAAAGGTTTGTTTTTTTCTGAAAAATCTCTACTTAAAAATCTAATTTTTTTTCCAAAATATTTACTCACAGCGTTTGCCCCATGCTGCTCTTCTACTTTTCCAGGTGTTAAAAAATTAATAAGTGTGTAATCTAGATTTGCTTGCTCAGCAGCTGCTAATAATAAGGCGGAGTCTAGTCCGGATGATAGCTGTATAGACTTCTTATTATTATCATAAATTTTATTTAAAGAAAATTCATTTACTAATATTTCCGCAATATCAATTGCAATATTATTGTGGTCATTTCTAGTAACCATTTCATTAATTGGATAAAACCATGATTGAGAGTATTTGCCACTTTTTTTATCAATTGACATTTTCATACCTGGTAAAAGAAAATCATTAGATGATAGAAAATAACCTCTTGGTGTATAAAAATTATGACCGAAATGAAACGCTTGTGCTAGAATATCACTACCATCTTTTTTATTTTGAATATAATTTTCTTCATCAGATATTATTATATTCCAATCAGCTTTATTCCTTTGATTCCAAATGTAAAGCTGGTGAGTAGAATAGCCAACAAAAATTGATATCTTGTTACCCTCAACTACAACAACAAAGTAGTCACCATTTAGTCTTCTAAAAATACTATCATCAATCTTATCATGAATATTAATTTTTTCTCTTTCTTTAAAAATTATATTTTCACAACTTTTTTTATCAAATTGTATTTTTCCTATAAAAAAAACACTTATATTCTCTTTATTAAATCTCAAAACTTCTATAGATGAATCGTCTTTTAAATGAAAATCTCCATTATCAATTTTAAATGTGGCCATATGTTTTGTTAATATTTTTTCAATATATAACTATTTTTAAAAATTTTATAATTAATCAGATTTAATTAATATAGTTTTTTTAGATAATAATTTACATTCAATTTTTTTATTTATTCCAAGAATAGACTTAAATCTTTTTACTCGATCATAAATATCTTTTTTATCTAAATCTGGAAATTTATGATTAATTGTTGTTGAATTAGATCTAAACAAAACTACTTTTTTAATCCAATTAAAAAATTTTCCTCTAATTTCCATAAATTTAAGAAAATATTCAAATTTTATCCAATTTACAGATGATGATAAATTTTTATTATCTAAACTTTCCCACACTTTAATGATTTTTTCGGCTGCTAATTCCTCTTTATCAAAATGTATCTTATCCAACATAATATCATTGAGTTGATTTTCTTTATTATTCTTTGAGTTTATGCTTTCATCAAAAAATAAATTAGCTTTTTTTAAAAGCTCATCATTATTTTCAACACGGCTACCCAGCATATTTGCTAGAGGATGCCCATATTTTTGCTTAAAAGGAGTAAATGTTATTACGGGCTTGCCCATAAATTCTCCTTCAAAAGCTGAGGTACAACTATTATGCATAACTGCAAAACAATTTTTTATCCAGGGTGTAATTGATCCTTCTCGTATTACATGAACATTTGGAAGACCATCAAGAAAGACTTTCCATGCTTCGATATTTTCAGATGGATGAGGTCTTAGAACAATATCATAGCCATTATTATTAATAGACAAATACTTTATAGCACTTAGAAAATATCCAAATCTATTATATTCTTCCGACATTTCTTTGATTAAAAATCCTTCCATGTTTGGGTCTCTATCTAAGTATCCAGCTTCCCTATAAAATCTGATAATTTCATGAAATGGCTTCATGTGATTATTAATAAAATTTGATGAAATTAATAAATAGGGCCTTTGAGGTATATTTTTGGGTTTTATCCAAAAATTGGATAAATCAGACCTCCAAAGGTCTATTCTTGGCGAACCTGTTTTGTGTATTTTGTATGAAAATTTTGTGTAAGTTTTTTTTAATACTTCTGAATCTTCTGCTCCCCACCCAAAAATAGCCGATGCTTGATTAATGGTTTTTTCAGAATACCTCATTTTTACCATTTCATTATAGCCAGATGTGGTTATTCCCGACTCTTCATCGATACTTGTGATTAAGTTTCCACTATCAATTAAATTTTGATGTCTATCAATTTTGGCCTTGCCAGGGGTAAGAGATTTTGTATGAAAAATTCCTGGTGAAAGAAATCTCATTCTTAAACCATTAATTATCTCTCCCAAATTAGAAACTATTACTTTATGACCTCTTTCCGCTGCTATAACAGCTAATAACAGCTTACTGTCTAACTCACGGGAAGAGACTTCAACATGGAGATAAATGTTCATAGAAGCTATTTCGCTTATTTTATAATTTTTATTTTTAGTTAGACTGATTTTAAATCTTTAAGTTAATTATATTCATTTACCAAGGTTTGATAATAATTTTGAAATTTTTTTATCATCATAATTAATTTTTTTCATAATTTTCTTTGCTGAAGAAGGGTCTAATTTAAAGGCTAACCTTAAAACATTCATCCAGTTTACATTGTTTTTAGATCTTATTTTTTCGATCTTATCTATGATTTTTAAATAATTTTTATTTTTCATGATTGTTAGTTTAGTATATGATTACTATATCATTTGTTTTCATGAATTTATATAAAAAAAAAATTTTAGTTATAGTAGCTCATACCGATGACGAAAGTATTGGATGTGGGGGGCTAATAAAAAAATTAAGTTTAAAAAAAAATAAAGTAGCAGCTATTTCATTTACTAATGGTATAAGTGCAAGAGCAAAGAGTAGAACAAAAGAGATAAATAATAGAAGAATAGCCAGTATCAAAGCATCTAAAATTTTAGGATTTAACTGGCTGGAGCAGTACGATTATCCTGATAATCAATTAGACACCGTAAGTTTGCTGGAAATAGTTAAGGTAATTGAAAAACATAAAAAACAATTTAAGCCACACATTATCCTTACACATAATTTTTCTGATCTAAATATTGATCATAGAAAAATCGCAGAGGCTAGCTTAACTGCTTTTAGACCAGAACCAAATGAAAAATTAGAACAATTTTTAACATTTGAAGTTCCTTCTGCTACTGATTTTAGGAATTTAAAAAATAAAAATAACTTTTTGCCGAATTATTTTGTGAATATTGATAATTTTTTAAATGATAAAATTAAAGCTATAAGATGTTACAAAAAAGAAATAAAACCTTATCCACACTCAAGATCTGTAATTGGTATAAAAAATTTAAATAAAATTAGAGGAAACCAATCAGGCTTAAAATATGCTGAAGCCTTTGAGATTATAAGAAAAATAGATAGAAATTAAATGAAAAAAAAAATCATAATTGCATGTTCAAAAAAATGGTTTTTTGATAACGTAATTATAAAAAAATTCATAAAAAAAAATAAAATAATAGTTTTTAAAAATAAAAAACAAATTACAAAAAAACATTTAGATAAAATAAAGCCTCATATTATTTTTTTTCCGCATTGGAGCTATAAAGTAAATCAAACAATTATCAAAAAATATAACTGTGTATGTTTTCATACTGCACCATTACCATTTGGAAGAGGTGGTAGCCCAATCCAAAATTTAATTTTAAAAAAAATAGTAAAGTCTCCTGTCTGTGCGATTCAAATGACAGATAAAATAGATGCAGGACCTATTTATTTAAAAAAAACAATAAACCTTTCTGGAACACTTGAAGAAATATTTTCCAGGATATCTTTAGTTATAATCCAAATGATTAAAATAATGATTAAAAAAAAAATAGTACCAAAAAACCAATCTGGAAAAATTTTTATTTTTAAACGAATTAAAAAAAACCAATCTGAAATAAAGCGTGAAAAAACTATTAATGAAGTTTTTGATAAAATAAGAATGCTTTGTGCAGATGAATACCCCCATGCTTTTATTAAAAAAAATAATTTGCAAATTTTTTTTACAAAGCCAGTAATGGGTAAAAAATTTATATCCTGCAATGCAAAAATTTTCAAAATTGCAAAATAATAATCCAAAATTAAAAATGCGTTATGCAAATAATACAGACTTGCGATTTATTCTAAAACTTCATAACAGCAATGTTTTAAAAAATTATTTTTTTTCAAAAAAGGAAGTAAATTTAGATGAACATAAAATTTGGTTTGATAAACAAGTTAATAAAAAAATGTTGTTTATATTTTCCTTAAAAAATAGAATTGGATATGTGAGGTATGATCAAATTAAAAAAAACTTTCTTTCAGTCTCAATTGCTATTAAAGATAAATATAAACGTAAAGGATTTGGTAAGAAAATGTTATATAAATCTTTAAAAAGAAAAAAAATGTCTAAATTCAATATAATTGCAGTGATTAAAAAACAAAACCTTATATCAAAAAAATTTTTTTTAAATTATGGATTTAAATATTTTAAAAAAAATACGTACATAATGAAAACTAGTTCATGAAGAAATTTATAACAAAAAAGCCTTTTTTAATTGCTGAAATTTCTGCAAATCATAATGGTTCATTAAAACACGCAAAAAAATTAATAGATATGGCAAAAAGATATGGGGCTGATGCAGTAAAATTGCAAACCTATACCCCCGACATGATGACAATTAAAGATAATGTAATTAATTTTAAAATTAAGAAAGGTTTATGGAAAGGATATTCATTGTGGGACTTATATTATTTAGGCCAAACACCCCTAAACTGGCATAAAAATCTTTTTGATTATGCAAAAAATAAAAAAATAAAGATATTTAGCACTCCCTTTTCAGTAGAAGCCATTCATTTTTTAGAAAAATTGAATTGTCCTGCTTACAAAATTGCTTCTTTTGAGATGAATGATTATAATCTAGTCAAAGAAGCTGCAAAAACAAAAAAACCATTAATTTTATCTACGGGACTATCTAATATGGATGAGATTAAAAATGCTGTGCTCATTGCAAAACAAAATGGCTGCAAAGATTTAACTTTATTATATTGCGTGAGCAATTATCCATCTAAATCATTAGATTTTAATCTTAATTATATTAAAGAATTTACAAAGAGATTTAAATGCCGGGTGGGTTTATCAGATCATTCTCTAGGTTCTAAGGTTGCAGAATACTCATTAATCGCAGGTGCAACAGTTTTTGAAAAACATATTGCTCTTAGCAACCAAAAAGAGGGACTTGATTTAGCTTTTTCATTAAAAGGAAAAGAGCTTAAGCTTTATAATGACGCACTAAGTAAAACATTTGAGCTAGTTAGTAATAATACATTTACAAGGTCTAAAGATGAAATCAAAAATAAAATATTTAGACGATCTGTCTATGCAATTAGTAATATTAAAAAAGGAGACACTTTATCAACTAAAAATATTAAAACTTTTAGACCTGAAAAAGGAATATCAGCAAGCTACTATCTTCAGATGGTAGGAAAAAAATCAGCAATAAGTATAAAGAAAAATTACCCTCTTCCAAAGAATATGTTAAAAAAAATATTTTAATTTTTCAATATAATTATCGAACATTAATATTTTTTGCTTTAAGATTAAGTTTACAGTCCTTCGGTGTAATCTCTTTAAAATGAAATAAACTAGCAGCTGCAACTGCATCTACATTTTTAAATTGGAATACTTTATACATATCTTCTGGAATCCCAGCACCACCACTAATGATCAAGTTAGATTTAATTTTATTTGAATATTTCTCTATAAACTCATAATTATAACCTCTCATTAAACCATCATGATCAATAGAAGTTAAAATAATTTCACTTGCACCAATATCCTCAATTTTTTTTATCCAATCTATAACCTCAATTTTTTCATTTTTTTTTCCATTTTCACTAAAACAAATATATTTGTTGTCAATTTTTTTATAGTCGATTGATATTACTGTAAATTGTCTTCCAAAGTTTTTATTAATTTTTTTTAGAAAATTTAAATCATTATATAAAAAGGTGTTAATTACTATTTTATCAATTCCAACTTTTAACAAATTGTAAATTTGATCAAGGTTTCTGATGCCACCTCCATAATAAAATGGCACAAAGCAATTTTCACAAAATTCTTTTATCAAATTATAATTTGGGTCTAAATTTTTTGAAGTTTCATCGATATTTAACAATATCAAGCCATCAACATCTCGTCTGTTATATATTTTTATAGAAGGCATTACAGAACCAACATTTCTAGTGGAATTAAATTTTTCTCCCTTTACAATCCCAACTTGTTTCCAAAGTAAAGTCGGTAAAATTCTTTTTTTCAACATTATAAATCTAAAAAGTTTTTAAGAATTTTTTTTCCTAAAAATGAACTTTTTTCAGGGTGAAATTGAATACCAAAAATATTATTTTTTTGGACTACAGAAACTAAATTATTTTTACCAAATGGTGTTGAGCAAACAATATTATCTAAATTTTCTAAATTTAAACTGTAACTATGAGAAAAATAGACATTATTTTCTTCAGATAAATTAATATCCTTAATAATTTTACTTTGATTATTTTTTATTTCAATTTGATTCCACCCAATATGAGGAAGTTTTTCAAAAGATCTACAAAGTATTTTTTTTACTTCTCCTTTTAATAAATCTAATCCTTCAGCTTTTTCATCTTCATAGCTATAACTTCCTAACAATTGCATCCCTACACATATTCCTAAAAAAAATTTATCAGTAGGATATTTTTTTAAATATTCAAAAATTTTTTTTTCTTGTAGAAATTTTTTTGCAGCGGGAAATGTTCCGTGACCAGGTAAAATTACTTTCCTTGATTTTTGTATATCTTCTAATTTTGAGCTTATTACTGCTTCAAAACCCAGATCACATACAACATTTTTAATAGATCCAACGTTACTAGTTGGAATATCAATAATTAAAACTTTATCTTCCACAACATTTAATTATCATATTTTTTTTTAATCAAAGATTTACTCTCGTCTTTAATTAGCTCACCTTTATTATTACATAAAAAAATTTCCTTATTCGTAAATTTATCACAAATAGAATCGAATTCCTCAATACTCATATCTATATGTGATAAAATTTGTTTCAAAGATTTTCCCAGATATGAGCTTGGATATTTTCCATCTCTTTCTTTGATAATTTCAAAAGCTTGTGCTCTTGATATTTGTTTTCTTCTAATAGCCATGCTTAAAATATCAGTTGCTCTACTCCATCCAAATTTCAAAAATTTGAAATAATCATGAATACCCGTTTGAAAGTTATCTAAATTTTCGTAATTTTCATATGAACCTTCAACCCATTTATCATAAGTTGTAAAACCATGTTTCATAACATATTCATAGTTTTCATATCCACTCCATGGAAAAAAATAACCAAGGAATAAACTTTGAATTTTTGCTTTTTTAATTTCTTCCATTGATGGATAGTAATATGGAATTAAGTCTTTTTTTTCTAATCCATACATTCCTTCTATATCGCTTATTCTTAAACCAACAAATCCTGCAAATTGCATTAACCATTCCCATGTTAGCTCTCTTGCTTTTGCCGCATTATCAAGACCGCCATATTCATTTTGAGAGTTTTCCCCCCAAATTATTAAATTTATATCATATTTAAGAGCAATAGTTATAGGTATAGTATTTATTGAAATATGTTCGGGCCATGAGATATCTCCAATCATTTCGAGGCCTATTTTATTTAATTTTTTTCTTACTAATGGGTTAGTTGAAAACTCGATATAATCAAAGCCTAATTGTTTTAAATTTTCTATGTTCTTTCTTCCAAGTTCAGATAAATCGCAAGTTGTAGCTGTCACACATAAGGGATTTAATCCTAATTCTCTTAATTTTAATGCTTGGTAAGTGCTATCTTTTCCTCCACTAACAGGAACTACACAATCCCAGTTATTTGAATGATTGTTTTTTTTAATTTCATGAATTATATCTAAAAAAGTATCTTTTCTTTTTTTCCAATCAATATTAGGTCTATTCCAATAATTTAAACAAGCTGAACAAATACCTTTTTCATTAAATGTGAGTTGTGGTTTTGTTGAGGGTAAAAAACAGTTAGAACAATATTTCATAAGTGTCTTATTTTTTTTCTAACAAAAACCAAGTGACGTCATCTTGGGGAAAGCTTAAATCACCATGATAACAAAAACCATAATCTAGTAATTTTAAAGAATTATATTTCTTCATTATTTCTCCTGCAAAATCTCTTTTAAAGAGTTTATCTTTATGGCCTCTATAATCAATTGAAACGGGTTTTGGATTAAAATATTCAACAATTAAAATATATTTTTTACTAAGTTTAAACATTTTTTCATAAATTTTTTCAAGATTTTTTGGATTTATATGAATCAAAACTCCCTTAGTAAATACAAGTTCATATTTTTTTTTACCATTAAAGCTTTCAATAGACTGATTGAAACTATTTTTTTTACCTAAAGTTTTCATCAGCTCTTTATAGGCTAAATTATTAATTTCAACTCCATGAATATTCATATTTGGATACAAACTTTTAAGGGCCACTAAATTTGCACCAATATTTGCTCCGAACTCCAGACAATCTTTTGGTGGTAGTTTGTTATTAAATATTTTTGAAAAGAGTCCTAAATTATTCTTTAATAAATTTTTTAAAGAATTTCTTGTACTATATTCTTCACCAAATTTACCTGCCCAAAACATTTGCTGTTCATTGTGCTTTTTTTTCATAAAGTCTTCTTTCTTTTGTTATAATTATCATGTTTATGTTTAGTAAAAAATTGATATTTTTTATACCTTAAAATTAAATTGTCATAGTCTTCTTTAGTATCAATATCACTAACTTCTTTTATGGCAACATCAAATGTTTGAAGCTTTCCAGAGTAAAATGTTTTTTCTTTGAGAAATTTTTCTGATCTAGCCCAATAAAATGTTCCATTCGAAACACGTGTAGTTGAATAATTTTTTAAATTTTTTATATTAAATTTAGGAAATAACATTTTTGCAAATCCATCGTTTTTAATTTTTAAAGCTTGTTCGGGTCTAAAATTATATTTTGAAACACCCATTAAAACATTAATATTTTTATTGTATTTAAATTTTTTTAATGATTTTTGTAAAGTGCTGGCCGATAATAAAGCTGCTGTTGCATAAACGCAGCAAAATATTTTACATGGGTTTTTTGATATAACGTCAAGACATGTCTGAACTACTGTGGCTGAGTCTTTAGCTAACTTATTGGGACGAATATGTACTTTTACATTCTCTTTTTTTGCAATATCAGATATTTCTTTATCTTCGGTTGAAACGATTATCTCTTCAAATATTGATGATCGTTTTAAAGTTCTAATTACTTTTATCATCAAAGGAATGCCATCTAAATGTAAAATATTTTTTCTAGACAATCTTTTGGAACCACCTCTTGCTGGAATAATAGCAATAGTTTTAAGTTTTTTTATTTTTTCCACGAAATATCACTTAAACTTAACATTTGATCTTTATCTAAGTCTTTCAAAAGAACACTATCTTTTATTAACTCAAATTGATCGGGACGAATACCTGTTCCAGGTCTTCTAAAATCTAATTTGCAATCAGATATTCGTTGTCCTTTTTTTGCAGGCTCAACTATAAAAGCACTTCGTCTAATTAAATTTCGTTTTTTTAATTCTTCGTTCAAAATATCTCTTCTTCCATTTCCTAAACCAATTTCTACATCTTTTATTTTTTTAACAAAATTTTTCATTTCTTTTGGTTCTATGGACATTATATGTTCAACACTTCTAGTCATTCGATTCTCAGTGATAGTTTTTTCAACCATGTTTGCACCTAGTGCAACTGCTGCTATATCCATTTCATTACCGGGTGTATGATCCGAAAATGCTACTGGGTACGAAAACATCTTTTTAAGTGTTTGGATAATTTTAAGATTGATACTTTCTAAACGGGCGGGATATCCAGATGGGCATTGATGGATAATTATATTTTCATTGCCTTCTGCACGAATTATATTTACAGCTTGCTCAATTTCTCCAAGAGTTGCCATTCCAGTATCAAGCTGAATACACATTCCTGATCTTGCGGCTCGACGTATCAAGGGAAAGTGATTAACATCTGCTGATGCAATCTTAATTGAATCACAGCCTAATTTTTCTAGTAATTTAATATCTTCATTAAATCCTACAGTTGAAAAGAAAGCCATATTAAGAGAATCACAATAAGATTTAATTTCTATCCAGCTTTTTTCAGGTAAAGATCTTCTTGCAAGTATATCATATAATGGTTCTTCAATAGTTTCTATCTCACCTGTTTCTCTATTTTTTAAAATACCATAAGAAAACATTTGTGTTTTATCAGCAACAAGTCGATCTGGATCAAAAATTTGAAATTTTACAGCATCTGCGCCTGCATCTGAAGCGTGCTTAATTAATCTTTTTGCAGACTCTAATCCTTCATGAGTTGGTCCTAACTCAAAAGTAATATAACATGGAAAATCATCTCCAATTTTTTTTTGATTAATTTTTATCATTTTTAGTTTTTTCAACTTTTATTCATTAATAATTTTCGAAATTATTTTGATAACTTTAGTTTGATTTTCGTTAGTTAAGCTTGAGAAAATAGGAATAGATATTGCAGATTTAAAATAAGCCTCTGCATTTGAACAGTAACCTTCTTTAAATTTAAAGAATTGATAATAAGGATGTAAATAAACAGGCATATAATGTAAATTTACACCTATATCATTTTCTCTTAAATTACTGAAGATTTCTTTTTGTGTTTTTTTTATTTCATCATGCTTGATGCGTATTGGGTATAAATGATAACTTGAATATACTTTTTTATTCTGAAATGGCGTAATGATAGGTAAACTCTTTAGCTCTTCATCGTATCGCAAAGCAATTTCATGACGGCGCGTAACGTATTCATCTAAACGCTTGATTTGATTTAAGCCTAATGCTGCTTGAATATCATTCATACGATAATTAAAACCAAGCTCTACCTGTTGGTAGTTGCAAATCATATCTTTAGGTGTTTCTTGGAATTTATTTTTATTATAATCAATACCATGAGTTCGAAGTCTAAAGATTTTATTTGCAATATCTATATTATTAGTTAAAGCCATACCACCTTCGGCAGTAGTTATGATTTTGACTGGATGAAAACTAAAAATTGCAATATCACTATGATTGCATGAACCAACTTTAATCTTGTCATAAGATGCTCCAATTGCATGAGATGCATCTTCTATAATTTTAAAGCCATATCGCTTTGATAAATTATGAATTGCTGGCATATCACAAGGTTGGCCAGCAAAGTGAACTGGAACTACAATTTTAGGTAACTTTCCAAGCTTTTCTGCTCTTATTAATTTTTCAGATAATGCGTGAATACTCATATTAAAAGTCTTCAAATCAATATCTACAAAATCTACATCTGCACCACAATATAGACCACAATTGGCTGAGGCTACAAAAGTATTTGCTGAAGTCCATAAACAATCTCCAGGACCAAGATTTAAAGCAAGACATGCAATATGAAGTGCACTAGTCGCACTATTCATTGCAATCGCATATGAGGCACTACAATAATCAGCTACTGATTGCTCAAATTTTGGAACTGTTGGACCTTGGGTTAAAAAATCTGAACGTAATATTTTCTCAACTTCTTGTATGTCTTCTTCAATAACTTCTTGTCTGCCATATGGTATCATTACCTAAATTTTTCCAACATGATCTTTGTTGATATCAATCCATTTTTTTAATTCAGATTTTTTCATCCACTCTGTATTATTATCACTAGTATAAACAAAACCTTCTAACACTTTCCTACCACGTTTAATTCTTTTTTTATCCTTATTCCAGTTATTTATTTGTGGTAAAATTTTATAGTAATTTGAATATTCATAGCAGTAATTGCTATCTTCTCTGCTTATCATCTCTTCATGTAATTTTTCACCAGGTCTTATACCTATAATTTTTTTTCTCATCTTAGGTGCAATAACTTCTGCAATATCTATAACTTTAATAGAAGGAATTTTTTTAACATAAATTTCTCCACCACACATATCTTTAAAAGCATGCCATACTAAATCAACACCTTGATCTAGCGAAATCATAAATCGAGTCATCCGCTCATCAGTAATAGGTAATTCTTGCTGTTCTTTTAATGACATAAAAAATGGAATTATAGAGCCACGCGAGCCCATCACATTACCATATCTAACAACTGAAAATATAGTTTTGTGACCCAACGCATAGGATGAATTACTCGAAACAAAAAGTTTATCAGATGCAAGTTTTGTTGCACCATAAAGATTAATTGGGCTACTTGCTTTATCGGTTGAAAGAGCAACAACTTTTTTAACATTTTGATCAATAGAGGCTTCAATTAAATTCATCGCTCCATTAACATTTGTCTTGATACACTCAAATGGGTTATATTCTGCCGTAGGAACTATTTTGGTTGCTGCAGCATGCACCACATAATCTACTTTATATAATGCTCTATGAAGTCGATCTTTATCTCGCACATCTCCAATAAAAAAACGTACTCTTGTGTCACCTTTGTATAGTTTTGCCATCTCCCATTGCTTCATTTCATCACGAGAAAAAATCACTAAACGTTTTGGTTTATATTTTTTAAGAGTACGGGAAACAAAACTATGGCCAAACGAGCCTGTACCACCTGTTAATAATATAGAAGAATTGTGTAACATAAGTTTATAATTTATTACTAGCTTTTAAAGAAAAAATCTATCCCTATAAAATATTAATTAAATTTATAACTTTAAAATTAATAAGTTTATTTTATATCATTTAAGAAATAATTGTATTTTTTCTTAAATAAATTTTAGAAAATAGATGTCTGTCTTCTTGACCTTCAGGTATTTTACAATAAGCACTTTCGGGTTCTAAATGTTTTTCAAGTTTAAAACCATTTCTATCAAATTCATGGTCCCAAAATCTTGAATAACTAGTGGAGGCTTTATTGCTTAAATTAGTCAAAATCACGTAATATTCAGTGCAATCACAAATAGATTTGATTAAATCAAAATTTGGGTTTACCAAATCAATTGAGCGTCCATGAGTAAAAGATATTGAAAACTTACTTTTATTTTTAAAATAAAATTCTTTTATATCACAATATTCTATTGATGAATTTAAAAAGAGTTCAGGAAAATATTTTTCTGTATAAAGTTCATTTGTTTGGTTTATTTCAAAACCACAATAATCAATTTCATTTCTAAAAATTTGTTGTAATGCATCTAAGTGTCTTCCTGAAGCACAGCACATGTCTAATACAGACAAATTATTTATAGAATATTTTTTTAATAGATTGATCTTTTCTTTTAAACAATTAATCAAAAAAAATGAAGAATTTTGTAACTTTAAATAATTTTTTGGTTTATGTTTTTTTTGAGGTACATAATTATTTTTTCTAAAAATTTTTCTAAAAGCAATAACTAATTTTCCAAATCTCAAATAACTTATTACTATTTTTTCTAGTAATTTAAAATTCATAATTTCTTAACTAACTCCCAAAGAGTTCATCATAAGTTCCCTTGGCTTTAACTTCTCCTTTATCCAACTTATAAATAATGTCACACTTTTTTAGAGTATTTATACGATGAGCAATAATAATAACAGTAATTTCTTTACTCAAATTATTTATTGCTTTCATAGTTTCTCTTTCTGTTTCACTATCAAGTGCACTTGTTGCTTCGTCTAAAATTAATACTTTTGGATTATTGTAAATCGCTCTTGCAATTCCTAATCTTTGACGTTGACCTCCTGATAATCTGGTCCCACGCTCTCCAACAACAGTTTGATAATTATCTGGGAGCTCATTTGTTATAAACTCATTTAAATTTGCAACTTTAGCTGCCTTTTCAACTAAATGTTGATCAATATCTTTTAATTTCTGACCAAAGGCAATATTAGATGCTATTGTGTCGTCAGATAAATATATATTTTGTGGTACATATCCAATTAAAGATTGCCACGATCTTAAATTATTTTTAGTTATAATCTGATCATCAACCTCTAATATACCTTCTTGGTTTTCGAGTAACCCAATAATAATATCTACTGTAGTAGTTTTACCGCATCCAGTAGGTCCAACTAACCCAACAACAGCTCCATAGGGTATTTTCAAGTTTATATTCTTAAGAATTGTTCTTGATGAATTAGGGTACCTATAGTTAATATTTTTTAATTTAATTGATTTCTTAAATTGTATTAAATTTTGATCCTGACTAAGCTTATTTATTTTTATTTTTTTTAGGTCGCTATATATAGAATTTAAGGCTGGTTTTGAGAATTTGAGAGAAGTATTCGAACTATATATTGATTGCAAAGATGGCAAAAGACGATACGCAGCAAATGCGTAAAGGGCAATAATAGGTATGGCATCATAAAAATTACTTGATTTTGAAATCAAGTAAAGAACTAACAACATCATACCACCAAACACAATCATTTCTATAATAAAGCGAGGTATTTGGCTTATGATCTGTGCAGAGGCTAATTTTTTACTAAAAATTAATGCGGGGTAAGAAAATCTTTCAATATAAACTTTTTCTAATCTTCTCAATTTAATTTCTTTTGAGGCCCCAAAAGCTTCGCTAACACTTTTAAATCTCAAGTTATTAGCCTCAAGACGATCTTTGCCAATTCGAGTAAGAAAATTTCGTGAAAAATTGAAGATTAATAAATATGATCCTCCAAGAACAAAGCCAATAATTAAGGTAAGTTTATAATCAACAAAAAATAATAAAAGAATCAAAAAAAATGAAACTAGAACGTTTGTTATTAACATTAAAAAAGGACTCAGAACTTGAGATTTAATTAAACCAGCTTCTGAAAGAATTGATTTTCCAAGTTCGGCACTGTTTTGATCTAGAAACCAACTATAAGGTTGGGATAAATAAGTTTCTATCAAGCGTTTACTAATACTATACTCCTGCTTTTGAATAAAACGTATTTGTAAAAAAGTAGTAAAAGCCTTAAATGTTATCGAAAATATTAATAAACTTAAAACTAGAATACCAATTAAAAGAATAAAATCCTCTTTATTTGTTATTCCAATAATGCTCGAGAATTCAAAAAAAACATTTAAATAAAAATTGGTTTCAATTATTCTTGGATCAACTACTATATATAAAAAAGGCATAATCGAAGCTACACCCAACAGATTAATTAAAGACATTATGAGCGTCATAATTAATATTAATATAAAATGTTTTTTTTCAGATGAACTGAAAAAATATAGTAATTTTTTTAACGTATGCATTATTATTAGCTAAATTTACAAAAAATTATTATTGATAAAGAAAAACTATGTTTTAAAAAAAAATACATCTTTTTATAAAATTAATTAATCATAACAAAATATTATGACTTATGTTAATGAAATAATGATCAAAAAATAGATAAAAAATCTATTATAAATTTTAGATTTCAATTTATTCGTTAAGATGGTTACAACTCATTAATTATTGTTTTATCACAATATATCACTCCCACATTAAAAAAAACTTTATAATCGTAATTATATAAACTAACACATTCAGAAAAAAAATTATCTCTATCTATATCATCATAAATAATAACTTTAGGATTTGTATTTTTAATAATAATCGAATGAAACCATTTTTTAGCTTCATAGCTTTTAACACTATCATAATAAACTAAATCAAATTTTTTTTCTTTTTGAAAAATTAAAGGAATATTTTCTTCATCACCTTTGTCGTATAAACACCAATTTTTTTTTAACTCTTCTTTAACAAGAATACCAACTTGACTTTTTTTTAATACAGTTGCTAGATCACTACTATACAATTTTCCTTGATTATTTAATTTTATAGCTTCCAAAATACTTCTAGTGCTCGCTCCTGCTGAAACACCAGTCTCCAGAACATTTTTTGCACCTATTAATCTGGTTAGGAAATATAGTAGTGTTTCATTGCCCCCGCCACATTCAGTTGCTTTTTTGTCGCCACCTGAAATAGGCAGGCTTTTTAATATATATTTTTTTTCTAAATTGAATGATGAGTAAAAATTACTTGCTTCATCAAAAATATTTTTGTTTGTATTTATAGCCCAAGAATCGAATGGTTTTTTATGCCATTCGACCCACAAAGTAGCCATAAGCCTTTGAAAGTCTGTAAATAAACTAAATGTTTTGTATGAGGGTTGATAAAGAAATCTATAAATTAATCTTAAAACAAAGTATCTAAAAAAAATTGCTTTAAAAAAATTTTTAATAGTTTTGCCTCTAATAGAAAATTTAAGTAAAAATTTGATTAATCTTTTTAATTCATTGGGAGCAAGTTTGAGAAGTTTGCTAAATATATTTTTTTTTATCTTTACAATTAAATGATCTTTTTTATAGAATTCTTTGCTCATATATTTCTCTTTATTTGAAGACCTTCTTCTAGTCTTCCAATCACCATATTGATAACTTAAATAATCATCTATAGGATAGGGGGCAAAAAAATTTTTTTCATAGAAAAAAATTTCTTCATATTTATTTAAAAAATGTTCTGGTATATTAATTTTTAGACGATAATAATTTTTATTTTTTTTGCTGTAGGACCAACTCAATAATGTAAAAGTTGAAACTTCTTGACTATATTCTTTATAGCAATCAATCTTCTGAGTTAAATACTTGTCAGATTTAGCTATATAAAATTTATTTAAACGTAAACTTTTAATGATATCATCAAAATTTTTAATAAAATCATAATCATAAAGACTTATTTCAACATCCCAATCCCATTCTATAAATCTTTTTTCTCTTCTAGCACCTAGTAATGTTCCACCTTGTATAAAATAAAAAATTTTTAAGTCATCAAGAATTTTACAAATTTCTAAAAATTTTTCCTTCCTGCTCTCTAATTCTTGTTTTGTACGAATTCTAATCTTATTGTTTGGATTCATTAATTGCTTAGCGTTTTAATTTCTACTTTTTTCTTAGATTTACTAATGTTTTATTTATTATGGTGCTGCTAATATTTTTGGTGTAAGGAAAATAAATTACTTTACAATTTATTGGTTTCAGTTTTTTTTCAAACATCTGCCATTTATCATTTAAATACCAATCATCACCTACAAATAAATAGTCTGCTTTGATTTTTTTGATTGTTTCAATTTTATCAATTGTATATTGGGGTATTGCAGCATCTACAAATTTACAACTTCTAACAATTTCTATTCTTTCAGAAAAAGGTATCACAGATTTTTTATTTTTATATTTTACCAATTCATCGACAGTCACACCTACAATAAGTTTATCACAGATCGATTTACAATTTTTAAGTAAACTAAGATGGCCAATATGAAACAAATCATAAACACCTGTTGTATAGCCAATAGTTTTTTTTTTCATTGAATGCTTATAACGTCTTATTGACATTTTTTAATATTTTTAGATTTATTTTAAACCAAATATCATAATTATTATCTTTAACATACTCTTTGCTTTTAAAAATTTTTTTTATATTTACTGGAAATCCAACTTTTTTCATAAAAGCAAATTCTCTACCCATTTTTTTACTTAAAATATTTCTGAGCGGAATTTTTCCAATATTTTTATTTAAAAGCTTTTCAGCATTTAATGAAAAGGCAGTTTTTAAAAGTTCTAAAGATAAAAAAGGCTCTCTTCCTTCTACACCTGATGACATTAATGAAAAGTCTAATCTTCTAAGTAAGACAGGTAAATGATATTTAATAAAAAAAAATCTTACTTTTTCGAAGGGCGAAAGTTTTAGCTTTTTAAAAATATTCTTAAGTTTTACAAATATAATTTTTTCGTTTTTCAAATCAGAATAGCAATACATTTCTATAAATTTTTTTAAATTAAATTTTTTTTTATTTTTAAACTCTTTAAATATTCTATCATAACCACAAAAAAACTCATCGGCACCTTCTCCAGATAATAAAACTTTTACACCTTTTTTCTTAGCCTCTTCGGCTATTAGGGATAGAGCAACTTCATTTGGAACACTTATTGGCTCATTTCTCATTTTAATAAGTTTGACTAATCTATTTTTTATTTTTTTTGAAGTCATTTTTGTAAAATGAATATTATTAATTTTTGATTTCTTTAAATAAGAATAATCATAATCATTTTTAAAACCTCCCGTATAATATTCGTTAATATGTTTTGAATAAATTCTAACTAGGTTGCTATCTATCCCACCGCTAAGAAGTATTCCAGTTTTTGCATCACTAACATGTCTTGATTTTATGCTTTTTTTAAGTGAGTCTCTAATGTTAATATTTTTGTTTTTTAAATGTTTAATTTGAAATTTATACAAGTCAAAAAATTTTTTTTTTGTTATCAAGCACCTACCTGGCTCTAAAGATTGAATGCCCCTGTAATATGATTGTGAAAAAATAGGATATCTAAATTGTTTATATTCTTTAATTGAATTTTTGGATAACTTCAATTTATAAATTTTTTGCAAAACTCCTGGTTCGCTACAAATTGAGATGTATTTATCTTTTTTATAATAAAAAAGTGGTTTAACTCCAAAAGAATCTCTTACACAATTTACTAATTTTCCATTCTTAGAAATTTTTACAAACGCAAAAAAACCATCAAGCCATTCAAATTTAAAATTTTTTAATTCAAGAAGACTTGAGAGTGTTTTTGTATCTGAATATTCTTTTTTTTTTAACTTTTCTAAAGCTAGTTGTTTATAATTTAATATTTCACCATTAAATAATAATATTGACCCATCATTTTTATTTACAAATGGTTGATTGTATTTATTGCTCAATCCAATTATGGATAATCTAGCATGGTAGATTTTCCAATTTTTGAAATCAATTAAATCACTTTGATAATCAGGACCTCTAAATTTTAGATGTTTGTCGAGAATAGCTTTGTGATTTTTAGAAACAAATGGATCATTACTAACAAAAAAACCGCACATAAAGTATTTAATAACATAGATTTTTTTGTTTTGTTAAAATTTTATCTTACCTTGACAAACCACCATCAGTTAATGAAATGCATGGTGTAATCTTTTTCTTATTGAAGTGATCTTGAATTGCACATACAAATTTTAAATTTTAATTATCTATTTGTGCAACATACTAACAAGAGTTATGTTTTTTTGTATATATCAATTTATATCATAATATTAAAAAATTTTTTTCAGTGCATAAATCAAGCCAATTGAGCTATTAGTACTGGTCAGCTGCACGCATTACTGCGCTTCCACATCCAGCCTATCAACGTGGTGGTCTACCACGGCTCTATAGGAAGAACTAGTTTTGAGGTGAGTTTCCCGCTTAGATGCTTTCAGCAGTTATCTCTTCCATACTTAG
>Ga0209630_10002141_pt1 | contig 19664 bp, 19 predicted proteins | sample COG_01_FD_184745 | JGI IMG/M metagenome (GOLD analysis project Ga0209630, IMG submission 184745) | Pelagic Microbial community sample from North Sea - COGITO 998_met_01 (SPAdes) (version 2) | ecosystem: Environmental > Aquatic > Marine > Neritic zone/Coastal water | place: Helgoland, sampling... | reverse complement strand
CATAATATGTTCTTAAACCATTTAATTGCAGGGGGACTTGTTGGATTACCATTTTTATGTCTGTTAGTTACTTCACCATTAATCATTCTTTGGCAAAAAAGGGATACTATTTCTATTGATGGTATTTATCTTTCGTTAGTGATTACAATAACTATTTTTGGAGCCGGTATGAGTAATGTAGTTTTCTTTCACGATCTGCTTGCTGGCTTCTTTTCACTATTAATTTTAATAGCGGCAATTGCATCGAACAAACAAGATAATTAATATAAATTACGTTACCACATTTCCTTAATTATAAAAAATTTTATTTTGATTAATTAATTAGTGTCATATTAAAGCTATCAAAAGTTAAAATACCGATTCACTGGGTCAGTAGAAATTTTTTCTAACCCTACCGTCATCCAATAATTATCTTACTTAGGTCGGTTATCCTCTGCTCAAGCTCGCTTGCATTGCCACGTGCCTCTAGGTTGAGTCTAACGAGTGGTTCAGTATTTGACCTACGCACATTAAGGCGCCAATCCCCACAGTCGAAACTCAATCCGTCCATATCATCAACCGACAGGGCCTGATCCTTATAAGCCTCACCCACCCGCTCAATCGATGCATCCGAATCCGCTACAGTAAAGTTAATCTCACCGCTGCTGGGGAACTTTTCAAAGCGGTCGGCGACCCAGTCACCAAGTGAGCGGCCAGACTTAGAAATTAACTCAACAATGAGAAGCCAGGGCACCATACCGCTATCACAGTAAGCAAAGTCACGAAAGTAATGGTGAGCGGACATCTCGCCACCATACACCGCACCAGTCGCACGCATAGTTTTCTTAATGAAAGCATGACCAGTCTTAGATTGCACTGAGATACCACCCTTTTTAGCTACGATGTCTTGAGTGTTCCACAAGACACGCGGGTCATGGACAATCTTAGCACCTGCTTCACGGTCCAAAAATACAGACGCCAAGAGACCTACGACATATTCACCGGGGACAAACTGTCCACTCTCGTCAAAGAAAAAGCAGCGATCAAAGTCACCATCAAAGGCAACGCCAAGATCAGCACCCTCGCGTAGCACCACATCAGCCGTCGCCGCGTGGTTCTCAGGTAGGAGTGGATTAGGAATACCGTTGGGAAAAGTGTGATCAGAGTCGTGGTGTACACGAATAAACTCGATGGGGGCACCGCGCAGTCCAAGCTCGCAAGCAATCGCATCAAAACTTGGTCCCGCTGCTCCATTTCCAGAATTCACCACAACGCGCAGGGGACGAAGAACGTTTAGGTTAACAAAACTTAATATTTTTTGAACATATTTTTTACGTGCAACTACTGAGATATCTTTAACGTCTATGACTCCAGGTCCCTTAGACCAGTCCGTGACCTCAGCGAGGTGCTTTATTACCTGAAAATCTCCTAAGTTATCCAAAGGACGCGAACCAGACTTCACAATCTTGAGGCCGTTATAGTTTATAGGATTGTGCGAGGCGGTAACCTCTACTCCAACTACGGCACCAAACTCTGTAACGGCCCAGTACATTTCCTCAGTACCAGCCATACCAAGATCAAGCACAGTCATAAGGCCAGCCTCACAGACTCCCCGCATCACAGCCTCAGCTAATTCAGGAGATGTCTCGCGGGCATCACGCCCGATAACTACAAGTCCAGCACCAAAGTGCTGACCCAAGGCACGGCCGATACGGTAGGCGATTGAAACATCAAAATTCACTCCAAGCTCTCCACGGACGTCGTAAGCTTTAAAGCAGGTCAATGGACCAGTATAAAAAAGATCATCCATCAAAAACCACAACTTTCAAATTGATAAACCACACAACACGCACAACGGGCCCAATTATCATCATCAAACATTTTCAAAACAAGCTAAAATTTGTTTTGCGGCCCTAGAGGGTAAGTATTCAGATTTATACAACTCTGTGCAGCGGTTCGACATACATGCTAACTCGTCCTTACCTTCAATTAAATTTAAGGCCAATGCAGAAAATTCCGAAATAGAGTATCCAGTATAAAAAGTTCCAACTTTCCATTCTAGTATAATTTTACTTAGATCAGTATCAGCACTTAGACGAGCTAAAATTGGCAATCCAGACTCTACATAAGCAAGAAACTTACCAGGTATATTGTGAGAATTATGTCTAGGGTCCAGCGCTACTAAACCTACGTCACAAAAACCGAGAAGTGCTGGGATGTCATTAGGTGGAATTTCATCATAAAACAAAATATTAGTCAAACCCAAGGCCTGAGTTTGTTGAATTAATTTAGATTTTTTACTCCCTCTGCCTACAAAAACAAATCCTAAATCTGATCGATCCTTTAGAGAATCAGCCAAGCTAATTAGTGTATCCATTCCTTGAGCAACACCCATATTCCCAATATAAACAAAAAGCTTACGTTCAGAAAACTTGGAGAGATTAATACCAGTCAATTTATCTATTTTTTTTGAAGGCGCCAACCAATTAGAAAGTACTTCAATACGACGAGATGGTTCGTCCCAATTGGACAAGTAACTTAAATTCGAGGTACTCTGCACTCCAATTGTGTCGGCAATCGAGTACTGAAACCCTGCTACTAATTTAAAAAAATAATACGCAAACCCCTTTCTCATAATAGCTAGGTCGACAGCCCATTCCGGAAACATATCCCGAAGTATCAAATAACCTTTCGACTTTGATCGAAATTTTATATACATCGCTAACGGTCCAAGAAAAATTGATGGCGAGTACCATATAACCCCATCAAAATTTTTTATTGATAACTGAACCCGTAATAATGACAAAAACATTGTAAAAGGTAATAAAATCTCCGCAATTGCCCTACGAAAAAGACTTACATTATCAATTTTAAATGCAGTCAAATAATAAATAGGGATATTTTCAATAAAATCTACAGTTCCCCCCTCAGCAAAACTCTTAGAGGGGGTTAAAACTATCGGCTCGTGGCCCATGTCAACCAACTCTTTCGCCAAGTCTCTAATTTGAACTGCACATGATGTGGTCTGAGGCACATAAGTTGGACAAATAATCGCAATTTTCAATAATTTTCCTAAATTTTTATTTCAACACTTTTTTCCCGCAAAGCTAATCGTCATATCAAAAGAAATTAGTAATATCACTTCTTATGCTATTAATCACAACCGAGGATGGCGAGTGATCTTCTGCAAAATCATATTTGACGGCCCAAGGAAGCTCTATTGCAGTAACTACAGAATCAACTATATTTTGTGGATTCATACCTGAAACAATGGTAGACCCACTTTCAACTGTCTCCGGTCTTTCTGTAGCCATTCTCAGGCTAACATTTGGCACATTATAGAATATGCCTTCCTCAGCAGCTGTTCCAGAATCAGAAATTACACATAATGATTCTTTTAGTAGATGTGAGAAATCATAAAAACCCAATGGATTAATAATTGTTACACCTCTAGGCGTTTCTTTTGTGCCAATTTTACTCTGAGTTCTGGGATGCATCGGATATACGACTTCACAGTTAAATTTCTTAGAAATATTTCCAAGAGAATCCATAATTATCTTTAAAAAATGCGGATTGTCGACATTTTCACTTCTGTGAGCAGTCGCTAATATATACTTTTTAGAAGATAGGTTTAGAGTTTTTAAAATCCCACTACTTTCTATTTTTGGTAAAAAATATCTCATAACTTCAAATGTTGTGTTACCCGTAACAAAAATTTTTGATGGATGAATATTTTCTCTAATCAAATTTTCTCTGTGATAATTAGTATAAGGTAAAAGAATATTACTCATATGGTCAATCAAAATTCTATTTCTCTGCTCAGGCTGTCTTCGATCCCAAGCTCTAAGACCTGCTTCCATATGAAAAATTTTAATCCCTCTATTGGCGGCTGGCATCACAGACAATCCACTATAGGTATCACCCAAAACAACTAACGCATCCGGTTTCTCTTTTTCAAAGAGAGCATCAGATTTTTTAATTACATCTGCAACTTCAGCACCATAGCCAGAAACATCAATATCTAACTGATAATCAGGTTTCCTTAATTCCAAATCGGTAAAAAAGAAATCTTTGAGCTCTTTGGTGTAGTTCTGGCCAGTATGAACCATAACATGCTCAAAGTTCATATTGTCCAAGCCCTTCAATACTCCCCACATTTTAATCATTTCAGGACGAGTGCCAAAGATAGTCATTACTTTCATTTTTCATTTTCCTTATTTAATTGAGAATAAACTCTTGATGGCTTCAACATCTAGTATTTTTACATCGGGCAAAGGTACAATAAATTTCCCACCAGCTTCTAGGTATTTCATATTTCTTAGACATATTTCCTTTAGAAATGTCCAAGCAAAAATAACTACATAATCTGGCCTTTCTACATCTGATAAAGGAATACTTGCCTCAATTCGTAGATGTGACCCAGGGGTATAAAAACCTTTTTTTGCAGGAGCATCATCCACCATAAAACCTACCAAGGAACTATCAATACCACAAAACTGTAACATTGTGTTTGCTCGTCCTGAAGCACCATATCCAATCACAGTTTTTCGTTCGTCCTTAATTTTATTCAGTAAGCCAAGTAAATCACATTTTTGCTTATTAATTTTTTGTCCGAACTTTTTAAATATTGATATATTATCAAAACCTTTGTTGATTTCAGATGCTCTAAATGCGTTTAATTGAGGGGAAGGCATTGCTAGTTTACTATTTTCTCTACAAACATGAACCCGTATAGATCCACCATGGTTTTTAACTTCTTTGATGTCAAAAACCATCATTTTGTATCGATGAAAATGATTTTCTATAGCTAATAAAGAATAGTAATATATATGCTCATGATAAATCATATCATACTGCATTTCTTCAATTATTTTACCAAGGTAATGCACTTCAAATATAAATACTCCGTTCTCACTAAGTCCTATGTCTATTGCCCTGGTTAATCCATTTATATCGTTCACGTGAGCAAACACATTATTAGCAATTATTAAATCAGCTTGTCCAAATTCATCAACAACTGTGTTAGCACAATGTTCATCAAAATATGAATTTATAATATTTACTCTACTGTCATTTATTTTTTCAATAACATTGGTTGCTGGATCTACCCCAATAATGGTTCCAACATTCATATCTGCTAATGGAGAAAGTAATACGCCATCATTACAGCCAAACTCGATAATTATTGCATTTTCCGGAGTAGGGAGAAACCGACTTACTACTTCCACCGCATACTCATTAAAGTGACTACATAAGGTTCCAATAGAAGATGAGAAGTAAAAGTAACCCTTTTTAAACATCTCGTCAGGGTCAATTTTATCCACTATCTGGACGGCATAACAATCTGAACAAAAACCTAAGTTCATTGGATAACAGGGTTCTTTCTCCAGTTGACTATGGGTCAAAAAACCACCTGCCAAACCCATATTTCCAAAGTCAGTAATTAGTTCAACGTTAAAAATTTTACAAAATGCACACTCATAATTTTTACAATTAACATTCACATCTACCACACTAAACCTTTAATATTATTTTACAAACGGTCTGCTACAAAATTTATTTAGATTGGAGTGTATTTTGAACATAATCCAGATTTTGGAGAACAGCAGTCGTTTGCTTCTCATCAAGACACTCAGTGTTGTGAGATGTATAATCTTCCATCTCAGATATCCTTTGCTCTCCATTTGTGAAGTACTTATCATAATTCAAGTCACGGGTATCAGATGGGATCCGATACCAATTTCCCATATCCTGCACTCTAACCATTTCCTCACGAGAAATAAGTGTTTCATAGAGCTTTTCTCCATGACGTGTCCCAATGATATTAATTGGAGTGTCTGATTGGAATATTTTCTTTATAGCCGAGGCCAATGTTGTTATTGTAGAGGCTGGAGCTTTTTGAACAAAGATATCTCCCTGATTACAATTTTGAAATGCAAACATAACTAAATCGACAGACTCGTCGAGCGACATCAAAAATCTTGTCATATTTGGATCAGTAATAGTAATTGGTTTTTTATTCTTAATTTGGTTAATAAACAGGGGAATTACTGAGCCCCGAGAAGCCATAACATTACCATATCGTGTAGCACAGAAGACTGTTTCCCCTTCAATTTGAAGTCTAGATTTAGCAACCATAACTTTTTCCATCAATGCCTTTGACATTCCCATGGCATTAATCGGGTAAACAGCTTTATCAGTACTTAATAAAATTACTTTTTTAACTTTATTAGCAATAGAAGCAGTCATAACATTTTCAGCACCAAGCGTGTTAGTCTTTATAGCTTCCAAAGGATAAAACTCACACGATGGTACTTGCTTCAAAGCAGCCGCATGGAAAACATAATCCACCCCCTTTAGTGCTTGATTAATACTTTCATAATCTCGAACATCACCAATAAAGAATTTTAATTTACTATTATTATACTTAAGACGCATTTCTTCTTGTTTTTTTTCATCACGACTAAAAATTCGTATTTCACGGAGATCCGTGCTTAGGAATTTGGAGAGCATCTTATTGCCAAAAGAGCCCGTACCTCCAGTAATCATTAAAACTTTACGTGTAAACATTTTCACAATTCCTTATTGGTTAAATTCAAGTAATCATCCCGCATCGAAACAATCAAATCATGCCAAGACGGAGGAGCATAACCCGTTTCTGTGTTGAATTTAGAGGCATCCAATGAACGATTAATCTTTATACTGTTGTCGGGAACCACCATGATATCAACACTGTAAATATCTGCTATCAATAGCAATAAATCAAACTTCGATATAGGTGTTGACGCCAGATTATATAGGCCTCGCAATGCCTCCTGGGGGAGCACCTGATCACGAATAATTCTAGCTAAAGTAGTTACTGGAAAACCAGAAAAAATAGCTTCAGTAAACCCTAAACAGGACTCTTTTTGATTCAAGAACCAACTGACTAATCCATTTGTCGAGTTAGAATTATGCCCCAGCATGGAAGTCCGTAGTGTAACACAACTTTGACCAGTGGCTTCGCCCAATAGTTTTGCTCGACCATATAAGTCAGGTGCATCAGGTATGTCTTTTTCACAATAACCACCCCTTGCACCCGAAAAAACTCCATCACTACTAATTTGAATAAACCGTGCCGAAAAGCGATAACAAAAATCTGCTAATATATGCGGAAGGAGAGAGTAAATAGGAATTATCTCTAGAGGATTACTATTGCGCAATTTATTTTTTGATAAGGACGTACAATTAATAACGACCGATGGTCGTAAATTTTCAAATAATAATTTTAGTTGCTCAACATTAAGTGCATCAGATAAAAAATAATGCTGCACCGACTTATGTGAAAATTTTTTACTATGGTATTCACTTCTGAACGTACCAATTGCGTTAATGTTCGAACTTTCGTTAAAAATCCTCAGACACGCATTACCCAACAATCCACCTGCACCAATAATTACAACATTCATAATATATAATTTCCATCAAAATTATCTGCTTTTAAGTTAAATATTTTAGCCTTATTTTCTTTACTCGGATAGGTAATTAAGACGGCTTTAAATTTACCTTTAAATACGAACATGTCGCCAGCACCTGCTCCAATTATAGGAAATCGATCAATCAGCATTGATAAATCGTTCATCCCACCTGCTCCACCTACTGCAGTAATTGGTACATTTACAGAAGACCTAAGCAATTCTATAAGCTCAATATCGTAACCAAGGCGAGTTCCATCACGATCAATTGAACTGATAACCAACTCACCAGCACCTTCATCACAGAGCTTTTGAGCTAATTCAACTGGAGGTATTTCACACCGTCTTAAACCATTGTGTGTGAAGACTTGCCATCCCTGTCCATTTACATTTTTTTTTATATCTATCACTATGGTAACACTTTGACTGCCTACCTCTGAGGATGCTTGCGAAATAAGTTGCGGGTTTTGTATTGCCGCCGAACTCAATCCCACTTTCTCAATTCCAAAACTAATTATTTTCTTAATCTGTTCAACAGAGTTAATACCTCCCACATAACAAATCGGCATTCGCGCCTCTGCGGCAAACCCCTCTATCAAGCGATAATTTGGCTCTTTATTGTTAACAGTTGCATCAATATCAATAACCATAATTTCATCTACACGCTTTTCATTAAACACTTTTATCGTATTTATTGGATCTCCAACATACTTTGGGTGATCAAATTCAAGCGTTTTTACTAAGCCATTCTTGTGGATTAATAAAACTGGAATAATTCTAGATCTAAGCATAAAATGTCGATTCAAACCTCAGAGAATTTTTTTAATAATTTCAATCCATTATCATGGCTTTTTTCTGGATGGAATTGGACACCAAAAATATTATCTTTACTAATTGCGCAAACCATATTCTCTCCATAATTAAATTCAGCCAACATATTATTTTTATCATCAGGAAAAAAATAATATGAATGCAGAAAATAGAACTCAGTGGGTAAACCTATAGGCATAAGTAAAGGATTTGATCGACTAGCATAAGCGTCATTCCACCCCATGTGAGGGCTTTGAAGTAACTCCCCATTAAAGTTAGATTTTATTTTTTTTACTTTCCCTGGGATCCAACCAAGTCCTGGCTTAACTCCCTCTTCACTTGACGACGCCATTATTTGCATGCCGACACACACACCAAGAAGAGGTGTCCCATATTTAAAAATAAAGTTTTCAACAACCTCTCGCATTCCAGAGTTTTCAAATAATTGCATAGCCAAGTCAAAAGAACCAACCCCTGGAAGAATTAAATGTGTGGCATCATCGATATCCGCAGGTACCTTCGCTCTGCCAGCATCGATACCAAGCAACCCATATGCATTTAAGAATGCTTGTACATTACCTAACCCGTAATCAATAACTCGGATCATTTAAATAACCTTCGATCCAATCCAATAATGTTCATTACCTTCGCACCCAAACTGATCCAAAAATAATTATTCTTATAATCTTTAAAAGATTTATTAGGCATCTTGAAAATCTTCATAAGTTCATCATTTGTCCAATCAAGTTTTTTAGCCACATAACTAAAATCTTTAGCCATCTCCTCTTCACTTAATTCTGGTGACGAAATTCTGATTAAGGCATCTTCCCGAGTCATTTGGCCTGTCAGTATTTCACTCGAGAAATAAGCTCTTCTCTTATCATACCCATGCTTTTTTGGCGTCCAATAGGATTCAAAAAACTTAGTAAACCGTGACTCATAATGCTTCATTTGATAGGGTTGCCAACCAAATAAATTACTTAATTCGGCAATAGCATCTTTTTTAATAAACGGATAAAAATCAAGTAGCTTAATTACCTTCACCCCTTTCCAAAAACGATAATAAAACTTGTACTTAAATATGTCGCACATTGGAAACGTATCTAATTTAATTTCACCAAACCTTCTATGGATATCTCTAACATGACGCATGTCCGTAGAGAAGTAAGTCCAATCTATCGATTCACGAACCACTTCAGTCGAATTATTTCCACCCGTTATCACATACTTAAAATCGTTAGCCGCAGCAAAATTATACATTGCTGAAAACAAAGCTAAGTCCTGAGCTTGATCTACAAATGGTACTTGAGATTTAAAAAAAGCTCTTTGTAAATCTTTCATTTCCTCCCAATTGACGACCTCCGTAACCAAATCGAGGTCTAACCCCTCTATGATTTTTTCAATATTACTTATCCCTAAATCAGAATTCCACCCAGTGTCACAGTGGAATATTAAAGGCCTTAATCCAAATTTTTCTTTAGCAACATATGTTACAAATGAGCTATCTAATCCACCACTCAGCCCAATGACACAATCATAATCCTTACCTTCACCACTTTTTTTTATTTTATTTATCAATGGCATTATTTTTTTTATACCCTTATCATTTGGGTTCCAATGAGGTTTGATATGCTCTTCAAAGTTTCTACAGTAAACACAAACACCATCTTGATCAAAAGTAAGTGTAGGATCTGAAGTATCCATTATGCAATTCGTACAGATTTTATTTCCTTGGTAGTCATCCAGGTATTTCTTCTTCATTCTAATACTAACCTTTATATATCTGTTTGATACTTTTTATCGCCTTAAAACAGAACTGTGCAAAAATATAACTAGGAATAATTTTGCACAGTAATCTAAATAAAAAAACTGCCTTAGACATCTCTACTTTTGAGCCTGTCTCTAAAAGTCCCTGTTGGGCCTGTAATATATTACTAAAACTGTCCTCATTTAAATTATTACCAGGTCTTAAACTATCAATAATAATTAGAATAGCACATAAATTCATATATTTAGATAAAAACTTATCTTTAGATCTCGCAAGTTTTGTGTTTCCATCAATATCAAGGTTTTGATTTAAAAACACGGCGAATGAAACAAGTGCAGCTAGTAAATCAATTCCGATCTTAGGAGAGGTTGCAGATACACTGTTTTGATGTACCATTATATCATAGCAAGTTTCCTCCACGATAAAACCATCGCCACGCAACAACAAACTGATCCAAAATGCATCGTCTGAAAAAAATAACTTATTAAATTTTGGTAAGCCACCCAGTGATTTGAAATTGCTAGATGAAAAAACAAAACCTGTTCCAGAAACATCTTTTTTGAAATTAAATCGGTCGTCTAAGTAATTTTTTAAATTAATTTTACCACTAGTTAACTTTACGTCTCGAACTTTTATAAGATTACCATCAACAATATTACCTTTAGATCCATAAAGAGTACAGTTTGGACGCATGTAAATAGCTTTGGATATTTCAGCTAAAAATTCAGGGTATAGAAAATCATCATGCCCAATGAGCGTGACATATTTATTTAATTCAATATCTAGAATTCTAGCCCAATTATCTTCAATCTTAACTGGATCAATATACGTGTGTATTATTAAGCGATGGTCATTAAGTGAGCCCACGAAGGCTGCTAAATCCTTACAACCTCCATTATCTATAATTACAACATTAAATTGCACGTCCACTTGTGCTAGTGCAGAAACTATAGCACGTTTTGCAACTGGCATGCCTTTATAGATTGGAATAACTATTGAGAACACTAAAAATAACTCCTATAGATGTCGATCAAGCTGAGAATTTCTTTTAATATTTAAATCAAAATAGTCTGTGTTGCACCAGGCTCCAATGAATAACTTCCTTTTCATATGTAAATCTCCTTCATGATATTCAGCAGTACGGTTATCTGTTACTGCTAGACTGGATTGCCCATGAGAACAGTATGTTCGTGAGGATAGCCAACGATTAACATTATAATCCTGCCCAAATTTATCCATAACGAGTATACTTTGACCATTCCGACGCAGTAAACTTGACATCCCCATCTCCCCAGACTCAAAGCGAAGTGACTCAAAACGGCTCTTGGGAACTTTCTGCACCATCTTAATTAAAGAAGTAAACTTCTCTCTAGAGATGCCAAAAGCATTAGTGCGTAGATGCGGAACTGGTCTGTAGCCACAAGCCCTAACTCCAAATTCTCCAACCCGCGCCAAGAGAGACTTTGATGCTCCCACCAAAAAGGATTGAGACTCGGTGAGCCTAGCTAAATCCAAAAAATATTTATTACTAATAATTGATCCTGAAGATCCAGTTGCAGAAATAGCTCCACAATTATGCCTTCCTAATTGCTCCATTGCCGACGAAAAGAAATCAACCGAACATACTTTGCTAGACGTATTGAAAAACATCAAAAAGTCACTTCTCGATTTCGTAGAGATATACATATAAGAATAAATGTCTCTACCTATGTTTGGAACATGGACAATGGTAAAGTCTGTATTTACAGTGCCAAATTCATCATTTAAAAAACCTTTCGCTAAACAGGTGAAACTAATTTCAGTCCGTAGATCCCTCGTAAGAGAACTTACTTTGGAAAAAAAAGAGATTGCATCAGACAGTTTTCCATAATCAGCATGCAGTAAATACACGATCTCTAACAATTACGTTTCCTATCAAACAATGTTGCAAGTGGGATGACCAATAGTAGTAAGCCAGTTATACTCCAAACGTATGGACTAAAAAAAAAAATAGCTAGGTAACCTACAACCCCACTACCGTAAAGCCATAGCTTTATGTCTGAACTTAACCTTAAGCAAAGATAAATTATAATTGAGAACAGGGTTATACCACCTAAAAACCCAAAGTATCTAAACACTTCAAAATAAGTAAACTCAGCAATAGCCAGGTTACCAATATCGGAACCAAAATCTATCAATAGAAGTCCAGTACCAAATAAAATTTGCTTAAAGGAAAAGAAATCTTCAAACATTACGCTCAGATAATTCAATTTCATACACGTGGATTTATCAAAAAGTAAACTTTCTACATTTGAAAAACATTCTATCAATAATCCAAAAACTACTGTTAGTATAGAAAAAAGTTGAAATTAAAGACATTTTCTTTGAAACGCCTGTAAATAATCATTACCCGTCAAGTTAATAAATGGTGCCCAATCATAATCTTGATTTATTATATAAAAAGTTCCTTTTCTCTCATAATACTTACTATCAATATATTGTAAGAAATCACTTTTTTTAGAAATTCCAACTCTGTGCCCAGCTCTACCAATTTGTAAAATTGCAGAAGAATTTGTACCCCAAAATATTGCAACATCATCAAGAACCTCACTCAGATCAGCAATACTGGGCAATCCATAATCAAATTGATCGTCAGGATGTTTTTTCACAAGGATGTTTTTCTCTATTGCACGCAGTGAATCTAAAGTATTTACGTTCAACTCTGTTAATTCTTTACTGTCTAATATCAAGACATTTAACGTTCGCCCCTTACTAATATTGGTTGAAGCCGGTCTAACTATCAGATCTCGTTTTCCTAAAACAATGTAATCTGTATTGCTAGTATCGTATTTAGACATAATTTTTTTTTGAATCTCGCCCCAACAAATCTGTTTTTTTGAGATTTGGTATAAGTAATTGTACGGATTTGAGTTGCTAAACGAACAAATGCGCCCAGTATCTCGATAAAACCCATGGGTAAAACCATATGTTAAAATTTCATTCTTTTGAAGAGCTATACACCAAAGCCCCTCCCAATACTGTCTCTCATTATAAGAAAAAAATTTCTTATTTAAAATCTCATTATTATTTTTTATTGTTTCAAAAATTTCATCCAACTCTAGCAACGCTATACGAAATAGAGCTTTATTAATGGAAGGGTTCTGCATAAGAAATATTTCTATAACGCGAACTATTTTTTTAAATTTCAAAGAGAAACGTTGTCTTATTCGAAGTGTAACAGAGTTTGGCGGAAAGTCACCAATCAAGTAACTATTTTCAAGATCAGGTCTACCAAGGTATTGATATATAGCGATATTATTTATATTTTTAGTGATGACGGTATTTCTAAAATCAAGTGTACTTTGAAAAAAGAAATAACGGACACACCACCTGAAAAAAAATTGAAACCTTTGCACTTTTGTTAATTTACTACAAGACAAACGAATAATAGTGAGTAATCCAGAAACTTTTCTTAATTCACTAAAATTATATATCATAGTATGTGGGTGTCTGAATATCTGGTACACCAACAACTCTCCGTATTGGTGACTGGTTTCTATTTACCTTTATAAACTTATCCGCCTTCAAAGCCTGCTGTTTAGCTAAATAGCTAGCTAAATCATAAACCGACGTACCCACACCACTGCAAATATTGATTGGACCCCTTAAAGGTTCTTCAATCAAATCAGAAATAGCAACACCGATATCATCGATATGTGAAAAGTCCAAAATATCAAACGGATTTTTTAAAATCACCTGTTTTTTAGATTTGAAGCTATTTTCTAAATAACCAGACAATTTAGTACTAGGCTGCTTATCTCCAAAAAGGTAAAAAAGTCTAGCCCAAGTAAAGTTAGTTTCAGTTTCCTCAAAATACTTTTTTAAGGCTAAGTAAGTTATTATTTTTGATGCAGCATATAAGTTATTAGGCGACAACGGCATATCTTTAGTTATCAAACTTTCTGAAGCTGTATATTCCAAACAACTTCCAATACCTATAAAATGCTTTACCTTCTGAGTTTTACAAATCTCCAATAGGTTAAGGGCAAAGTTCATAGATTCAACATTCTGATATGAAGACTGATAATGTTGAGGGTCAGCATACCATGCTGTGTTTATAACAGTGTCAAATTTTGGCAATTGAGAGCACCATACCTTTTCCTGATCGATTGAATTTTTAGGTAAATAAATAAAGATCAAATTTTTGGTCTGGCTAACAACTAAAGCCTGGTTTTTTTTTGAACTTCTCAATAAAATATAAATTTTTATTCTTTCATTTTTTGTGAGGCATCGAATAATTGATCTAGCCACGTAACCATAACCCACGATCAATACATTCATAATTTAGAAATTTCTAAATTTGGAATAAAAGTAACTACTTCGACCCCTTTCAATTTTTCAATATTTGATAAAAATTCGATTATTTCTGACTTAATATTCCACGGGAATATAATTATCACATCAGGAGTTGGGTTTTGAAGAATTTGATCAGGATTGAGTATTGGTACATGAGATCCAGGTGTGAATTTTCCTTGCTTACTCTCAGCAGCATCAAAAATTATTTCAATAATATCACTAGTTATACCACAGTAGTTCATTAAGGTATTACCTTTAGCAGCAGCACCATAGCCATATATCCGTTTACCTCCTTTTCTTTGCTTAACAAGGTATTCAAGCGCCTCTAATTTCATATCCATTATCTGTGGAGAAAACTTTTGATATGACATGATATTGTTTAAACCAAATTCATTCTCTTCATTAATTACAATATCTACACTAGCATTGATTTCTATATTGTAATCAATTTTACAACCATAAACTCTTAAGCTTCCACCATGTGTTTGGAGTTTTTCAACATCATAAATCTTTAATCCATTTTTTTCAAAAATTCTGTGGACGGTGCTGAGTGAAAAATATGAAAAGTGCTCATGATAAATTGTATCAAATTGCTTTAAGCTCAGCAATTTCAGCAGATGAGGAAACTCAAGTGTCACCGTCCCTTGGTCTTGCAGCAAGTTCGATATTCCACTGGTAAAATCATTAACATCTGGAACATGTGCATAAACGTTGTTTCCAATAATAAGATTTGCCTTTCCGTGAAATTCTATTATTTTCTTTGAAAATTTCTTTGAAAAGAACTCTTGATGAACTTTAATTCCCTTTTCTTGACATACCGCGGCTGTCGAATTAGTAGGCTCGACTCCCACACATGGAATTCCCGCTTTCTTAAAGTTTTGCAACAAGTAACCATCATTTGATGCCAACTCTACGACCAAAGAATTAATATCTAATTTAAGCCTTTTCTCTATCATTTTTGCATATTTTCTTGCGTGAATTAACCAACTCTGTGAAGCACTAGAAAAATACGTATAAGTGTCTTCAAATAGCTCCGCTGACTTAAGGAAGTCCTCAGTTTGAACTAAAAAACAGGCACTACATACCGATACTCTCAAAGGATACTGCACTTCCGGTAGGTTCAATTTCTCCAGAGTTAAGTTCGCATTTGACGGTGGAGAAAACCCTAAATCTACAAAATTAGACAATTTGTTTTTTTTACAAAATCTACATTTCATACTTATATCCTTTAAAACCTTTAGTCAGATACTTTATCGATTTGTCCTTTTCGGATACGTTAGTTATCTCTAGCGGCCAATTAATTCCAATCATAGGATCATTAAAGTGAATTGATTGCTCATTTTTGGGTTCATAACTCTCTGTATGTAAATATAATAATTCACAAGATACTGTCAAAGCTTGAAAGCCATGGGCAAACCCTTCAGGTATCACTATGAAGTTTTTCTTTTTTGCACATAGATTTACACTAGTATATTTTAAAAACGTTTTCGAAGACCCCCTTAAATCAACCGCCACGTCAAAAGCTTGTCCCCTAATGCATCTTATGATCTTCATTTCTGCTGATGTGCCCGTTTGGTAATGCAGGCCTCTAACTGCCCCAGGATCATTTGTTTTTGAACTATTTATTTGTTTTATACGACGCTTACCTAGTACTTTCTCTAACAAATCTTCACAAAATACTCTATAAAACTCACCTCTTTCGTCCGATAATAAATCAGAATCTCCAAGCCATACATCTTTAATTTTAGTTGGGCTTAACTTAATCATAATTTGCAAAATCAGCACCAATAACTTTGGCGTCATTAATATACTTTTCCAACTGACCACTTGAAATAACCAACTCTTCATCCAAATAACAATTGTACCATGATGCAGTCATTTTTACTGTTTCAGAAAAATCCCAAATTGGCTCCCATCTTAAGTGCTTTCTAGCTTTTGAGCTATCAAGATATAAATTATGAGCTTCTGGCATAGCATCATCATTTTTAAAAACTAGGTGAGCCCCTAGACCATTTTTATCCAAAGCTGATACAAGGTTTTTCACAGACTTATTACTGGAAATATCAGGCCCAAAGTTCCATGCCCCGACAGAAATAGTATTTCCTAGCAACAGTTCTGAGCCAAGGATAAGGTATCCCTGCAAACAATCTAGCACATGTTGCCAAGGCCTAGTTGCGCTTGGAGAGCGAATAACTAAGTTCTCTTTGTTTAATACAGATCTTACAATATCTGGTACTAACCTGTCCTCAGACCAATCACCTCCACCAATTACGTTACCAGCTCTGGCAGTTGCAATTAGTCCGGTTTGTGTGCCTCGATCTTTAAAAAAACTTTCCCGGTAAGAATGTGTTAATATTTCACACATTGCTTTTGAGGCACTATATACATCATTGCCTCCCAGAGAATCTATCTCACGATAACCCCACAGCCACTCCTTATTATCGTAGCATTTATCAGATGTTACTACTAAACAGGCCACCGCTTTGTCAGCTAGACGAATACTTTCTAAAACATTCATCGTGCCAACAACATTTGATTTCAATGTCTGATAGGGCTCCCGGTAAGACCTCCTGACTAGTGACTGGGCGGCCAAATGCAAAATAATGTCTGGTTTAAATGTTTGAATACTATTATTAAGTTTATCAAAATCTGCAATATCATAAAAATCTTCAGATATATCGAGATTTAGCCCCAGCCAATGGCTATCAACTCCATGCGTTTGATCTGATATTCCGTAAACATTTGCACCCAAATCAACGAGCCATAAACATAACCAAGACCCTTTAAAGCCCGTATGACCAGTTACTAACACATTTTTATTTTTGAAAACATTATTAAACAATTACCATACCTTCCATGGTGCGAGTCCATCATCCCAAAGCTTCTCGAGGACATTTTTGTCTCTTAGCGTATCCATCGCTTGCCAAAAACCACGATGCTTATAGGCGCTGAGCTGACCATTTCTAGCAAGACTCATCAAGGGCTCTTGTTCCCAGGTGAGGTTATCTCCCTCCAGATATTTAAGCACTTCTGGTTGCAAGACAAAAAACCCACCATTAATCCATGAGCCATCTCCAGCAGGTTTCTCGACAAAGGCTTCCACACTATGGCCTTTTAACTCTAGGGCACCATACCGTCCATCAGGCTTAACTGCACTAACAGTCGCTAATTTTCCATGTTCGTGATGAAATTGTACTAATAACGAAATATCAATATCGGAAACACCATCACCATAGGTGAAGCAAAAAGGTTCGTCTGGGCCTATATAGTCAGAAACTCGCTTTAGCCGTTCGCCAGTCATACTTTCAAGACCAGTGTCCACAATTGTAACAGTCCAATTTTCAGTAGCCTTTTTATGATAAGTTATTTTATTTTTTGACAGATCTATGGTTAAATCATTTGAATGCATGAAGTAGTTTGAGAAATACTCCTTTATAAAATGCCCCTTATATCCAGCACAAATAATAAAATCGTTAATACCATGTGACGCATAAATTTTCATTATGTGCCAAATTATAGGCATTCCACCTATTTCGACCATAGGTTTTGGACGAAGATGAGTTTCCTCACTTAATCTAGTACCAAAACCTCCCGCCAGTATAACTGCTTTCATATTACCAACTCCACTATGTCAATCTTCCAAAAATAGAATAATCCTAAATTAAACTTATAAATATATATATTTTTAAAAGAAATAATTTTCTTTTGCTCACCATTTTTCACTTACACGCAGAAAAAAGTAATACTCACTTATATTTTTAAACCACCTTTGAAATGAATTACTAAGGATTCAAACATTATAATTAAACTATTCCCACATTCTTCATGTAACTCATTGCTTCTAATAAATTACGTATGCTTAATATATTTTCAGATACCTCAGAATTTCCTCTATTAAATAATATATTACATTTAATACCTGCTCTTTCGCCTGCATGGATATCAGATAATTTATCACCGATAAGGATTGATCGGGACAGATTTATTTTGTGATCTTTTTGTGCTTTTATTATCATCCCAGGATTTGGTTTTCTACAAAAATCATCTTTCTTATACTTCCCCAAGCCATATACCGGATGCGAAGCACAGTAATAGGTTTCAGCAATATATATGGAGTTTTTTTTAAATATTTCTAACATCCATTGGTTTAATTTATTAAAATCGTATTCGGAGTAATAACCACGACCTATCCCAGATTGATTGGTAATTATAAATATTTTGTAACCATTGTTATTCGCAGCAAGACATAAATCAAAAATTCCATCTATAAATTCAAAATTGGATTTCTCAAAGACAAACCCATGGTCGACATTCACAACACCATCACGATCCAAAAATAATGCTGATGTGTTCATTTTAAAAACCGAATCCTTTGTAAGTAGTAGGTTAGATCTATAATTATGGATCTATATCTCCGTAATGTTAAAGCTTTTATCATTTGGAGAGTATTTCAGCTCCTTACTAAACCAGCGTCGTATAGATTCACTATGAGAAACTGCGATAATTGTTAAATGTTCTTGGGACGTTAGCCATTTCAAAATAGCTGTTTCTAACTCATCATTAAGTGCAGAGGTCGCCTCATCTAAAAGAATAATAGGCCGTTCAGATACTATTGCACGCGCTAAAGCAATTCTCTGGCCTTGACCACCAGAGACACCGCTACCACTTTCTCCAAGTTTTCGTGCATCAAACCCACCAAGTTGATCAACCAGAGAATTCAGCTCCGTTATCTGTATTGCCTTTAGTAAAGCTTTCTCCTCATCTAAACCAAACTTATCTCCAAAAAGTAATACATTATCTTTTAGTGTATCATTTAAAAGCAATGGTTTTTGTGAAACGTAATAAATCGATGATAATAAATTTATACCTCGCCCTTCAGGACAATAGATGGAAATTTTTCCTGTCGAAGGTAAATCAAGCCCACTTATCAGCTCAAGCAGTGTTGATTTTCCACAGCCACTTGGACCGCTGACAAGAATTCTATCTCCTTCAGTTATTTTAAACGAAACATTTTGAAATAAAGGTTCCTTTGAGCCTGAAAACTTAAAACTCACCTGACTAACTTCTAAACTAGAAAAACTATTGGATAAACTGGTAAATTTCTCTACGGAGCCTACAGGAGTATTGTCAGCTGCTTCTTTGAGATCATCCAGACATGCAGCAGCCAAAGCAGAGCCACTACGAATTTCGACAAAGCAAGACAGTAAAAATTGAAGAATTGGTAGAATGCGTAAAATAAGAAGGGCGAACACCCCTATATTGGCTAAAGAATTTGAAACATCACCAGTAAAATAAATTAGAAAAGCAAGGCTTGATAT
>Ga0209630_10002140_pt1 | contig 19670 bp, 23 predicted proteins | sample COG_01_FD_184745 | JGI IMG/M metagenome (GOLD analysis project Ga0209630, IMG submission 184745) | Pelagic Microbial community sample from North Sea - COGITO 998_met_01 (SPAdes) (version 2) | ecosystem: Environmental > Aquatic > Marine > Neritic zone/Coastal water | place: Helgoland, sampling... | reverse complement strand
TACAACGATCTGGCCCGGAGTCGTTTGAAGAAAGCGATTACTGTGACGGGCACCATGGACACTCTGACTTCGACAGTTAAAACCTCGACTCGCGGAATGATCACCTTTATATCGGCCGCTGACCAAGACGGCGTGCCGTACACGTTGGACGCGAAGGATATCGGCCGTCGACTCACCGGATACGAAGAGATTCGCACCCCTCCTATTCCCGTCGGCGCAATCGCGTGCGAGACGTCTGGAGGTGGGACGACGACCATCACTGTAAAATTCGCCTCGCCTCTTCCGACGGGATCCGTGAAAGCAGGCGACGAGGTAGTGTCATTTTCAAACGTCACTTCCAGCAATCCTATTTTAGAAGATACAAACAAAGGTCTGCCGCCTGGAATGTACGTCCACATCGTTACTGGCAGTCCTATTACACAAATCCAGGTGCAGGCACAGCCTGGCGCGATTAACCTCAATGTCACAGACAGTCCTCTCAATGTTTTCGATAACTTCATCACATTTTTCACCGGTTTCCGGGACATCGGGGTCCGCGTCTCTTCGTTGATGTGGTCGCGACATGCCGTTCTCAAAAGCATCCCGACCAGCACGACCGGAAAGGTGATGGTGTTCGATGAGAACACGATGCGTCCGTTCAACTTGCAGCGCATCAATTTTCCGTCACCTGCCATCCCTGCCGTCGAACCGCGAACCTGCCGATTCTACTTTGAACCCATCGACAATCCCGGCGCGAACTTCCGCATCAACAGCGGACAGGTGTCTGAAAATTTCACGGCACCGCTGCTGATGAACTTGGGAGGCGACGGCCACCAAGCGAACCAACGGGTCTTGGTGACGACGGGCGCGTACGAGAACGGATCGAGCCTCCTGTACTCGGGGTCTCTCATCGGCCAAAATCAGATGGTCTGCTACGAGATCACCCTGGTCAACCTGATCCTTCCCAACGCACCGCTCCTCGGGGGCACGGGCGGTCGGATCGCCTTTTACCCGTACGTGTACGTGCAGCTGGAGAACGTCTCGGGCGCGTCGTCGCAGAACCCGGTCAATTTCTACTCCAACAATCCGAGTTCTAAGCACATGATGTTCCGAGTCGCCATCGAGGACGTGAACAATCCGTTGATCACGCCGTTCGTGAAGCTCAACGGGGGGGGCCAGACGATGACCGTCAAGTTCAAGCCGAACGACGCCCTCCGCGTGAGCGTGCGCCTGCCGAACGGAGAGCTGTTCCGCACGATCCTGTCTGAAAATTCTCCCCCGACCGTACCGAACCCGTACGCCCAGCTGTCTATGATGTTTGGTATTCGGCGCGTGCGGTAGACCGGCGAGACCGGCGTGCCGGCGCCGTCGCGCAGAACATGATCGTTACGATGGCGGTGACGGTGGCAATCGCGACGAGTTTATTGACGTCTTTTTCCGCGCCGATTATGATGGTTGTGTAGCCGATCATCAACGCGACAATGATCGCAATTCCACATGCCCAAACGTACCACCAGCCTCTTTTGGACAGATCGATGCCCATGCCTTTGATCACCCTCTTGAAAAATTTGTCTTTCGATGTTTTTCCTCGGAAGTACTGTTCGTACTTGTCTAGGGCGCATCCATCAAACACGAAGTACAGTATGGTAGCCATGACCAAAAGCGTTAGCATGATGGTACACCATTCCGGGTTGGGCCACAGGATGCCAAGCAACAAGACTAGTATGAAAATGATGTGAAACCAGTAGACGCCGTCTGCGAGTCGAGCGTCTGCGAGTCGAACGTCTGCGAGTCGAGCGTCTGCGAGTCGAGCGTCTGCGAGTCGAGCGTCTGCGAGTCGGTGCTTCGTTCTGTTCATTCTGCTTTTATTACGTTGTGTATAAATTCAATGTTCTAAACCATTGAATTCGGTACGAGCTCCGGTCTATATGGCCGAGAAGTTCCAGTTGAGGATGCTGAAGAGGTTTCTGCATATGCGGTGATGCCAGTCGCGGCGTTCGGATGTTTTGAGGATGGAAAAGTCGCTCGCGTCGCAGTCGAACTTGTGTCGTCGCAGGAGCTGGTAGAGGACGTACGCGGTGTTGATAAAGTTTTTTCGAGTGTCTTTCTTGTGTATATCGTCGTACAACGCGGTGAGTTTTTCAAAGTCTTGCAACAACGCCCCTTCGAGATGAGATATGTCGGGCGGAGCGATGCCGGTAAGGTTGTAATGAATGAGTTGAACATTTTCGTAGTGCTTGCTGAGGCGCAGTTCTTTGAGGAAGATCGAAATGTGTTCCTTGGTAATTTTAGAGAATCGGATGTGTATCGGGGTGTTTGAATCCCCAATGAGCAGATGGTGCTTTTCAAACTCGTTTTCCAGCGCGTCGTACACGCTCTTGTCTATCGTGACATTCTGCCGCCCCTGAAACTGGAGGATGCAGTCTCTGAAGTGTATCTTGCGATCGTACAGGTATTTGCTCGATATGTTGATGCGGTCGATGTCTGCGTACGAGCTGGTCGGGTTCGTCAAGTCGGACTGGACGGTAGAGCAGCGTTCGCACACCCGCAGCTGGTCGACTACGCTGAACTTGGTGCTCGTGCAACCGTTCACGGAACATACGACGGGCTGCTTAGGCCTTTTGGAGGTGTTGTCTTCCTGTGCCTCGCTGACCTGTTCGGGCGGGTTACAGTTTATTTTTTTCATGTACCGGTTGTATATAGACATGTATCTTTTGACGAGGTTGTCCTTTTCCGTTGTGTCGACCTTTATGGGGCCCATGAAGGACATTTGGACGGGTCGCGCGAGGATCTTCTTGAATTTTTCGATGATTTCGACCGTTTCTATCGTGTACATCTGAAGAGCGTCCGCGAGCTCGATGTCGTGTATGTCTTCGCGCAGTTTGGAACACGACATCTCCAGTATCGTGATCTGTCTGTTTTTCTTCAACGTCTTGGCCGTAGCCAGGAGCTGTTCGAGCTTGAAGAGACGTTTTTTCATCTCTGGAAGTTTGTTCATGCATCGGAGTTTTTTTTTCAAATTCCTGTCCAAGGTTATTATATCTACCATCTCTTCGTTACACTGTAATTTGATGTTCGAAAGGTACCATTTAGACTGACCGGGCAGAACGTCGTCGTCGTCGTCGTCGTGCTAAAAAGTGACAAAAGGTGTAGTAAAGTGATCAGAAATGCCAATGAAGCAAACTACAATGAAAGACTATTCATCGTTCGCCTCTCACGTCGACCGCCTCATCCAGATAGAAAAACAGCGGCCGGCGAATGAAGGCGCGGCGACGCCCATCGCCTGTCCCTACTGCAATCATGGATCGCCGTGTCCGCTCATTCTATGGATCAGAAAATTCAGATGTTCGCACCCCCGGTGCGGCCGCGTCTTCACCCAGTCCGGCACGCGGTCTGTACCCATCGAAGACGAGTAACGCATCGTTGTCCCATCCCGGCGACCGACGGTTGCTGTGGTCGAGATGGATCAAGTAGCATCTCTCGAATCGTTGAATCAGTTTGTCGTCAAGACGTTTCATGTACTCGTCAATGGAATGGACCATCCCCGTCCGATGATCCATGGTGATAAATATGTCTTCAACGATCATGGTTCCACCCGGCTTGAGTTTGTCTACGGCCGTCTTGATGAACAGGATCTGATGATCGAACAGATGCGTCGAGTCTTCGATCAGTATGTCGAACGGTCCGTGCTTCTCCAACACCTCGTCGAGCACGTCCTTCTTTCCAATGTCGATGTAGTCGACTTCTATCTGGGGTCGGTCGCTCAACGTCTTCAGCGCTTTGTTAAGGTACCGCGGATTGCTGTCAAACCCAACGATGGACGCCGACGGGAAGAAGTCGTTCCACATGCAAAGACTGCCTCCGTCCAAGATTCCGATCTCGCCTATTTTGAGTTTGTCTTTCCGTCGACCCTTGAACAGATCGTAGTAGAATATGGAATACGGATGCGAATGGCCTTCTTGTCTTATGGCGGACTTGTCCGTATCGTGCTTGTCTGCGATGACACAGAGGTCGGTCACGCGGTTGAAATAATTGATCTTGATAAACTCCATGTTATTTATCAAGACGACGCATGTCTGTAAATGTACATTATCTCGGTTACAATAAATGGAATATTTGGCCGTCATAGGAATCACAGGGTGGCTACCGCTTGCCTATTACAACGTGTACAAGCAGGACAAATACTTGACACCATTCACGACCAAAAGCACTACACGCAACATGTACATATCCCGCGCACTCAGAGCGGTGAGATGCCCTTTACTTGGCCCTCTTTTGGGGCGCGGCCAACTGGATTGTGCAAAACAGAAAATCGGGCCTACAACATGGATGACAGTGTTTCTATTTTTACTGGTAGGAACCGTAGGCAGCATTCATGTATTCAAAAAGCTAGACGCGTCCGGATTTTTGTTCCCGTCGGTTGTCTCAATCATGATATCAGTTATGCTACTTGGCCTTCTTGCCGTGCCTTATGGTTCGGGCCCAGACCAGTCCAAAAAATATCATCTGATCATTGCGATAACAGCATTCGCCTTGATGATCATCAACTCATTCTACCTGTCTGCACACGTTGGTTCGGACAGGAAAACCATCATGTACACGTTGACTTTCGGCCTGTGCGTGACCGCGATGATGGCGGGGAGCAGCGAAGCGATTGTAGACGACAACATTCCGTCTGTTACCCATTCCGCAAATACATGGTACAAGAACAAGCCGTGGCATCGATGGTTGATCGACGGCATATTCCAACTGGGCGAAAATTTGCCCGTCATCATGTACGGCGCCATCATTCTGGCCGCATCATCGTCCAAAACTACGTTGCAACGTTCATAAAGTTTCCGGTGAGAAGATCGATGCTAAAATCTATCATCGCGTAGTTGTGACGACAGTTGCCCTTGTGATGTTGATAGTGAAGACGGCGAAGATCTTGGAACCACGCGGACGACTCCCATCGCGACCCGCGGGTGTGCACTTCTTGGTGTACGTAATCTTGAAATATCAGAAAGGCGAACGCAAACAGGGACAGGCCAGCTACGTCGCTCGCCGTGAGCGGGGCAAAACGATCAACGATTGCGACGGTCACCGGTATGGAAGGCGTGTACGCGATCAAGTTTGCGTCTGTCCAGTATGCCAAGCTCAGCCACCCCTTATCGCCCCCTCTGTTGTTCGCACCAAAGTATCGGTCTACCAGAAAACGGCGGGGAGGGTAGTCGCGAACGTGATGGTGCATAGTGTGATATCGAAACCAAGTCCGGTTGAACCACCGGCGGTGTCCCAGCCAATGCGTTATCCATATGAAGCAGCCAAATATGTAATAATATGCGAACACCAAACACTCGGCGCGCTGCAAATCACTCTCTGTCGCGTACATGAACATGATGCCGACCGACATTAGACCCAGCTGATGGTAGGCTATAAGTGGAATAATATTACCCTTAACGTCTGATAATACTTGCCCTTGTTGTTTCCATTGTTGTGTAGTCATACTACCTAGAGTATGACTACTTTATAAATTGCCTATGGCGGCCACCGTATTAGTTTTTAGGCGGAAATTTATCGTGAATGCACCGCATGATTTCTTCAGCGATAGGATTAACGTCATAAGTAGTTCCGACATACAAGCCGCAAAAAAATCCTACAATGGTTCGTATCATTTATTATACGCGGTAACTTACATGACTTACATGACTTACATGTACATCGATGGCACCATAGCAGTCACCTTGTCTTTGGTCAACAGTAGTCGTGCATGGTCTATCGTGAGGGCGAGGGGAAATTTGACGTTTGGAATGTTGTAGTTGACTACCTGCTTCACTTTTTCAGGCGTCCTTTTTCCGATCATTCGCAGAACGTTCAGCTTTGTGACGATGGTACTCAAACACCGGCGCAGGTCGCGCACGCCTTGTTCCTTCGTGTGTTCGGTCACGATGAACTTGAGCACGTCGTCTGATATGGTGAGCGCGTTGGATTTGAACTTGATTTCCTTCATGATGGATGGAAGCAGGTAACGCTTTGCAATGTCCAGCTTGTCCGACACCTTGAACCCCTTCATGTCGATGACCCGCATGCGATCTTTGAGGATCGGATCGACTTTCGTTTCGTCGTTGAACGAGAGGACAAACACCGCCTTCGACAGATCGATATCGATGCCCGACATGTAGCGGTCCTGGAACAGCGCGTTCTGGACGGGGTCAAGCAGGTGACAGAGGAGATTCGAAATCTCTTTTCCGGCAGGACTGTCGGACAGCTTGTCTACCTCGTCGAAGAATATTACAGGGTTCATCACGCCCGCGTCTCGAATGACCTCGAGAATGCGCCCCGGCTTGCTTCCCTCGAACGTGTACTCGTGTCCCTGTAAGAACGCACTGTCTTTCGCGCCGCCCAAAGCAATCATCGCAAACGGACGTCCGAGAACTTTAGCCAACCCGTTCTTCACGATCGTCGTCTTGCCGTTTCCGGGCGGTCCCTTCAAAGCTAGCACCTGACCGATCCCGTTGTCGCTGGATATCCAACTCGCAATCATCTGAACGATGTCGTCCTTGACATGATCGTGTCCGAACACCGCTTTGTCCAAGGTGCGCCTGGCGTCACTCAGATACTTGAACACCGTGCGCTTGTTCGACTTGCGCGTGAGCGGAAACTGCGCGTAATTTCCAAGGGGAAGCTTGTTGAACTGCGTGAACCAGGTGTGGAGTTTGTAGTATTCGTTGGCGCCAGGCTCCATCATCTGATAGTTCTTCAATCGGTTCAGCAAAAATGTGCGCGACCGCATAGACACATGCTGCATGTCCAGAATGCGAAACTTGAGCGGAGTTTCATCAGAGTTGCTCGACATGATTTCGTCGTACGCGAGCGAGTACTTTTTACGCTTCTTCTTGTCCAACGCCGAAAAGTACTGCTGCTCGCGATGAGTAAGACCGTCCTCCAAATCTTCGTCCTCTTCTTCGTCGGGATACAGCCACTCGCCGTCGCTTGTCTCATCGGAGTTGTTTTCCTCGTCGGAGTTATCTTCTTCATTGTCTTCATTGTCTTCATTGTCTTCGTCGGCTTCCTCGTCTTCATCGGCTTCCTCGTCGTTCTTCGTTTCATGTGCCGCCTTGTTTCCGCGCTTTTTCTTGCGTTTCTTCCGTCTTCGGCGGGGATTACGTTGCACCTCGACGCACTCGACTTGATTACACAACTGAGTCAGCAACAAGAGTTTGGCGAGGGACTGGTCGACACCTCCCCCTGAATGAGAGCGGCCTTCCGAAGAACGTCGCCGCGTGACCGGAACCATTGTTCCGCACTTTTTGCGTGCGCTCCTCATGACACGGGGAGGTTCCGTCATATCCGGTTCTTCATAATGTGCTTCATCATCATAGTCATAGTCGATAAGACCCTTGATGTTGCCATGAGAATCTACGTCGTCCGCGTCGTCGTCCGATGACGACACGATCAGCCTTTTTTTCTTTCGTTTCTTCTTTTGTCTGGGATTCTTACTCATCCTTTATTCTAAGAGATGAAAGCTTAAATCACTTTTTGTAAACGATGGTGATTCTAGGAAATTTTCGTTCTAACGCTCTAATAGAACCTCGAAGTGTAGGCTTTCCCCACAAAATCCAGCGAGACCAAAATCCAGCGCTTCGAACACCGCTTATTTTCCAGTTTTCATTCTTCCGATGGCGCGTGATGTAACGCTGTTTTCGATCAGGATCTTTGTGCTTCGTGTAGTCTGAATATCCCCTCGCGCCAAATCGAACGGTAGTAGTGCCTTTTGAGTCCGTGACCTCCGCATCGAATTTTTTACGAGAGTCGGATGATTTGCGAAGCACGACGTTTATCGAACGTGATCGGCGGCGCCACCGTTTTCTGGGTGATCGGCGGCGTGACCGTTTTCTGGGTGACCGGCGGCGTGACCGTTTTCTGGGTGACCGGCGACGTGATCGGCGGCGTGACCGTTTTCTGGGTGACCGGCGACGTGACCGACGGCGTGACCGTTTTCTGGGTGACCGACGGCGTGACCGGCGGCGTGACCGTTTTCTGGGTGACATTTTTGTAGTCATTTATTACATGAAAAGAAGAAAATGGGTCTTCTTTTCGCTGACGATGACGCTTACAAAGACTGAACTTGTTTTACTTTTATACCTAGGTTCTGGTATAAAAGTTGCTTTTCCTTGTTTCGATCAAGGGACCTCTGGGTTATGGGCCCAGCGCGCTTCCACTGCGCCAAAAAGCATTGGACAGGTGATGGAATCGAACCATCTTCTCACCATACTGAATGATGCGCATTTCCATTATGCTAACCCGCCTCGCTACAAGTTCGCATGTCTTTAAACGGCTAGCGGTGTCATCTATTCGCAGTAGTTTTGTATAAGCGGTTTGCTTGGGTCGAACAGACCTTTTCGCGTCGCCGCGTCTAGAAGTTCCTGAAATTTAGCATCAAATGCGGGGGTGTGACCAACATCCTTCGTGTTCAGCACATGTGCTAGTTCATGTAGAAATACATACGTTAACATGTTATCATCGTATATTTGTCCCGTATCTTTGTCGGTCAAGCACAAGTACACCTTGTCTTTGTTCAGCGTGTATGATTTGTCCCCTTCGCGTATCTGCAGCGTTTCAATGATCGGATGCACATCCTTTAGTCTTTCGCGCAAGCGGTCGATGATTGGATGACGCGGTACCGCCAGTGAAAAATTTTCCCATGTTCCGTGCGTCAATGGGTAGCACTTATCGTGTATGTAAGCTTTGTTCCGGATGTATAATAGATACAAGAGGTATACAAAAAGACATACTATCAAAATATTCATGCAGACGGATGCCGTTCTCATTTATTAATACTACCGTTTCTTTTTTTTAGCCTTCTTCTTCTTCTTATGACGAGCCTTATTTTGTTTCGTTTTTTTCGGCGGTGATGCGACAGACTTTGACTGGTCCGTCGACGCCTGGTCCGTCGACGCCTGGTCCCTCAGAACGGAAGGTAATTTGGTTTCATCAAGGCGTGCCTGTGGCGGCGACTCTGAACTCGAATAGCTGTACGCGTCGTCGTCAGTGTCTGATCGATCGGAGTCACTACGATCATTGTCATCGTCGTTCAGTTCGCACCCGTCGAGATCTTCCTCCGACAGAAAATCAGCAATATGATTTCCGCCGAGCTGGTTGTACACCTCGACGGCCTTGTCCTCTTCCGACATGCGGCGCCCAAACCGGAAGACTATTTTTTTCATCTTTCCGTCGAATTTGCTGTGATAGTACCACATATTCAGGTCGACCATGCACATCTCTTTCGCAGTCGTTGCCGAGACGCCCGAAATGTCCAACGCAAACGCCGACGCCCAGTCGGGCGCTTCTCCCCAGTCGATGTCATCTAAAATTTGCTTCAAAGACCGAAGTTCATCCTCGTTCTCCTGCATGTTAATAAACGTGTACCACGTTTCAAGTTCTTCAAAATTTGTTTCAGAAAAGACGGCGTACTTGCTCATTTTTGTACTACAACGACTGTTTTAAACCAATCAGCGGACCATGTGTTCGACAACCGCGATGGCTATATCTTGTGAAGCCGCGTTCAAATCAGCGCGCGCTCGAGCCAATGCCTGCCGTTCGTGTTCCTCGTCTCCCTCAGCATAACAAACGCCTGCATCTGTGAAATCTCGAACAACAGCTAGCATGTCGGCCGCCGCCGCTACTTCATGTGACCGTTCGTCCGCAGACGCATCAGATACGAAAAAACTGTAGGTTTGGGCCGCGACGAAAGATGCCGCGCCATAGAGTGTTGAAATAAATGATTCGATCATTTATTTTTGCACAAAAAAAAAGCCCTCGACTGATTGTCGGGGGCTTTTTTTTATTGAGCTGCATTTACCTCTGGAGTCGACGCAGACGATCATTTTTTTGATTTGAACGAAGAAAACTATTAAGCAGTTGATGCTGCTGATGGGGGCTGAGAGATGCCATGACATTTTTGACCTCAATCGAAGCTTTGGTAGTACGCCGCGTCATGATAGACTCGATCTGACCAGTGTTTCGTCGTACGATATTCTCCAACTCGTCGAGCCGGCGTGCGTTACTCACGCTCCTCTCGCGATTGGCCCATGTATAATTTTTAATTTCTCGAGTAGCGCCTTCGAATGACGACATGATAGATTCCAGCTTTTCGCTCCGCTTCTTCAAGGAGAGCAGCGTAGGACGACGGATGGTCTTTGCCTTCCCTGATAATATACGATCCACTAATTCGCTCTTGTTGCCAGTCACCCGGTGGCCCAGCTCCCTGCACTTCGCCTGGAGGGCGACCTTCTTAAACTTCATCAAGCTAAGCTTGTTCAGTGTGTTTGCGTGTGTAGTAGTTGGAGGCATGATTTTTGTAGTAGTTCAGGGCAGCATTTTTTCGAATTGTTTTTACTCTTTTGGTTCAAGCCTCGAGTTCTGCCATCTCTTCTTGTATGAGTTTTGAAAGTTCATCGTCTTTGTCAAGCGTTTTGAGCGACACGTGTTCACATTCTGACGCATCGATGACTGCATTTCCAACTACCTCGATCACGTCATGTTCTTGCACAGGCTGGGTATCCGCCGATGCTTGCGCGACCAGCGTGTCTACCGGCTTGACTGCTGGCTTGTCTGCTGGCTTGTCTGCTGGCTTGTCTACTGGCTTGTCTGCTGGCTTGTCTGCTGGCTTGTCTGATGGCTTGTCTGCTGGATTGTTCGCTGGCTTGACCGCTGGCTTGACTGCTGGCTTGACTGCTGTCGTGTCTACTGGCTTGGCTGGAACGGCCAGATGATCTGACTGTGAGAGAGACGCATTTAACATGCCCAGGAGACCGGGCGCCATTTTATCAAGAGCTATGGCCTGCAGTTTCACCATCCGTTCAAGCTGGTCTACCCTGTTCGACAGAGCCGTCGCCATATTATGCATCTTGGTGTATCGCCAGTTGAAATACAGGAATAAGATGCATGCAACCGCTACTTCAATGGACATGTGAATCAAGTCTTTTGTTTGTAAATTCAGCATTATTTTGTTACATGTGTTCCATGTTTAAACCAACAACTGCGTTGTGAAGACGTTTTTTACATGATGGTGCAGAAGTCGTCGCCGCAGTGACGGCCGCATCCTCCCGGACGGTAACGATCCCACCGTCCCTGCAATCGAACAGGCTGTTTACGTGGGCGGTGCTTCGAGTATGCTTCTTTGCCGTTTGCCGCTTCCATCTGTTGTTTCAGAAGTTGGGTCTGGATGGCGGCAGGGACGTCGTTGGGGTAGCAACACGATGATTTGTCGCAGGAGTAGACACATGATGTGTGCGGCACGTAGCTGCATGGAACCTCGTTGCACGTTTCTCCCAGTTTAGCGTATGCTGATTTTGGAGCATGACCTTTGTTTGACATTTTATTACGGGCATTATTATTCAGCGTCGAAAAAACGAGTGGAGCTCACAGGGTGAAAGGTTGGAAAATCTTCGTCGTCACATCTGAACATGAATGTGTCGCTGCATTGGGGAACGCGATCATCTTGTATTTTTTTATGTATGATGATCGCAACGCCTCCGCCGACGGTCGCGCTGGTTGCGACTATGGCAACTAATGAAACAGTAGTTAAGAACATAGTTTTTTAATTCAAGTAATAAAAACATGTCGTTTGAATGTGTAACTATGCTGAGCGGCGCCGCTATTCTGCTTTTTTTAATTTACTCTGATAAAGGTATGACTATGGTAGAAAATTTCAAGCAGTTGAACACCATGTCGGAACGGAAGAACGGCCGGAAGGTGTCGTGTCCCCGGAGTCCAGAATACAAGCAAGCGCCAATGATTCATTTTGACAAGTGTCAAACGTCTTGTAAAAAGAATGTCGTAAACGTGTGCGAAGATCCCTTGAGTCTGGACGGACCGCTCAAGTACGACGACAAAACAGTCAACAAAGCGTACATGCAGTTTCTGACGTCTGAGAACAAGGCGCTCGATCAAATAGGACTGCTTCTTCAAGCACCAAACAACAAACAGGTGACGGGCGGGTCGCAGCCGACCGGCGTGAACGATTCGGAATGGAAGTTTCCAAGCCAGCGACTCGTCGGACCCGCCAACCCCAAAACATTGATCGCGCCGGTCGTTCCAGCGCGCGCCCTTGACAATGAGTATTGGCGCACCAATAATCTGGGCATCCGGTCTGGTATCAACGCGATGACGCCGTTCGACGCGGAGAATTCGGGTTATAAAATTCAGCCGTGTCCGAAGCCGCCGTTGCCCCTGCCGACCGCTCGCTGCTACCAGCTAGACAATACGATGCCGCGGAATCCGCCGTGCGGCCGACAGCCCATCCAGCCCGAAATAATCGAAGGCTTTGAACACCCGGGCAGCAAAGGCGGCAAAGAACCGACTGCCTCGCGTCTTAAAATCCCTTACATGAAAGGCATCCGCCGCATCGACGATGTCGGTGTTGATATGGCGGCTGGATACAACCAGGAGCAACTGCTCACGGGTCTTCCGACAAACCTGCCTACTTCCCGATGCGAAAGGATGCCGGAGTTCACGCTTCACAATGATAAAGTATTCACCGAGACAGTTCAGCCGGGCGTGTATCAGAACAGCCAGATCATCGAACCCATCAACGCGATGATCGGCATATCTATGACAACGCCGATTCCGCCTACGACGACGAACCGGACAGCCAGCGACGGTCTTCTGTACCAGCAGCACGACCCAAATCTGTACGAGGAGCCGCCGCCGGAGTGCGTTCCCAAAACGGCGAACACCTACAACACGACGGATCCGCGTTTCACCGGGTATGGCACCAGCTATCGCGAGTACCTTGAGCCGATGACCGGACAAAGCCGATTCTTTTACAAAGACGTTGATGCTATAAAAATGCCCAACTACGTGTGCCGTTCAAAGATTGACTGCAATCCGTGGGCCGACAAGTACGGACCGGTGCCAGAGGGTGACGCGCGTGGGAATAAGTACACGCAAGATATCCGCACACTTGCAAACAACGCGTTCTTGGATGCGACAATCGAACAGCGCACAGGTTTGATGCAGAGCTGCATGCGCAAACGCAACGCAGAGATGTGGCAGCAGAAGATGTATCCGATTTCGCGCGCCGGAATGCAAAAGGCAGCGTTCGGAAAGGCGTGACGACGCTCACATTTTTCATACTCGACTGAGTTTGAAAATATTAAGTCACAGTTCCTCGTGCGGGGCAAAACCGACGGGCGTCGAGTGCACGGGCTGCGGCGGTAGATAGTGCGAACCTTGTATTTCCGGATTGGTATGTACATTATGTACACCGACCGGCGGTCGTTTTTTGCGGCGTAAACACCCGCAGCAATCGTATATAGCTAAAGATATAACTGATCCCATTCTTCTTTATCCCAGGACTGGTTCGTTTAGATCTAAACGAGGTTATTCGTTGAATAACAATGGTATCAACACATGAGTCAGAGTACGTGTTGCCCGGAGAGGGCGAACATCGAAAAAATTTCTACACGACCGCGTCGTTGTGCTACAGCATGGTCGGCGTAGTCGCCGGACTGGCTACTTGCATTTTCCCGTCAAAAGAGCTGCCGTTGGTGCTGTCCGCGTCAGCCGCCGCCAACGCGGTTGCTATTTTGGTCGTGTCGCATCTGTTGCTTACGTTCAACTTCCGATTACTCACCAAGGTGCCGTCAGGCTACGACTGTGTTGAAGAAGAGTCGCCGGCAATGTTTATTCCCCTCAGTATTTGGAAGAAAATCAACTACCGACATTTGATCGTGCACGTGTTCCCGGCGATCATGACAGTCTCCGTGTTTTTGTCGATCTCGCCGATTGCTAAGATGACCGGCATGGAGCAACGGCAGATTGTCGTGATGAGCATTTTGGCGACGCTCGCATTTTTCTGCGCGTGGGCTGGCATTCCTATAAAAAGCCAGGACGGTTTCCTCGTGGCATGTCACGAAAAAATAAACTACTTGTACCGTACACCGCCTATAAAATTCTGCATCACCGGACCGCTCGTCGTCGTCGCATTCCTCGCCCTTTTGTGCAGACGGCGGTTGAAAGGCGGTTAAAAGGTTGAATCTTATACATACAACATGTACATTTCATATATTCATACTTTTCACCGGCGCATGTCACGTCTGTCACGCATGTCACGCGTATTTCATTTTTCAAGGGAGTCTAGGCGTCGAATTTCTGACATCGACCGCGTTCATCTCGAGTATATCGATGCATGTGTGAAAGATCCGGCGATGCGCATCGAGTACATGAAACAGCGTCGGTTGCGCTGATCGGTTTCATATTATTGTAGAGGAATGTATAATATGAAAAGTTACACGATCATTTCGGGTTTTATGCCGACTGATATGAGTTCTTGGAAAAGAAGTTTCGAACTGTACGGCATATTGACTTGCACGACGTTGTCTGTGTTGCACCGGTAGCAGCAGTTTTCATAGTCTGAAAAGGCGCGGCATTTCCGGCACAGTGAAACGGTGAATGGGTCAGAACAATCGAACATTCGTTCTTTGAGGAATCTGGAGACGCCGTGCACCAACAGCGCCCAAGACTCCATTTCGCCTACGCGCAGACCGCCGTTTCTGCTCCTGCCTTCCGGCGGCTGTCGAGTCAGAGTTGTCACTGCGCCTTGCGCGCGTGCGTGAATTTTGTCAGACACAAGGTGCTTCAGGCGCTGGTAGTACGTCGGTCCCATAAAAATCTGGGCATCTAACGGTTTTCCAGTGAAGCCGCTGTACAACGTTTCCAGACAGTTGGTATGGCCCAGCGCCTTTAATCGTTTAGCAACATCTTCCGCTACAGTTTCGGAAGAGAAGGCGGTGCAGTCGTGAAATGTCCCCTCGAGCGCGCCGACCTTTCCAAGCGCGCATTCGAGGAGTTGATTGATCGTCATGCGCGAGGGCATTGCGTGCGGGTTGATGATCAGGTCGGGGACCATGCCCGACTGCGTGAACGGCATATCTTCCTGTCTGTACACCATTCCGCAGGTCGCCTTTTGTGCCGATCGCGCCGCGTATTTGTCGCCTATTTCAGGTATTCTAGACTTTCGAATGATGACCTTGACCATGCGGTATCCATCAGGCGTCGTCGATTCTTCGATGCGGTCAACGTAGCCATCTTCCCCCTTTTTTAGCACGAGCGAACAATCCGTGATAGTTTCGTTGCCGCTTTTGTCGCTCTGAATGAATATTTTTCCGATGATGACGGTTCCTTTTTCTACGTGAACGCTGCGCCCCTTAGCATCCCGCTTGGTGATCACGCCGGTCCCGTCAAGTTTGGAGTAGTCCCAGCCGCCCCGTCTGTGACTGAAATCGGGAACGCCGAGCTTGAAGTGTTGGTATGTTCCTTCCTTCTTTTCTTCCGCCGTGTGCGTCTTGTACGTCGTCGCGCGAAACAGCCCGCGTTCGATGGCGCTTTGGTTGATGATCACCGAGTCTTCCTGATTCATACCGGTGTAGCACGCGATGGCGACGATTGCGTTGATCCCGGACGGCATGTCGGAAAATCCCATGATTTGAGACGCCTTCGTCGACACGATGGGTCGTTGCCCGTTTTCTAAGACGTGAACGCATGTGTCACCTCGGCGATGCAGACTCTTGGCAAATAAACTCATCGCCTGTTTTCCCATGGATGCCTGGTACGCATTACGCGGCGACTGTGCGTGATCCGGAAACGGGATCATTGAGCCCATGACGCCAAGCATCAAACTTGGATGGATTTCAAGATAATCGAAATTCCTCCCTTGCTTGAACTCCGAATCGGAAAACGCAATGTATGACTGCGCTGCTTCGGAGTTATCGATCCACCGGATGATTCCCTTTTGTATCCCATCTTCCCAGCTGGCAGGAAATAGGACTTCCTGATTGCCGTCCTCGCAGGTTACCGGCTTGAAAATCGGCCGAAGGAGTCTGCCTGCGCATGAGTATATGCATATTTCGCGATCTATAGGATTGACTGACACGGATAACGACCATGGAATTTCCCCTCGACCTTTCATAGCGTCGAGTTTACCCTTGACCGTCGCCGGCGAGTCTGAAAATCCGACGAGCATGCCGTTCAGCAGCAGGGCGTGTTCGTCATCGCGTTGAAAAGTTTCAAGATCTGTGCGGACGCATGTTTCTATTATGTCCCGCAGAAGATAGTTTGGGACCATAGTACTTATCGTCGTAAGCAACGACAAATTCAGAACTACTCCACACGAGTTGCCTTCCGGCGTTTCCGCGGGGCAGATGAACATGATCTGGCTTCCATGAATCTGTCGGATCTTTGTGTTGCGGCCTTCTTTTGCAGACGGAATGGAAATACGACGCAAATGAGACATCGTCGCTCCAAATGTCATCCGCGATAGAACTTGTGCCACACCCTGTCGTATGTAACTGCTTTTTCGTACCCCCCAATTTCCAGTCTGCATGCAGTGCAGTAACCCCTTTGTTATCAGCGTCGTTCGGTTCATGTACGAGATGGTGTCTGGATTTCGGTGCTTCTTTTTTTCCAGGTACGACAAGATGGAGTTGCAGTATCGTTTGAAGAGTGTCCTGAACAGGTCGGTGCAAAGCTGGCCGCCCGTTTCGATCCGCTTGTTCTGGAAATCGTCTCGGTCGTCTACCGCCCGTTCCCCCGTGTATGTTGACACGACTTTGTTCACCATGCTCGCCAACAGCCACGTCTTTTCAGCGGTCGTCGCGTTCAGGCGGAGATGGGGGAACAGTTCATGTAATACAACCTGGCGTGCATACTCTTTCTTTTCCGCGTCTTTCACGTTGTGGAACGTGTGTTGTCCGATCAGCTCGAGCGCTTCGTCCGACGACGACGCCTGCGAACTGTGGCGCAACACGTACTTCAAAAATCCCTTGTGATGAATCAGCGACGATATGTCGTCGTCATTCAACCCAAACGCCTTCATAACGATGCCTACACAAATCGGTTCTTTGATGTAAGGAAGCGTGAAACTAATCGTCTTTTTGTCCTTGTGAATCGAACATGTCATCAAGACTGAGTGACCCGTCGTAGAAGACATGCTTCGGATTTCAGAAGAGAGTATGAATTTTGAGTTGGACTTCTCGGAAAACACCATGACCTTGTTGTAGATACCCCGCATCTGCGAGATGAGCACGCGTTCCTTCCCCTTGATTATAAAGTATCCCCCCTTGTCGAAGTCGCACTCGCCGGCCTTCACCCGTTCGTCTTTCGACAGGTTCTTGATGTTGCACTTGGAAGAGTTGATCATGATGGGCACATACGCGATGATCACGCGGTGGTGCTTTGTTCGGGTAGTCAACCGCGTGTCGACGTAGTAAATCTCTTCGTCTATGTCGACCCCGACCGGGCTGGCGTACGTCAGATCTCGCAGACGGCACTCGTTGGGCGTGATTGCGACAAGCTTGCGGTTTTCCTCGATCACGCTGGGCGATCCGACCCATGCGTTGGAAAATGTCATCCGGTACTTGTAGCTAGGATGCTCCATGCTAACGGTGTTGTCGGTAGATATGATGCGTTGGATGCCGCTGTCCAGGAAATCGTCGTACGAACTGATTTGGTGGTGAACCAACCCCTTCTTATCCTGGATCCATTCACGCACCAACTCCCATCGAAGGTCTTCAGAAGGCGCTCGCCCGTTCATACTTTTACTCTTGTCCATGTTGTTTACACATGCATGCCGCCCGCGTTATAAATTGTTTTTAAGGTTAAAAACAAGTTTTCTAGTACAAACATATGAACATCGCATCATCATACTCCATCACCATGCAAAACGGCAAATTCATCCTCTCCCCCGTGACGCAAACCGTTGATTCGGCCGCGATCATCAACCATCTGGCCGCCGTCACCAACGAGATCAGACAACTCAAGAGCATGGTCGCTCAGATCGCGCACAGCCTCAGACACGTGCACCAAACACTCAACATAAAAATTGATATCGCAAACCGAGGCATCAACGAGCTCAAAGCTACAACACGCCGTCTACAGGAAAATACGCGTGACCGCCCGACCGTTGAAGGCGCGGCTGACGCATGTACGTAAACTCCTCGCTTGATGCAGTAGGCGTATTCTGTTTCAGATATTTATCTATCGATGTTTTAATCATATTTGCGGTTTGCGCTTGGATGCATGGGCCTGGATTGGGAACAAAGCTTGTTACGCCGCACAAACCAGTCTTCGGGTTCCCGATTTTATTAGTTATATTATCCTCAATGATATCTTGTTGTGCGTCGCGAAGGCTTGTCAACAGCGGATCTACAACTGGGTTTAACACCGTATTCAGTACACCCGGTGTTCCATCAAGTATACCTTGTATTCTGTCATCACTATTGAGCAGTTTTTTGAGTGCACCCTGTTTTCCATCAAGTATACCTTTTATTCCATCAAGTATACCTTGTATTCTGTCATCACTATTGAGCAGTTGAGTGAGTGCACCCTTATCTCCATCAAGTATACCATTTATTCCATCAAGTATACCTGTTATTCTGTCATCACTATTGAGCAGTTTTTTGAGTGCACCCTTATCTCCATCAAGTATACCATTTATTCCATCAAGTATACCATTTATTCTGTCATCACCTTCGAGCAGTTGAGTGAGTGCTTTCGAATTTCCAGACACAACTCCGCCAATGAGGTCTACAAGATCCTTATTACCGTCGTCGTACTTTTTTGGGTCTGTTGCCTTGTCTACGATGGTGCCTATTTTATCGATCAGCGTATTCTTGTCTCCATCTGTCAATGTACCAGTAATTGTGCCTACCCTATCAACAATAGACGTGTTGGTTTTGTCTTTTTTTGTAAGGTCAACAAGTGTTTGGTTGTATCGTGTTAGATACGTATCATCGCTCCCGTCGATCTTCGCGTCCAACTTTTTCATGATACTTTGAGCTTCTTTGAGGTCGTCGCGCAACGTTTTCTGCACGTTGGATTGGAGGGTGTCCCACAGAAGGTATATGGCGTATCCAGCGCCTCCAAGCAAGATCAGCATGCCCAATATTACTATGATCACCGATGCTTGGGAAGCTGGTTTTTGAACAGCATATTTATCCATCTTCTTTATTGACGGACATATTATTCGTTCAGTCGCAACACCTTGTCGTAATGTATGTTCCAGTTGGAGTCGTCTCTTTGGGCGCGGGCTGAGGGCAACTGACTGCGCACGGACAAAACTGAGTTTTCCCGATGTCCGTCTGTTCCGCAAAGTAGCATGTTCTGGGCGCACACGCCGCGTGGTGCACGTACTGGGGAAACCGCGCGGTAGAATGCCTCAATTGGGTGTAATGTGACTGTGCTTTTGGCATTTTATATGAACAAGTATATAAAATTATTCTGGGCGCACAAATTTTCCGTCAGAGTCTGCTTCTACTTGTCGTCGAGGGTGACCATTCGGACATGAAGCATGTTCGTATCTTCCTTTCATCCAATACAGGTTGTTGTCGGCATCGTAGTTCATAGCGCGGATGATTTGACACTTGTCGATGCATTCATCTTTGTAAAAGGGTTGAGAACAGTTGTAGCAACGACCGCTTATCACTATCTTTCTCACGGGCGTTCGTTCAGTGTTGTTTGTGTTGTATTTGTATGCTAATAACCAGCTCATTGTTGTATTTATATTTACATGTTTTATGTTTAACTCTACTCACGTTTTAGTTTCGGACGCACTTCGTCGCCTTCTACTGGGTGACCGACGCCTTCTACTGGGTGACCGTCGCCTTCTACTGGGTGACCGACGCCTTCTACTGGGTGACCGTCGCCTTCTA
>Ga0209630_10002138_pt1 | contig 19693 bp, 17 predicted proteins | sample COG_01_FD_184745 | JGI IMG/M metagenome (GOLD analysis project Ga0209630, IMG submission 184745) | Pelagic Microbial community sample from North Sea - COGITO 998_met_01 (SPAdes) (version 2) | ecosystem: Environmental > Aquatic > Marine > Neritic zone/Coastal water | place: Helgoland, sampling... | reverse complement strand
GAGCAAGGTCAACAATATGTAAAAGAAATAGCATCAATTCTTTCAGATTATTCTCCATTACGTGGGGAACAAAATGTAAAAACTCTTGAACCACTTTTATTGCTACAAAAGCTAGTGAAATAGAGAGTACTAAGTAAACAGGTGCCAATAGCCATCTGCTAGCAAAAATTGATCTTTCTATTACGTTTTCGATAAAATCTTGCATAATACAACTCTTTCTTTGCTTCACCTTATTGTAGAGTAAAAGTTTGAAGAGTAGAATGCAAATCTAAATAGTTTTCCTACGTTAGCGGTTATTCTTCGTTAAAATTTGCATTTAATTGCTAGTCGTAAATTTTGACGGTTAATAACAAACATTTACGTTTAAATTGTCGACGAACTTCTAAAATTATGATGTTGGTGATAAGTTAAACTCCTTAAGATAGTAATACTAATTCATTCAATTTTCAACTACTGCCAGAATTTGACCTTCTGAGATCACGTCCTCTTCTGATACTAATATTTCTGTAACAATCCCAGACCTTTTTGAAAGCACTGGAAATTCCATTTTCATAGATTCTAAAATCATAATTACTGTATTTTCTGTTATTTTCTCACCAACTTTTGTCTCTATCTTGAAGACGATTCCAGAAATTTCAGATTCTATTTTTGTTTCACTCATGGTTTTCTCCTTATGGTGTTCCAATTATTTGTAATTGTGTTTTATGAATTTATTAATTTCCGTAGCTATCGCTAGAGGTTCTTGGACTGCAATGTCATGACCTGCATTATGATAAACTTTAAGTGTGGCATTTGGTAATAACTGAGAATCTTCTTGGTTTTTACTAAGTAAGGTATCATGTGCTCCTGAAAGTATAAGAGTTGGTGTTTTTATATCCTTAAGGAAGGGCTTTATGTTTAATTGTTCCATAGAGAGAGCAATTTCGTCAAAATGACCAACGGAAACTGAACAAATATGGTGAGCTCTCCTTTTAAACCATTCATCGGTCTCCACTTCTCTACGAAATGGGCGACTTAAGAATTGGTTAAGCAGTCCTAACTCGTCTTTATCTTCACGGAACTCCTTTTTGATTTGGTGTTCTTTTTCGTTAGGTTTATATCCATCCGATGGAATTGGTGCCAATAAAATTAACCCATTCAACCTTTCGAAATAATTAGAACCAAGTATGTACCCCAATCCACCTCCCATACTGTGACCGACAAAGGTAAATTTTTTTATTTCTAATTTATTAAGAAGTTCTATAATATCATTAGCATATTGAGAGAGGGAATAACCCTCGGTGGTATGTTCCGAGGCACCAGCTCCTCTGCATTCCATTAGTATTACTTTATATTCTGCGGATAAAATCTTTGCGACGTCAATTAAATTCTCTCTCGAAGCGGTATAACCATGATGAAATAAAATAGGAGGCCCTGATCCAAAAGTATCATACCAAAGCCTGGCATTATTTATGTGTAAATAGGGGATAATTAGAGTCCTTTTTAAAGTATCAATAATTTATTAAAATGATGATATTTTTTTTCCAAATTCTTGAGCTATCTTTTTTCCTAAGTTTGCCATTGATAATCCTCGAGCACTGTCCCTAGTTAAATTCGCACTTTCACTGCTTACGTTTCCCTGTGCTGTTCTGGCAGCAACTCCTAAAATTATTGCTGACTTTCGGAAAAAAGAAAATGCCAAATAAACTGGCCAATTAGATATATCTTTTCGACCGGTGCTAATACAATATTGTTCTATTATTTCATCCTCGCTTGGAATGTTTTCACCCTTCAAATTTAATCCTTTTAAGCCAGGTGAAAATCTGTCATCAAACCGTTGCCTGTAGGGTAGACAAAAATAACTGAGATCTGAAAGGGGGTGCCCAATCGTTGAAAGCTCCCAGTCGAGGACAGCTTTAATTTTGGGATATCTACGATGGAAAATAGAGTTTCCAAAACGAAAATCACCATGAATAATTGAATTGTCATCAAGGTGGATAACGTGTTCATTCAACCAATTGCCGAGCCACTCTATATCTGAGTAATCCAAGGCCAACAGAGATTTGGCGGATTCATATTGCCGTGTCCAAATTTTTGTTTGGCGTGACAAGTAGCCGTCTGGCTTTCCGAAATCCTTTAATTCAGTTTTTTTCCAATTCACTTTATGTAACTGCCCTAATGTTTCAACCATAGACTTGTATAGTTTGTGGCGATCATGTTTTTTTGTCTTAAGGATGGATGTTTCTGGTAAAACTCGACCTTCCACATGATTCATTACAAAGAACTCTGTTCCTACTATGCTAGTATCATGACAATATCTAAGCATTTTAGGAACTGGAAAACCTAACTTAAATATTGAGTCCATTACTTTGAACTCTCGATCAATAGAATGTGCTTTGGGTAGTAATTTACCGTGAGGCTTTTTCCTTAGAACATATTTCACCTTGCTTGAAAGCTCTATCAAATATGTTGGGTTTGACATGCCACCTTGGAATTGTTGTATGCCAATAATCTCATTGTCTTGATCAATTTCTGAAATAAACCATTTTTTTAAACGAGCTTTGTTCAGAGCGTTTTGCGTTCCAGGAATTATAAGTTTTGGTGTGTATAATTCATTTACCATGTTCTTATGCGTCTATTCCAACTACCAACTATTACAAGGACCCTATTGCTTTAAAGTTAGGCGGCCGTTTCTCAATGAAACTTGCCACACCCTCTTTGAAATCAGAATCTGTAAAACATTTTACCATTTCGTTGTCTGCAATGTTAAGAGATTCATTGAAATTTCGAAAGTACGAGTCTCGAACCTGTCGTTTAATTATTGCAATCGAGCGACTGGATACTTTTTGTACAAGATTTGTTGTTATTTTTGTTACATATTCTTCTAGACTTTCTCTGGGAACGGCTTTGTTAGCTAATCCTAAATTAAATGCCTCATCCCCTAAAAATACTCGAGACGTGAGTAGAAGATCTAATGCATTTGCTTCACCAATTAACCTTGGTAAAATCCAGGCTACGCCATGTTCAGCGATTAATCCTCGTGAAGAAAACGAGGTTGTAAGCTTCGCTTCGTTTGCGACAAACCGCATGTCTGTATAAAGTGTAAATATAAGTCCAACACCAGCGCAAGGTCCGTTTATCATCGCTATTATAGGTTTGGGACATCTGTACATGTACGAAAACCTTCCCGAAAAATTTTTAGAAATATCTGGACCTAAATCGCTATCGAAATCTGTTATGTTATGATGTAAATCAACATCGACTGTTGAGGTGCTACCACTTTCTGAGCGATCTTTTAGGTTGCCAATATCTGCCCCAGCGCAAAAGCCCCGACCAGCTCCTGTAACTACGATGCATCGACATTTTGTATCTGCTCCTGCATTCTCAATGGCTTTTTTTACCTCATTCCCCATTGTTGGGGTCCAAGCATTTAGTTTGTCCGGGCGGTTTAGAGTGATTTTAGTTACTGAATTAATTGTTTCGACTATTATGTCTTTATATTCTTTCATTTCCAACCTCCATCAAGACTTAATTTTTTATGTAAATAAACTGATAAATGTCAGGTTAGTTTTAGAATTTTAAATCGTCAACTTAAAAAAGGGCGTTAATTACTTTAATTTTTTAATAAAACTCTTGAAAAATAAATTCCTATATTGAATATCATGTAGAATTCTGACAAAAGTTCCGAAGCACCCTGACAACAGTCAGATTTTCACTATTATTACAATTTTAGGACGAACATATGATTGATACTAAATCTCAAAATATTGAGAAGTTTATTTTAAGTGCCTTGAAAGAGTCTTTAAAAACCCCGAATCTAGAAGACTCAGGTGATCTCATCAGTATAAAAAGTGTTGGGATAATAGGTGCGGGAACTATGGGGGGTGGAATAGCAATGAATTTTGCTAATGTTGGTCTGTCCGTAAAAATTATTGAGACTGATGACGCTAAGCTTAAATCTGGCCTTAAACGCGTGAGAGAGAATTATCAAAGGAGTGCAGATAGAGGGCGGTTCCCTCAAGAACAGGTTGCAGAAAGAATGAATTTGATTTGTGGTAGTCTTTCTATGGATGATTTATCCAGCTGTGATCTAATTATTGAAGCAGCTTTTGAAGAAATTACAATTAAAAAACAGATTTTTTCACAGCTTGAGGAAATTGCAAAACCAGGCTCTATATTAGCCACTAATACTTCTGGCTTAGATATAAATGAAATAGCTAGTATGACTAATCGCACTGGAGATGTTATCGGGTTACATTTTTTCTCACCAGCTAACGTAATGAAGTTATTGGAAATAGTGCAAGGCAAACATACAAAAGCTAATGTAATAAAGTCATGTATAGATATCGCTCAGATGATAAATAAAGTTCCTGTTCTTGTAGGAGTTTGTGATGGCTTCGTTGGTAACCGTATCCTTTGGGCACGACAACGGCAGGCTATGCGTTTAGTCGGTGAAGGGGTAATGCCTTGGGACATTGATAAGGCGTTGAATGATTTTGGATTTAAAATGGGGCCGTTTCAAATGTCAGACTTAGCTGGTTTAGATTTGGGTTGGTCGAAGGGTGTAAATACAATTAATCCGATAAAAGATGCTTTATGTGAAGCTGGAAGGCGGGGTCAAAAAACAGGAAAAGGTTACTATGATTATGATGAAGACCGCAATCCATCGCCATCAATGGAAACTGAAAATATTATCAAAAGAATAACAAATGCTGAAAAGATAACCTTACCAAAAGAGAGAATTGTAGAGGCTTTAATATACCCTATGATTAATGAAGGTTTAAAAATACTTGATGAGAATAAAGCACAAAGGGCCTCCGATATCGATATCGTTTGGCTATATGGTTATGGATGGCCTCGAAATACTGGTGGTTTAATGTATTATGGTGATCAAATCGGAGCACAAAGAATTCTGGAAATAATGAAAACTTTGTCTTTAGAAGATGAGACTATAGAAATTTCAAGGTTACTTATCGAATGTTCCCAAAATAATACTAAATTCTTAGATATTGTGACTGATGGTTTAATAGCAACTTAAGGGAGTATTACTTATGGAATATGAGTATCTAAAGGTAGAAAAAATCGATAAGATTATGATAGTCACCATGAATCGCCCAGAGGTATATAATGCAATTCATTACCCCATGCACCATGAGATGGAGATGGTTTGGGATGAGTTTTCTGCAGATAATAATCTTTGGGTCGCTATTCTAACAGGTCAAGGTTTAAAGGCATTTTCAGCAGGTAATGATCTAAAATATACAGCGCAAGGTGGTAAGGGTTCAGTCGGCGAAACGGGATTTGCAGGCTTATCTTCAAGATTTAATTTAGAAAAACCAATTATAGCTGCAGTAAACGGATTTGCGATGGGTGGAGGATTTGAGACAGCTTTAGCCTGTGATCTAATAATTGCATCACAGAATGCGATTTTTGCGCTACCGGAAGTGAAAGTAGGGTTCTTAGCGGCAGCGGGCGGTATACAAAGATTAATTCGTCAGATTGGCCGTGGACCAGCGGTTGAGATGCTACTTACTGGGAGGCATGTAAAAGCTGAAGAAGCTCTCTCATTAGGGATAGTCGGCGAGGTAGTTGAACAAGATAAATTGATGGAAGTTGCTTTGAAGAAAGCAAGAGAAATTGTATCGGTATCCCCATCAGCAATTAAAGCAACTAAGAGGGTTATGCTATCTATGGATGCTGATGCAAACCTTCAAGAAAGTCTTAAATATAGTAGAGCAGTGGTAGATCAGCTTAGAAAAACTGAAGATTTTAAAGAGGGGGTTAAGGCTTTTGTAGAGAAAAGAAACCCCGAATGGAAAAATAAGTAGTAACTAAGTCTGGAGGTGGGTTTGAATGGTTGAAAAATTAAATAATTTAGAGATGTCTGCAGGTGTACGCACTCTTTACGAGGGTGTGATACGTCACGTAACTGAAAATGTAGATCCTATATCCGAAGAGTTTTTTAATTTGGCTGAAAGAACGGAAAATCGATGGGGACATACTCCAAGGCAATTAGAACTACTTGAGGGTGCGAAGGATAAGGCAAAAGAAGCTGGCTTATGGAATTTCTTTCTTCCAGATTCTGAAACAGGAGAAGGTCTTTCGAATCTAGATTACGCGTATATCGCAGCTGAGTTAGGTAAGAACCCGTTGGCTTCTGAAACTTTGAACTGTTCCGCTCCTGATACTGGTAATATGGAGGTATTGGAACGTGTGGGAACAATTGAACAAAAAGAAAAATGGTTAATACCACTTTTAAACGGAGAAATACGCTCTTGCTATGGCATGACGGAGCCAGCTGTTGCATCTTCTGATGCAAAAAATATATCTACTAAGGCAGTCTTGAAAGATGGAAATTGGATAATTAATGGAGAGAAATATTACATATCAGGTGCTGGTGACCCTAGATGTAAGATAATGATCTGTATGGTAAAGACTAATCCTGAAGCGGAACCTTTTAAACAGCAGTCCCAGATATTGATACCATTAAATACCCCGGGTGTTGAAATAGTAGGTCCTATGACAGTTTTTGGTCAGGATGAGGCACCTAAGGGGCATATGCATATAAAACTCAGCAATGTTACTGTGCCTGAATCAAATATTCTTTTAGGAGAAGGTAGGGGCTTTGAAATTTCTCAGGTGAGGTTGGGCCCTGGAAGAATACATCACTGTATGAGGTCTATTGGTCAAGCAGAAAAAGCATTGGATTTATTGATTGCTCGCTCTTCATCTAGAGAAGCATTTGGAAAAAAAATTATTGACTTGGGAAAGAATATGGAGACTATTTCTCGCGCAAGAATAGAAATAGAAGCAATGCGGTTAATGGTTTTAAAGGCTGCAAAAGCAATGGATGTTCTTGGAAATAAAGAGGCTCGTGTATGGGTTTCAATGGTAAAAGCTATGGTTCCAGAAAAAGCGTGTAAAATAATTGATCAGGCGATACAAATTCATGGAGCTACTGGCGTTTCGCAGTGGTCACCGCTCACAGCAATGTACACCAAACAAAGGATACTGAGGTTAGCTGATGGTCCTGATGAAGTACATCATCACGTTGTAGCGCGAGCAGAAGTGAAATCGTTTAATGAGTCAAATACCAGGAAGTAAATAGTTGATGCACGGAACTAATTTATTTGATTTGAGTGGGAAAGTTGCACTCGTTACTGGCGCTTCTAAAGGAATGGGGCGTGCTATGGCTGAGGCTTTGGTGTCGAATGGAGCAAAAGTAATAATCTCTTCTAGAAAGCAAGATCAGTTAGAGTTAGTGGCTGCTGAGATAAACAAAGGATATGATAAGGATCAGGTTAGAGCTATTTCTTGCAATATGAGTCAAGAAGATCAGATTGATAATCTGGTGAAGAGAGCTGAAAAAACCTTTGGTCCAGTTAATGTTTTAGTTGGAAATGCGGGAGTCAATCCTTATTATGGCCCGATCTCTGAGGTTTCAAGAACGGCATACAGTAAGACTATGGATACAAATGTATACTCTAATCTATTACTTGCTAAGAAATTGAACCCTGGTATGCGAGAAGTTGGCGGTGGTTCAATGATTTTCACATCTAGCGTTGGCGCATTCAAACCTTCTTTAAGCTTAGGAGTTTATGGTATGTCTAAGTTATCCTTGATTGGCTTGACTAGAAATTTGGCTGCTGAATACGGGCCATTTGGCATCAGAGTAAACGCAATTTGCCCTGGGTTAATTAAGACCGATTTTGCCAAAGCAATATGGAAAAATCCTGAAGCTGAACAAAGAGCTAAAACAGAAATTCCTTTGAGGCGATTAGGGGAAGTGGATGACTTTAAAGGAATAGCAGTATTTCTTGCTTCAGACTCTAGTAGTTATATTACTGGTCAAGCTTTGACTGTCTGTGGCGGAAGTAATATGTGGGCTTAAACGCTTTTAAGTGACTAATATTTACCTAGTTCTGTGACTAAATCTGGAAAATTATCAACTACAATATCGTACTGGTGCTTCGGAATGCCTTTGATATTATGGGGGTCATCTGATCCCCATTCGCTGTATCTCTTGACCATAGCTGTTTTGAAACCAACTTTTTTTGCTGCGTTCAGGTCAAGTGGATGACAGGCAATCATGCAAATTTCTTGTGGCTTGAGCTGTAGATAGTTTGCAGTCATTTCGTAGGCCTCGGGAAGAAGTTTGTACTTTTTTAGACCTTCGCAGGAAAAAATTGCGTCCCACGAAAGATTATTAAGTTTTGACGTATCGATTATCATTCTATGGCTAAGGACTGTAAAAGATGTTGCAATATACTTCTCTCTCAAGATAGACAGATTTTCTGGAAAATCTTCCCAACATTTGAAAGAATGAGGTACGTTCCAGGAAATATGATGCCTATCTATTTCGTTGACTACTTCCAAGTTTTCTTCATCTAAAATTTTGTCTAAAATAAATCGATGAGCTTGGTCTATATTATACGTTGGAGAATCCTCTTTGCCAAGATTCGTCATAGCAATAAGAGATCTCCTTCTAAGCTGATTAGCTAATTTTGACCAATCCCTCTCTACTTTATATTTTAGTCCCAAATCAATGAATGCTTTTTTGAAACCCGTGTGCCAATCTAGTATAGTTCCTCCAGTATCGAATGTAAGTGCTTTTACTTCATTAAAAGATGACATGAACTTCTCCTTTTAGTTAATTAATCGAATTAGAAAGTTTTTAAGGCAAGTAAGACATGCGTGATTGACCTAATTGGTTTTTTAATACTCTTTGAGAGTCTGTAACAAACCTACAAATTTTTTCTCGTGTTTTCCGCGGGTCAATTATATTTTGGCCGGTAGCTTCAGCAGTCCTAAAAGGTGATGAAATTTGCTTTAATCTATCTTCAATCTCGATCCTTTTTTGTTCGGGGTTAGGACTATTTAGGATTTCTTGCTTAAATGCTGCCGATACCCCTCCTGAAATATGCATGGAGCCCCAGTTGGATGATGGCCAACACAATCGCTGATACATTCCGGAAGGTCGATGATGACACTGTCCGGCAACACCGTACAATTTTGATAATACTATAGTACAAAATGGCATCTTACTTAAACATACGGTTGACATCAGGCGAGCACCTGCACGTTCAATTCCTTGCTTCTCAGACTCTAAGCCGACTAAAAAACCTGGTTCGTCTGCAAATGATATTAAAGGTAAGTTAAATAGATCACATAATTGTATTAATCTAATGACTTTTGATCCACCAGCAACATCAGTAGACCCACCCATAACCATAGGATTATTGCCAATCACACCTACTGAGAAGCCGTTAAAGCGAGCTAGACCGGTGATACGTGACTTTCCATAATGTGGAGCAATTTCAAAAAATGAATTTTTGTCTGTTACTGACTTTATAATGTTATAGATATTATATGTTTGGCGTCTATTTCGTGGAATAATAGATAGTAGAGACTCCTCTTCACGGTTTGGATCATCGTCTATTTCGACTCTCTTGGCTAACTCTTTCCTACTTGATGGTAGATAGCTAAGCCACTTACTTATTTGTTCAAAGGCGTCTTCTTCATTTTCAGCAAGATTATCGATACAACCACTAAGTTTTGTATGGATCTGATCACCACCTAATTCTTCCTTAGATATCTCGTAACCAAAGGCAGCTTTTACTACAGGTGGGCCACCAGGAAAAATCTGACTTATATTTCTTACCATTACGCTAAAGTGAGCTAATGGTGCCTGAACCGCGGGGAGCCCAGCAACGGACCCTAAAACAGCAGATGCTACAGGTACTTCTTGCAATAGCTCTACCTCTGGCCACATGAACGCATTCCCATCTGGTAAATATGTCCTACCCATCTTTTCGAAGTTTTTTACACTACCCCCTGCTGAGTCCAGTAACCTAATATATGGTATTCGTTGGGTTAGAGCTTGTTGAGCAATACCGTCCTCTTGGCCTATCCCGGAATTAACCGATACTCGTCCTGATCCTCCTTTAACTGTAAAATCACCAGCACTAACACAAATGCTATTTCCGTTTAACTTAGCAAAACCTTCAACTGAAGATTTAGGTAAGATATTTTTTATCTTCTCACCGTCGTAAGAGGTATCACCTACCAAAGGCATGATTTCATTAAATGAATCTTTATCAGCAAATTTTTCAATACGCTCTCTTGCAGTTAATTTCCCTCTCTTGTGATGTTTTTCGATATTCTCTTTTCCACCCATTTCCTTTATCAATCTGGATCGATACTCGAGCTCTTCCACTTCTTTTTTCCAAGTCATTCTTATCTCCAGTAGTTGATTAAATTTTTATGTATTTCCGTATTTATAATTATTTTAATAACCGATGTCTGTCCTCAGCACCAAATGCTCGTTAGCTACTTTTTCGTATTTGGAAGCTAGGGGCTTGTACCCAATATCGTGAATTGGTGATGCTATTGGTTTAAAATTTAGTTCTGCTTCATCTTTTCTTATTCGTGGGTTTGCCATTGGGACTGCTCTTAGTAACGCCTTAGTGTAATCATGTTGTGGGTTTTCAAAAACTGACTTTCTTGATCCCATTTCAACAATACGACCAAGATACATTACGCCTACATAGTGGCTTACTCTTTCAACAACTGCCATATCATGGCTAATAAATAAATATGTTAGCTTTAACTCCGATTGAAGCTCCATAAGTAAATTTAAAACATTAGCTTGCACTGACACATCTAGTGCTGAAACTGCTTCATCAAGAATAACTAATTTTGGATTAAGCGCCAAAGCTCTTGCAATGGCTACTCTTTGACGCTGACCACCTGAGAATTCGTGAGGGTAACTATCCATTTGATCAATAGTTAGCCCAACTCTTTCAAATAAAGATTTTACTCTTTCTTGCCTATTTAAACTAGTGCCCATTCCATGAACTTTAAGCATTTCGGAAACAATGTTCCCTGCCTTTTGTCTTGGATTCAAAGACCCAAAAGGATCTTGAAAAACCATTTGTACGTCTGCACGAGCATCCTTCATCTGTTTTTTGTTTAAAGAAAGTAAATCAGCATTACTCATTAATATTTTGCCAGAATGGGCTTTTTCAAGTTTCAGAATTGAGCGTCCCACGGTAGATTTTCCACAACCTGACTCTCCTACGAGTGAAAAAGTTTGTCCTTTATTTATGTCAAACGAAACATCCTCTACGGCATGTACATTTGCGATAACTTTTGAAAAAATTCCCTCTTTTACAGGAAATCTTGTTGTAAGGTTTTTTATTTCAAGAAGTTTTTCGTTAGTTCCTGGTATTGGCGAGAGTGACTGGTTAATTTGATTTGGGAGGGCTATTTGTTCAGGGTTTTCTTTACCACGCATTTCGCCTAATTTTGGTACGGCTGCCAATAAAGACTTGGTATAAGAATGTTGGGGGTTCTCTAAGACTTCATAAACCGTCCCTTCTTCTACTTTCTCACCTTGATACATCACGATAACCCTATCTGCTATCTGAGCTACTACGGCCATGTCATGAGTAATAAATATTATTGCTGCACCAGTTTCTGATTTTAATCTATTTAATAAAGCTAAAATTTCAGCTTGAATCGTAACATCCAAAGCTGTGGTCGGTTCGTCCGCTATAAGTATTTTGGGTTCACAGGCGAGAGCTATGGCAATCATTACGCGTTGACGCATTCCCCCAGATAGTTGATGGGGATACTGATGCGCCCTTTTTCGTGCTTCGGGAACTCTAACCCGTTCAAGCATTTGTATTGCTTTTTCAGCAGCATTTTTTTTTGATAAAGACGTGTGTCTTTTTATAGTCTCTGAGATTTGCTCTCCGATAGTTAGAACTGGATTAAGAGCAGTCATTGGTTCTTGAAAAATGATAGAGATATCATTTCCTCGAATCCCACGCATTTCGATATCTGTAAGTTTATCGATTTCGATACCTTTAAAATTAACCTTCCCTCCAACTATTTTACCTGGTGGTTCTGGGATTAACCTTAATATCGAGAGTGCTGCTACACTTTTGCCACTGCCCGATTCCCCTACAATCGCAAGTGTCTCGCCATTTTCCAAGCTTATAGAAACTTTATTTACAGCCTTAGTCGTACCGAGAGGGGTGACAAACTCAGTCTCAAGTTCAACTACGTCAAGTAAACAATTATTTTTCGTCGTTAACGCCATAATTTTTTGTACCGTCTTAAACCTTAATTGAACCATTTCTGTAATATACTGTAAATATATCTTGACATATAAATCTAAACAATAAAAGTTAACATTCTATACACTGACGAATGTCAGACTGATAAACGTCAGTCAATATAAATAATGAAATATGATATAAATAATGAAATATGATGGATTAATTTTATTATTAAGTTTTTTATAAAGGGAGAATTAAATGCTTAAACACATGAATATAAAAAATTTATTCAAGCCTGTTATTTTGCTTGCTATTTTTTTTAGCTTTTTCTTAGGAAAGGCTTATGCAGAACCTAGTTATGGGGGTCACCTACGAGTTGGCATTCCCAAATTTCCAACATCTCTAGATGCACACCTCGGTCGTTCAGGTTGGGATGCATATTACTGGAGGCAAATTACAGATCACTTGGTTGATGCTGACAGAGGTCTAACACCAAGAGCGGAAAGTTCATTGGCTGAAAGCTGGGAGTTTTCTGAAAATCCTGATGCTCTAACTTTGACCTTGAGAAAAGGAGTAACTTTTCACGATGGGACTAACTTCGATGCTGAGGCTGTAAAATTTAATATTGATAGAATTTTAGATGCAAAGACAGCAGCTACGCCAAGAGCTGCATTTACTATAATTACTTCTGTGGATGTACTTTCATCCCATAAAGTGCGCTTTAATTTATCGCGCCCTTGGGGGTCAGGGTTAGCAATGTTAGCAGATCGAGGTGGTACAATGAATTCACCTGCTGCAATATTAAAATTGGGTGAAGATTATGGGTGGAACGCTGTTTCAACTGGACCTTTTAAAATCAAAGAAGTTGTATCTGGTAGTCATATTCATTTTGTCAGAAATGAAAATTACTGGGGAAAAGATAAAGATGGAAACCGTCTTCCATATTTAGACGAAGTAACTGTTAAAGTGGTTAAGGATCCATCAGTTCTAACAGCTTCGTTGCGATCTGGTGAAATTGACCTAGCTTATTCGCCACATAAAGACGCAAAGGCGTTTAAAGAGGACTCAAATTTCAACCATTTCTCCATGGAAGCTGGAAAGATGCAACTTATAGTAATCTTTAATCTAGCAAAAGCTCCAGTCGATAATATTTATCTAAGGAAAGCTATCACTCACTCTATTGATCCTCACTTCATTAACAAAGCTCTTTATTTTGGAGAAAATACTGTTGCTGATTCTGGAATGTGGCCAACAGGAGCCTGGGCTCACGATCCAAACGTTGCCCGTCCTCATTACGACCCAAAGAAAGTTAAGGAATTTTTGAAGCAGGGTGGAAAGCCTAATGGATTTGAATTTTCTGTCGTATCTTTTGGAAGTATGAAGCCGGCATTAGAAATTATACAAGCCCAATTAGCTCAGAATGGAATTAAGATGAATATAGATATTCTATCTGGTGCCGCGATTAATGCTGCTATGTATAAAGAAGGAAAGTATGCAATGGCTGCTACCAGTTGGAGCAGGTATCCAGAACCAGATTGGATAGGGTCTTTAATGTACAAAAGTGATGGATACTATAATGCTGGGAAACTACCAAATCCGGAATTAGATGCACTTCTCGAAAGAGGTGCATCGCTTACGGATGTTGAAGAAAGAAAGAAAGTATATAAGGAAGTAAACTCTTATGTGCTAGATCAATCTTGGGTAGTTCCGATCATCTATCAAACGTTCACCGCTGTTGCGCCTAAAAAGGTCAAGGGTCTTGAAACGTTAACAATGCATGATGGAAAGATGAACTTTAGATTAATATCCATGGACTAACAGACAAGTTAAAACGCTATTGGGATTTTAAAAGTCCTAGTAGCGTTTTCTCATTTTATTGGTAATATTATAGATAATGCGTACTTATATAATAAATCGCCTTCTTCAAATTGTACCGGTTACAATTATAGTGACATTCTTGGTTCATGCCTTGATGTGGACTGTACCAGGGGACCCAGTTTACGCATTTATTGGTATAGAAGCTAGTCTTGATGAAGAGCAGTTAAATATTCTCCGGAAGAAACATCACCTAGATCAACCAATAATTATTCAATATCTTTTTTGGTTTAAGGACGTACTTCACGGAGAGTTTGGTAGATCTACTACTAATGGGATGAAAGTTTTTGACGAGTTGGCAATGCGAGCTCCGGTTACCTTTCAATTAGGAATATGTGCATTTTTATTCGCAGTTATCGTTTCTGTACCAGCGGGTATAATATCAGCAGTATACAGAGGTAGAGGACCTGATCATGTTGCAACGTTTTTTTCTATTGGTGCGGTAGCAATTCCAGACTTTTGGCTTGGTATAATTGGAATACTTTTATTCGGAGTGTCTTTAGGATGGCTACCCACTCAAGGTTATGTAAATCCTTTTGAAAGCCCAATTGATGGGCTGCGTCACATGGTTTTACCTGCCTTTGCTCTTGGGTGTACTAGTTGCGCCTTGATTATGCGTCAGACAAGGTCAGCAATGTTAGAAGTACTTGCACAAGATTATATAAGGACTGCCCGATCTAAAGGTCTTTTTGAGGCTCGAATTGTGTTAGTACACGCTCTTAGGAACTCTCTCTTGCCCGTTGTTACAATCCTGGGTCTGCAAACCGGTCGAATTTTTGCGAGTGCTATAGTTGTAGAGACCTTATTTGGAATGCCTGGCATAGGTCAATTTATGGTTGAGGGGGTTTTTGGAAGAGATTTCAAAGTGGTTCAAGGGTCTGTTTTGTTAATGGCATCAATGGTATTAGTTTGTAACCTTGTTACTGATATTCTTTATGCGTGGCTGGATCCAAGAATTAAATATGATGGTTGAATTTAGGGAAGACACTATGCGTAAAGCTCAGCCGAGTGAATCAGTTTTAAAAAGAACGGCTTTTTCGAGCTTTATAAGAAACTTTGTTAGGATTCCGACTGCTCTTTTTGGATCAATTTTTCTTTTTATTACTTTCTTTGCGTCTATTCTAGCGCCATGGATAAGTCCATATGATCCTAATGTTATGGATTATAATTACCTCTTATCAGGCTTTTCTAGCGAGCACTGGTTGGGAACTGATCAAATTGGCAGAGATACACTTTCTAGACTTTTGCATGGGTCTAGAACAGCTTTTGTAGTAAGTTTTGGCGCTGTAAGTTTGGCCGTCATATTAGGCGTACCTTTGGGATTAGTGTCGGTCCATTTTAGAGGTTGGACCGATGATATTCTTATGCGGATTATGGATGCATTAATTGTTTTTCCGAGTCTACTTATCGCAATTGGCCTGTCGGTGGCGCTTGGGAGCTCTCTATTAACCGTCGTACTAGCTATCGGTATAGCTAATGTTCCGTGGATGGCTAGAATAGTCAGAAGCCAAGGTCTTTCTATAAGAGAGCAAGACTATATTAAGGCCGCACAGGCAGGGGGTTTTAGTAATTTACGAATAATATTTTTTCACATTTTGCCTAATAGTATTGCACCTATTATTGTCCAAAGCACTCTGGCAATGGGGTACGCTGTGTTAACTGAAGCTGCTTTGGGTTTTATTGGGGTAGGTGTTCAGCCTCCTACATCAACCTGGGGGAATATGATGCAACAAGCTTTTCCTTTATTAGATCGGCAACCACTATTATCAATAGTGCCTGGTGTAGCTGTATTTTTACTCGTTTTATCATTTAATTTTATTGGAGACGCAATGCGCGATTTATTAGACCCGCGCCTTAAAGGTGTAATTTATTGAGGTATTAATTGATGGAAAGTACGTTGCCAGTTACAATCTTGAATGGTGTAAGAGTGCTAGAAATAGGAGTTGGAGTAGCCAGTGGTTGGTGTGGTCGGCTTTTTTCTGACTTTGGTGCAGAAGTTTACAGATTAGAAAATGAGAAGACAAAAGATATTGTAGGTTTAAATCAGTTAGCGTTGAAATGGTTAGATTTTGGTAAAATAAGTTCAAAAAATAAAATATTATCCAATCTAGATGTCGTAATAGTGTCTGAAAATGAAACTAAGGATTTTAAATCCTGTTACCCAAAAGCTGTAATTATTGACATTACTTGGTTTGGAGACGTGGGCCCTTACTCAAAATGGCAGGGGTCCGACCTTATAATTCAAGCACTATCAGGTATGACATTTCCCAATGGACCAAAAAACACCGTACCAATATACCCTGGTGAAACAGAAGCCTCAATTATTGGAGGTGTTTGGGCTTTTATCACATGCCTAGTAGGGTTATTAAATAATGAAGAGAAGTCTTTTTATTCTGTAAATATTTTTGAAGCAAATATGATTTTAGGCGAGCTCCAATCTGCAGACTCGGTCAGGTTTACAAGACCAAATTCTAGAGAGGGTATAAATCGGTATTTTCCAACCTGCCCGGTTGGTATCTATCCTTGCAAGGTTGGCTGGCTAGGAATCACTGTAATAACCCCAGTGCAGTGGCGTACTTTCTGTTTACTATTGGGATTAGATGAATTTCTGGAAAATCCAGAATATGGTAATATATTTAATAGGAGTGAACGGATTGATTGTGTTGAGACCTCAATAATAAGAGGCCTTCAAACTAAAACAGCCAGCGAATGGGCTGAGTTAGGGAGAGAAAATAAAATACCAATGGTATTGGTTCCGAATGCTGAGGAACTAATAAATCAATCTGTCTTTGATGAAAGAGGTGCATTTGTTGAAATCGAGATAGATAATAAAAAGATTAAAGCTCCAAGATCACCTCTTTGCAATATTGTTTATTCGACCCCAGAACTTTCTAATCAAGAGTCAAAAAAAGGTCGATTAAATAGATGTAGTTTTGACTTGCGTAAAATAAAGATTGCAGACTTTTCGATGGGTTGGGCTGGCCCTTTAGCGACTCGAATCTTAGCAGATTTTGGGGCAGAAGTTATTAAAATTGAGGCTGGAAGGTACCCGGATTGGTGGAGGGCTGTTGATTGGTCAGAAGAGGCTATAGCTAGTAAGCAGTACGAAGAAAGTAGGCGATTTGCAGCATTAAATAGAGGTAAAAAAAGTATTTCTTTAGATTTGAAAACAACGGAAGGTGTCAGGTTAGCACAAGAGTTAACATCTAAAGTAGATATAGTAATAGAAAACCAAGCAGCTGGAGTAATGGATAAATTGGGTCTGGGTTGGAATCTAATTTCGAATATTAATAAAAATGTTATAATGATTACAATGAGTGCCTTTGGTCATGGAAATAACTTATCGGATACAAGGGCATATGGTTCAACTCTCGAGCACGCGTCTGGAACGCCCTCTTTTCGAGGAGATCCGGGATGGTCACCAATGATGGCACATATCGCGTACGGTGATCCAATTGGGGGGATATATGGAGCTGCATCTATGCTTGCCAGTTTGTATGCCAGAAGAAAATTAGGAAAAGGTTTGAATGTTAATTTATCTATGGTGGAATGTATGCTGCCTTTTGCTGCGAGCGCATTACTCAATTACGGTTTAACAAAAAATGAACCGAAGAGGATTCAAAACCGGCATAGCACGATGGTTCCACATGGAATTTTTCGATGTGATAATGTTCAATCCTATGTTGCGATTGCAATTAAGACTGATAGGGTATGGCAGAATTTTTGTAAGCTTATTGGTAATGATATATTTGAGAGTTGGCTGACTAAGGGTTTGACCCAAAGAAGAAAATTAGAGAATGATATCGAGAACGAGATTTCGATTTGGGTGCTTAATAAAGATCCAGTAATTTTATCAAAAAAACTACAAGAGATAGGTGTATTGGCTGCACCAATTAGCCAGCCAGAGAATGCTATGGAAGATAAACATCTTAAAGAGAGTAAATTTTTTCATATTACTAATCGAAAATATGTTGGTCACCAAAAACAAGTTGGTCTACCAGTTTTAAAAAATAAAAAAAGATTTAGATACTCTTGTGATGCTCCGTTCCTGGGTGCTGATACCCATCCCGTGTTGAAAGATAATTTGGGTTTAAATAAAGAGGCCATAAGTCAGCTTTTTGAAAATGACATTAGTAGCTATCAGCCAACCCAATTAAGGAGTGACACAAATGAGTAAATCATCTAGAGTCTCGCTCTTTATGCTCCTTCCAATAGGAGTGACAGTTATTAAAGAATAAGGATTAAAAAATTGCCTCACTCAAAGCCAGATTATTTAACTTCTGTTTCAAACTTACTTGAAGCAGAGGTTGATGTTATTCAAAATAAAAATTTAGTTGGGGAACGCCGTGATCAGTTACTTGACGCCGCACAAGAGTTATTTATTAAAAAAGGTTTTGCGAGTACAACTATAAGAGATATCTGTGGGAAATCTGGGATTAACCAGGCAAGTATTTATGATTATGTTTTAAATAAGCAAGATATCTTGCGACGCTTGCTAAACCGAATTTGGTTTAGAATTTCTCCAAGGCTTGAAGACCTTTTAGCCAATAATGCTAAGAAAAATTTACGGGAAATTTTGAAAATATATTATATGGGTTGTTGGACAGAAAAGCGAACTGGAACTATTTTAGCTTATCGTTCTGTTCCTCATTTAAATGAGACAGATAAAAAACAACTGCATATCCATGAAAGGAATATGATAAAGGCGCTATCTCTTTATCTGCGGAAGCAGGGTAAATTAAAAAAAACTGATCGAAGAGTCGAAGTAATTGCTAATTTTATAATTTTTGCAAATTCGTTCGGTCCAATGAGAGATTGGCTACATAAAGATCTAGATAGAGAACTGGTACTAGATACTGTAGTAGACGGCGTTTTGGCGATGGTTGATCAATTGTATGTTACTAAAAAATAGATCCCGACAATGTTTTTAATCATCATTTAATCTTTGGGGTGTAGTAGTGATATTGTTTCTGCTGCCATGGCGGGTTTTGTTTGACCTTCTATTTCGATCAAACGCTTTATTTTTAACAAAATAACCCCACTGTCTTTCTCTATTATGTCGCTGATTGTCGAATTCATCCTAACCTTCGAGTTAACTCTCACTGGGGCTGTAAACCGTACTTTATCAATCCCGTAATTAATACTTAGTTTTAAGTTTTCTATCTCAAGTTGATTTTTTCCTAATGTCGGGGATAGACATAGAGTAAGCAGGCCGTGCGCTATTGTTTGTCCGTTTGGCATTTCTTTGGACGCACGTTGAACATCGACATGAATCCATTGCTGATCACCTGAAAAATTGGCAAATTTATTTATAGTAGTTTGATCGATTAAAATCCATTCACCGACGCCTAGATCAAAATTTTTGTAATTTAATAGGTCTTTAGGGCTTTGAACCTTTAACATTTAAACAACTTCAAATAGGCCGGCGGCGCCCATCCCACCACCAACACACATAGTACAAATGACATATTTTGCTCCGCGTCTTTTTCCTTCTATCAAGGCATGCCCAACGACCCGAGCCCCAGTCATTCCAAATGGGTGGCCTATAGCAATACTTCCACCGTTCACATTAAGTAGTTCATCTGGTATTCCAAGTTTATCCCTACAGTAGATTACTTGACTGGCAAAAGCTTCATTTAATTCCCAGAGACCTATGTCATCTATCTTTAAATTATGTTGTTTTAGTAGTTTAGGAACTGCGAACACTGGTCCAATGCCCATCTCATCAGGTTCACAGCCTGCAACTGATATCCCTCGATATATACCTAATGGTT
>Ga0209630_10002137_pt1 | contig 19694 bp, 17 predicted proteins | sample COG_01_FD_184745 | JGI IMG/M metagenome (GOLD analysis project Ga0209630, IMG submission 184745) | Pelagic Microbial community sample from North Sea - COGITO 998_met_01 (SPAdes) (version 2) | ecosystem: Environmental > Aquatic > Marine > Neritic zone/Coastal water | place: Helgoland, sampling... | reverse complement strand
CAAAAAATTGTTTTGTGGATTAAAGACTTTTTTCAGTGGTGTCGTACAAACAATATTACGCCTGTGGAAGTAAAAAGTGATGATGAAAATCTTGTGTTTAAAGACTTATCCTATCCAAAATTAAGACTAGGTAATTTAAAAGCAAAAAGAGATTGGGGTCATGCTAAAGATTATGTGAAAGCTATGTATTTGATGCTACAGCAAAATGAACCTGATGATTATCTTATTTCTTCAGACACTACAAATAGCATAGAAGATTTTTTATCTATAGCTTTTAATCATGTTGGTATTAAAGATTATTCTGATTATATTTATATAGATCCAAAATTTTACAGACCTGCTGAGGTAGATTATTTATGTGGCAAGTCTACTAAAGCTAGAGAGAAATTAGGCTGGAAGCCTTTAATGTCATTAAATGATCTCGTTGTGGATATGTTAAATGAATAGAAATTTCGACGACCCAAACTATAAAAGATGGAGAAAAGAAGTATTTAAGAGAGACAAATTTAAATGTCAATGGCCTAATTGTAATTTAAAAGGTAAATTGAATGCACACCATATACAAACTTGGGCACATAATCCTGGTTTGAGATTTTTACCAGGAAATGGCATAACTTTGTGTAGAAAACATCATGATATTATTCATGGTAACGAAGATAGCTATGTCTCTTTATTTTTAAAAATTTTATACAATAATCATGGCAGACTACAGTGATTTTAATATTATAATCGACACGAGAGAGCAGCAGGCGTGGGAGTTTCCCAGACACTCTACTGCTAATAAGAAATTAGACACTGGAGATTATTCTCTGGGTGGACTAGAAGATGTTCTTTGCATAGAAAGAAAAAAGAGCGTAAGTGAAATAGCTTCTAACATAACAGAGAAAAGATTTGAAGATGTGTTAGAAAGAATGACAAAGTATAAATATACTTATATGATTTTTGAATTTAGTCTTACAGATGTATTGATGTATCCTCAAGGATCTGAGATACCAAGACACAAATGGAAATATATTAGAATATCTCCTAATTTTATTCTTAAAAAGTTATCAGAGTATATGGTAAATTATAACATAAAAATTATATTTGGAGATAGTCCTAAGAATGCAGAAAAAATTGCTATGGCCTTAATGAGAAGGGTATATGAAATTGAACGAGAAGAATAATTTAAAATTATATGAAGATGCTTGGTTGGGTTTAGGAGACTTATCAGAGCTGAATCTTGATAAAAATATCATGATTCACAGATCTAAATCTGATATTGAAAATCCTGATATGCATCTTATGAAAGTATTCAGAGATACAAAATATTTAGCTTCTGCATGTAAGCTATTGTTCGATATAGAGCTACATCCTATACAAGTAGCTATTTTACAAGAGTTCTGGATAAGACCATTTCCCATGTTTATAGCTAGTCGTGGTTTTGGTAAATCTTTCTTGATGAGCTTGTATTGTATTTTAAAGTGCGTCTTTACACCAGGAACCAAGATAGTTGTAGTAGGTGCTGCTTTTAGACAGAGTAAGATTATATTTGAATATATGGAAACTATTTGGAAGAATAGTCCTATATTAAGAAGTATATTTAGTGGTAATGAAGACGGTCCTAGAAGAGATGTTGATAGATGCACAATGAGACTAGGAGATAGCTGGACAGTAGCTATTCCTATGGGTGATGGTAGTAAGATTAGAGGTTTAAGGGCACATATTATTATTGCTGATGAATTTGCTTCTATATCTCCAGATATATACGAAACAGTTGTTGCTGGTTTTGCTGCTGTTAGTGCTAGTCCTATTCAGAATGTAAAAGAACAAGCTAAGATAGAAGCTATGAAAGAAATGGGAGTCTGGACCGAAGAGATGGCTGCTCTAGAAACAAAAATGGGAAATCAAGCTATTATATCGGGTACGGCTGATTACAGTTTTAAACACTTTGCTCAGTATTGGAGAAGGTATAAAACGATAGTAGAAAGTCAAGGAGATGCTTTTAAACTGAGAGAAATTTTTAACGACGAAGTTCCAGAAAATTTTAATTGGAGAGATTATAGCGTTATTAGAGTACCTTATGAATTAATACCAAAGGGTTTTATGGACGATAAGCAGGTAGCTAGGGCAAAAGCAACAATACATACTGGTATATATAATATGGAGTATGCTGCATGTTTTACAGAGGATAGTGAAGGGTTTTTCAAAAGAAGTCTGATAGAGAGTTGTGTAACATCAGATAAAAATCCAATTAAGATTAGAGATGAAGAAATACTATTTGATGCTATGATTGAAGGAGACAATAATAAAAAGTATGTCTATGGAATCGATCCAGCGTCTGAGCAGGATAATTTTAGTATTATTATTATAGAATTAAACGAAACCCATAACAGAGTAGTATATTCATGGACTACTAATAGAGGGAATTTTAAAGATAGACAAAAAACAGGATTAGTTAATGATCAAGATTTTTATAGTTTTTGTGCAAGAAAAATTAGAAATTTAATGGAGCTGTTCCCTCCAGCCAGAATAGGTATGGATGCTCAAGGAGGAGGTATTGCTATCGAAGAGGCTTTACACAATCCTAATAATCTAGACCCTGGAGAAGTTTTAATTTGGCCTGCAATTGATGAGAGAAAGTCTAAAGAGTCAGATAATCAGCCAGGATTACATATCGTAGAGATGGTTCAATTTGCTAGGGCAGATTGGACAGCAGAGGCTAATCACGGATTAAGGAAAGATATGGAAGATAAAATGCTGCTTTTCCCAAGATTTGATGGTGTCTCTCTAGGATTAGCATTAAATAAAGAAAACAGAGATATACTAGACGCAGACCTAAATCCTATTTATGATAGTCTAAGTGAATGCATTTTAGAAATAGAAGAATTAAAAGACGAATTAACCACTATTGTTATGACAAAAACTAGTACAGGACCAAATGCTAGAGATAGATGGGATACTCCGGAAGTTAAGCTTCCAAATGGTAAAAAGGGTAGAATTCGTAAAGATAGATACAGTTCTTTAGTTATAGCTAATATGTTGGCGCGTCAGATTAAAAACAAGATCAAGCCAATTAGCTATGAGGTTGTTGGAGGAAATCGCAAGGATGTAGAAATGCATAAAGGAAATATGTACAAAGGACCAGCTTGGTTTACTAACGAAGCTAATGATGACATATATACTGGAATATATAGAGAATAGGTGTATTTAAAAATTAACTTTAATAACATTCCAATTACAATAGTAATGCAATACAAATGAATAAATATCCAAAAAGTGACTCTGACAATAACGAAGAATTTTTAGGTCAAGAAGCTTATGTATCGTGGGGAGATGATTTAGCAAGTAAAAAAGAAGCTTTAAAATTATCTTCCGAATCCTTAGAAGAATTTACAGGGATTCAAAATGCAAAGGGTAGTCGTAGATACAGTCTGGATTATTCAAACTTAGATACTAACACAAGTAGCCGTCCCGGTCTTACTAAGTCTGATTATTACTACTTTAGACCAGATGAAGAACCGCCTCGTAATTTAAAGAATATTCTGAAAAAAGCAGAGGATATTTACAATAGAGTAGGTTTAGTTAAAAATGTTATAGATTTAATGGGGGACTTTTCTAGCCAAGGAATAAGATTAGTACATCCTACAAGACGTATAGAGAAGTTTTATCAAACATGGTTTAAGAAGATTAACGGTAAAGAAAGAAGTGAAAGATTCTTAAATAATCTCTATAAAACTGGCAATGTAATTATTCATAAACAAAGTGCTAGATTGAATAGGAAATCTAGTCAACAAATGTTTAAAGCATCTGCCGTATCAGATATCAAAATAGGAGATTTAGAAGATAGAAGCATAGAGTCAAAAGAGATACCTTGGAAATATACTTTTATTGACCCTTATTACGTAGATGTTTATGGAGGTGCAATATCTTCTTTTTCCAATGCAAAAAGGTATCAATTAAGTTTACCAGCTAAATTAAGAAAAACTATTAATAACCCAAAAAATCCAGAAGAACAAGATCTGGTTAATAAATTACCTTCAGCGATAGTAGAAGCAGCAAAACACAGAAAAGCTTATCCTTTAGACCCAGACAAAACTTTCGTTTATCACTATAAAAAAGATGATTGGCAAAGCTGGGCTTTTCCTATGATTTATTCAATCATGGATGATATTACCATTATAGAGAAACTAAAATTAGCAGATATGGCTGCTCTTGATGGTGCTATTTCTAATATTAGAATATTTAAGCTAGGTAATTTGGAACATAAAATTGCTCCTACTAAAGCAGCTACTTCTAAGCTAGCTCAAATTTTAGGAAACAATGTTGGTGGTGGAACAATGGATTTGGTTTGGGGTCCAGATATTGAATTACTAGAAAGTAAAACGAATGTTCATCAATTTTTAGGAGAAGGCAAATACACTCCTCATTTAAATAGTGTTTATGCTGGACTAGGTATTCCTCCTACTCTTACAGGGACTTTTGGAGCAGCAGGAACTACAAATAATTTCATTAGCTTAAAGACATTAACGCAAAGACTACAATATGGTAGAGATATGTTGGCCAGATTTTGGGAGCAAGAAATCATAGCTTTACAAAAAGCCATGGGTTTTAAGGCTCCAGCTTTTATTGAGTTTGACAGAATGGATCTTTCAAATGAAGAAGCAGAAAAGTCATTACTTATACAGCTAGCAGACAGAAATCTTATCTCGGATGAACTCATTCAAACTAAATTTGATATTAATCCGAATATTGAAAAAGCAAGAATAACAAAAGAAAGCAGAAGAAGGAAAACCGGGAAAATGTCATCAAAAGCCAGCCCTTATCACGACGCTAATTTAGAAGGCGGACTTAAAAAGATAGCCTTGCAATCTGGCACAGTAACGCCAAGTGAAGTAGGATTGGAACTAGAATCTAAAGGAGAAAATCAGAAAAGCAAGTTTGAAATGCAACAAGATTTGAAAGGCAAAAGCAACCCACCAACGAAGTTGGGTAAAGATGAGGATCAATCTTTGCCAGATAGACCTGGAAAAGGAAGACCTAAAAATTCAAGAGATACAGAAAAAAGGAAAACAAAGGAATTTGCCCCGCAGACAGGAGCAAAAATTATGTTATGGGCTTGTGGAGCTCAAGATAAAATAGATGAAATAATAAATCCAATTATATTGGAATATTTTAATAAGAAAAATTTAAGATCATTATCTAGCGAAGAATATAAACATTTAGAAAACTTAAAAACTCAAATATTATTTGAACTGCAACCTTTCGGTGTAATTAATTCGGAGAGTGTAGTATCTTTTATGAATACAACCAAAGGTAGTAAGTTAATTAACAATTATAATAATTGGCTTATTGGCTTAAAAAATGATTCCACAAAACCGTTGACAGTTGAAGAGCAAAGAAACGCAAAAGCTATTTACTATACAAACCAGCATGTGAGACAATAATATGAATATTTTTCAACAAGAATATGATGATGGGTTAGATAGATTATTAGATAATTCCAAATCACATATTACTTTTTCGTCTTTGGCATTCCCAGCAATTGAGCCAGAGGTAATCAGAAATAATTTTACTGCTTCTGCATCATATAATGATGATGATTTGTATTATGTGCAGTCTATTTTAGTAACGTCTAATTGGAATAAAAATGATGACGTTTTCAATTCTGCTGAGGTATGGGCAGCTAGAAAAACTCCAGAAGATAAGCCTACAAACTTAGAACATGATGAAAAAACAATAGTAGGTCATATTATTTCAAATTGGGCTGTAGATGAAAATGGTAAAATTTTAGATGAAACTATGGCTGCTGAAGATTTACCAGAAAAATTTCATATTATTACTGGTTCTGTAATTTATAAAGCTTATACTGATCCAGAATTAAAAATGAGATCTCAAAGCTTGATTAATGACATAGAATCTGGACAAAAATATGTTAGCATGGAATGCTATTTTAAAGGTTTTGACTATGGGTTGTTAGATACTCAAGGTAAATTAAAAGTAGTAGCACGTAATGCTGATACTGCATTTTTAACAAAACACTTAAGAGCTTATGGTGGAACTGGTACACATGAAGATTATCAGATAGGTAGAGTCTTAAGAGATATCACTTTTAGTGGTAAAGGTTTTGTAGATAAACCAGCAAATCCTGAAAGTATTATATTCAATAAAGAAGACTTAACAAAAATTATGTATGCTAACGAACAAAAAAAACCGGTTTTAGAAAAAACAGGTGTATTAAAGAGTAATAAAATTTCTAACTCTCAAAACGATGGTGTACATATGAATTTAGAAACCGAAATTACCCAATTACAACAAACTATGGCTTCGATTAAGTCTGATTATGACGTTAATCTAGAAACCTCGAAGTCGCAAATCGAGCAACTGAAATCCTTAAACAGCGAACTAAAACAGGAGTTAGATAAAACTATGAGTAATCAAGAAGAAATTTCTAAAGCTAACGAAGAAAAAGTTTCAGAATTAGAAGCTCAGGTTGCTGAGCTTAAAAGCGTTAATGAGCAAGCAGAAGCTGCTAAGACAGAATTTGCAGCAGAAACTGAAGCTAAAGCAACAGAGTACGCAGAAACTCTTAAAGCTAAAGAAGAAGAGCTGAAAAGCAAGAGCGAAGAGCTCGAAGAAGTTGCTAAAGAATTAGCAATGTACAAAGAAGAAAAAGCTAAGCTCGAAAAAGAAATGAAGAAAAACAAAAGAATGGCTACTCTTGTAGAGGCTGGAATGTCTCAAGAAGAAGCTGAAAAAACAGAAAGTACTCTTGATTCTCTTACAGAAGAGCAATTCGAAACAATTGCAAACACATTCAAAGATTCTTTAGTTGCTAAGCATACTAAGATGCATAAAGAAGAAGAAGAGAAAAAAGAAAAAGAAGCTAAAGCAGAAGACGAGACTGAAGCAGGAATGCCTCCAGCTCTTAAAGAAGCTCTTGAAAAGAAGAAAAAAGAAGAGCAGTCTGATGCTACAGAAAATACATCTGAAGAAGTTGATGCTTCCGCACTTGATGATGTAGAGTTGGAAGAAGATGCCGACCTAAGCGTTGGTAGTGAAGTTTCCGAAGAAGTTGAAAATACAAGAGCGGCTCTTGTAGAATTTGTATATAACAGGTTAGGCAAAACAAACACAAAGGGAGAGTAAACAATGGCATTAAAACCTGATCGTATCGAAACCGTTACAGACGTTTCATTTTTCTCTAGTTCAGCGACAGCTACTAGGGGCGGGGTTGTATCAGTCACCGGAGGCGGTAGCGGCGTAAGCATGGATAATGCAGCAGCTGTTGTATCGTATGCTTCGGTAGCGAGTGGTAACAAGCCTGTAGGTGTCTTATTAAACGATGTTGTTAGCCTTGACTTGACAAGACAACACATCAATTATCACAAAGACGAAGTTCAAAAGGGTGGCAAAGTCACTTTGCTACAAGTTGGTCAAGTTACAACGAATCTTGTTTCTGGAACTATTGCTGCTGGTGACGCTGCTTATGCAGGTCCTTCGGGATACATCACGAATGTATTACCAGTTAGTGATAACACAGAAGAATATTATCGTGTCGGTAGATTTTTGAGCAAAAAAGATACTGATGGGTACGCAAAAGTAGCAGTGAGCATTGCCTAATCTAAATTAAAGGGAGAAAAACAATATGTCAGTAAATAATTTTAATGCCACCCCAGAGCTTACTGATCTTTTAGTTCGTTCTGGTTCTCAAGATAAGAATGTCGCGTTAGCGGCTACGAGAGAGTTTGCAAAAGCTCTTGAGTTACCACTACGTAAAGGTATTCTTAGCGGAGATATCCTTAATGGTATTTTCGAACCTATTCAATTAGCTCCGGGAGCTACGCCAGAATTCCAATTGGACTTCTTGTCTCCTGGTACTGAAAAAGATTTCGTAGCATATACGTTACCAAATCACGGTTTAATTCCAGAACGTCATGTAGAAGGCGATTATGTCATGGTTCCAACTTATGACATTGGTTCTTCTATCGACTACTTACTCAAGTATGCTCGTGATGCTCGCTGGGATGTGGTTGGTCGTGCTATGGAAGTACTCGAGCAGTCATTCGTTAAAAAGATGAATGATGATGGTTGGCACACACTTATTGCGGCTGGTGTTGACCGTAATATCGTGGTGTTCGACAATGATGGTGTTGCTGGTCAATTCACCAAGAGACTAGTCAGCCTCATGAAAACTGTTATGCGAAGAAATGGTGGTGGTAACAGCGCCAGCAATAACAGAGGCCAGTTGACAGATCTTTATGTTTCTCCTGAAGCTATGGAAGATCTCAGAAACTGGAATGTTGATCAGGTAGATGAAGTTACTCGTAGAGAAATCTACACAGCCGAAGACGGTGCTATTAACCGAGTATTCGGTGTTAATCTTCATGATCTAGATGAGCTTGGTGTTAGTCAAGAATATAACACATTCTATGACGTCACAATGTCAGGTTCATTCCCAACAGCTGACACAGAACTTGTTGTCGGTTTAGATCTCAGAAGAAGAGATAGCTTCGTGATGCCAGTTCGTGAACCAGTTCAAATCTACGAGGATGATACTCTTCATCGTCAAAAGAGAGCTGGCTATTATGGCTGGGCAGAACAAGGTTTTGCTGTTCTTGACAACCGTAGAGTCCTTTTAGGTTCTCTATAATAGGTTGACACTCAAGTACTAAAAAGAAAAGGGGCTGGTTTTTCCAGCCCTTTTTTAGTATAGGTGTAATACTTAATAGGTATTTTATAAACCTTAAGGGTATTTTGATATGTCTACAGCCTGGAAAACTCCTGTACGTCTTATGGTGAGAGTTTTAATTAATGATCTAGAAGCTTCGCCAACTTATTCAGACGCTAGAATTGATCAAGTAGCAGTAGTTGCTGCTCAGTTTGTTAATAAAGACATTACGTTGGGTAATGAATATACTATAGATGTCGTGGGTGAAACAATATCACCAGACCCTTCCGTTACATCAACAAAAGATGAGCTTTTTATAAACAGTATAGTTTTAAAAGCTTCTTGCATTATAGATCAGAGTACCTTCAGAACTAAAGCAGCACTAGAAGGTTTAAGAGCTCAAATGGGACCAGCTTCTATGGCTGTTAGAGGAAATCTCGCTGGTTATCAAATCTTATTAAAAGAAGGCCCATGTGCTCTATATTATAAATTTGTAGAAGATTATGAAATAGCTAATGCTACGAATATATCTGCAATACTTAGTCCATTCGTAGGTAATAAATTTGATCCCTATATGTTACCATATAGTGATGATCGACATAGAAGCATGTATCATTAAGGACATAAAAAATGGCAGCTAATTATGATTTCAATATGGAAGTTGGTAATTTATTTGAAATTACATATAATTATACAGACAGTGATGGCGTTCCAATAAATTTAGAAAATCATTGTATATTTTTTAGATGGTTAACAGATACTGGTGTTGAATATAAATTTAGTAGTACAGAAAATACAACAGACTATTCTTTATCTGGAAACTCTGATGGTTCTATCTTATTACAAATTCCAGCTCGTACTAATCAAGCATACAGTTTCGTTACAGCTACTTATGACTTAGAAACAGTAGGACCTTCTGAGACTTATACTGGTAGTGGAAAACCTGTCGAAAGATTAGTAAGTGGATCAATTAGTTTCATTGGTAAAAGTGTTAATGTAAGTGTAGACACTATTGTTTGTGATCCGTATTTTAATACGAAAACTGTATCTTCGACCAGAATTCCCGACATTAATGATATCGAATATAAAGGGTCTGGATTTTCTACGGTAGACAAAGGATCAAGTTCAGACACTATTACAATTACTGATTCTTATAATATTAATTATCTAGAAGTTTCGATTAATGATTTTAATTATAAATATCCCCAAGACTTAAGAATATTACTGTCTCCACCAAGTGGAAACAAAATACTTTTAGCAGGTCATGAAAAAATCATAAATAATGTTGAGAATTTTAATATAATATTTTCCAATACGGCTCCTTCTGATAAATTTCTATATAATGTAAAATCAAATGAACCTGCTAGGATTACAGATAAAACTAGTATTATTAAATATAATGATGAAACTTTATCTGCAGACCTTTCTGTATTTCAAAATACTAGTACATTAGGAGATTGGTCTTTAATAATTGTGGATGACGACGCTTCTCAAGCTGGAAGCATTGGTTCGTGGGCTTTAACTTTTAATTATACTTAATATGATTTTAAAAACAATTATACAAACTAAAAATGAGATATCTAGCGTTTCTAACAACGTTATTACTATAGTTAAAACTACTTCGACAACTGACTATCAATGACTAATTTAATATCTAGCGAATTTAAAGCTTTGTTTAATACTACTATTAATGAATTATTACAAGAAAACACTTTAGCTCTTCCTTGTAAACTTAGTTTTGCGTCTAACAAAACAACCGACTTATGCAACAATTGCATTTATGATCCTATTACTAAAGCTTCTAGTTATAGATATAATGGGTCAGGTCCAGTGTCATTTTTGGATGGTCAAGTTTGTCCTGTTTGTAGTGGTTTTGGTAAGGTTAGGGGATCTAATACAGAGACTTTGCACTTAGGAGTTATATTAGATAGTAAATATTTTGTTAACTGGGATTCTAAAGACTTTAGTGTTCCTGATGGAGCAATGCAAACCATATGCTCTAATACATTAATGAGTAAATTAAAATCTGCATCTGATATAGAACTTACGGTCAATAATGTTTTATATAATTATCAAAGAGCAGGAGATCCTCAACCTGTAGGTTTTGGTTCTATGGATTACATTATTACGAATTGGAAGAGACAATGAAATTAAATGTTTCTCTAAGAGATGGTAGTGAGAAAATTGTAGATGATATTCTTAAGTTTATGCTACCAGATTTGAACAATGTCTTTGCAGCAGCAACGGAAAAAGCTGAAAGTAAAATAAAAGGTATTTTACATGACAATATTACATTAGACCCAGTATATGGATCACTGATTAGCGGAAGATTAAGATACGAACTTGGTATTCCTAGAACTAGTGCTATTAATAGGGTTGTAGAAGAGATAGTAGATACTGTACAAGTTAAAGCTATTAAACTTAAAAAAACAGCAAGAAAACTTACAGGAGGAATAGATATTACCTTAATAAATGTCGGTAGTAATATTTTACAAGATAAAGATGCTGTTGTAAATGATTTAGAAAGAGGATATATGCTACCTTGGCTTAAATGGTTGTTGTTTGACGGTAGTTCTCCTATAGTGATGGATTATCATGTAGAGTTTGGTAGTTTCCCTGGTAATCGTTCTAGAACAGGAGGAGCTGTTATGGTTCCTGGAGGCAAATGGAATATAGATACTAGATTCGCAGGAGTAGCTTCTAATAACTGGCTAACAAGAGCTGTTAATAAATCTAGATCAGAAATTGTTAATGTAATATCTTCTGAACTAAAGAGAAGCCTATGAGTATTCCAGATTATACCAAATTCGGATATGTAAACAAATTCGGTCAATATAATATTATTGGTCAATTAGAAGATAATTTGAAAAGTTTTTTTGATTATGCATTTCTTTCTATAGGGGCTTTTACTAATGTAAGTAGTGCTAACACAAGTTTGTATGGAGGTAGTTTTGATACTCTGAATAGTGTTAGTGATCCTAGCTACACAGACAATACAATTTATGAGACAGTTAGAAAAGATTGGGTGTGGGATAGTGGAGTAAGCTATAGTGGTGTTTCTCCTGTAGATATTTCAGGAGTTTATGTAAACGACACATTAATTCCTGCTCCTTCTGGAAATGTCACTTATCCATATCATTTAGACTATAATCAGGGAAGAGTAGTATTTAGTAATGCTCTTTCTAGCTCAGATACTGTTAAAATGAATTATTCTTACAGAAATGTTCAGGTATATAAAGGGAATGAGTCTGATTGGTTTAAAGAATTACAGTACAACTCATATGATCCTAGCAAGTTTACTAATGTAAAAAACATCATTAATACTCACAGAGTTCAAATGCCCTGCATTTTAATAGAACTAGCTCCTGGTACAGATCTTATTCCATACAGAATTGGCACCACAGAGAATATTATTAGACAAGATGTTATATTGCATATTTTGGCTGAAAAATATGTTGACAGAGCATATTTATTAGATATCCTTCTTTTACAGAAAGATAAAGCTATTAAATTATACAATATTCATAAAATAGTTGAAAACAGTGTATATCCAATTAACTATGATGGGAGCAGAAATAGCTCATATTTGAACTATGCACAAATATCTCAGAATAATACATACTTTTTGAGAACTTGCTTTTTTAGAGACATGAACGTAATAGATTTAGATTATTTAACCGGTTCAATAGCAAGAGCATCTATACGTTTACAATTAGAAATTTATCCTTAAGAACAATAATGGTGTATTTAAAAATAATTCCACGACTATAATTCGGAGATATAACTATGGCAAAACGCGTTTTTTACGGATCAACCCACCTAGCGATCCGCCCTACAACTTATGACACTGCTGGAACACCTACCACGGGTGATTTTATGGCTCCCCAAGGTATTCAGAGCGTAGGTTTTAATACCAGTGTTGCATTCGAGCCTATTTTTCAAATGGGTCAAACAGAACTCTATGGTAGAACAGAAAGTCAATCTCCAGAAGTAGAAGCTACTATTAGTAAAGCTTTCGACGGTACACAGCCTTTATACACCACAATTATGGGTGGAAATACAGTAGTCAATACCAAACAGCCAACAGAATTAACATTAAATCATTGTGAATTAGATATGGGTATTTATAGCGAGAATGTACCTTTTGCTAGTGGAGCGCCAGAAAGTGCTATTTATTGTAGCGGAATGTATCTTACCAATGTTAGTATGACTTTTCCTATTGATGGTATGGCTACAGAAGAAATTACTCTTCTTGGAGACACAAAGAAACACTTAGCTACTTCTAATATAAGTGGATATGAAAGTGTAAATGGTGGTTCAGGATCAGCTCCTGCTCCTTACCAAAGATGGAGTATGGATGTCACAAATAGCACCTTGCCTAGTGGTGTTAAAAATTATGCTATTCAAAGTGTTAGTGTAAGTATGGGAATGGGAAGAGAAGCTCTGCAAGAAATTGGTACTCGTGGTAAATATTGCAGATATCCTACTTACCCATTCGAAGTTACTACAGACTTTGAAGTTATTGTTGGAGGAGAATTAAGTAGTAGAGGAGTCGAGCCAAGTGCTAGTGAGAGTGCAGATGTAGAAATTGATCACTATGACTTTGTTAATGAAATCGGACTAGCTTGCTTCAGTGCTGCTAAATATAGTGTTACTCCTGGAGTAGCACCTAGTGACGGGAATATTGATTCTGGTTACATTGACCTTGGATTTAGAGATCAACCGATTAAACTTATATTCTGCGGTTCAAGCGCTTCGGATAATTTAACTATTGATCTTGGTACTAAATGTAGAGCAACTTCACAGAACTATAGTGGTGGAGATACTGGGGGAGATAATGCTACAATGAGTTATAGCTTCCAAAGCTACAACGAATTTAAGCTTACTCATGCAGGAACATTTTCAACAGATGCAGCTACGGTTACTTAGGATTTAATTAAAGGACAAGTTATGGAAGAATTATTTAATATAATAGGAAAAATGTATGTTGATTTGTATCAAAATCAAAACCTAATAGAAGCTCTTCAAAAAACCTTGAAGCAAAAGGACGAGGAGCTTCTAAAACTTAAAAATGGAACAGAGGATGACAGAAGCGGAGATTGAGCAATTAATATATGATATTACTTTTGGTAAAGTTTATTTTAAACACAAAGGTAAAAAATACTGCTTTAGGACTCCTACTCTTCAGGAAAAAAGAAAATCTATAAACATATATAACAGTATTATGAATACTGAAAAATATCAGGATTGGCTAAGAGAAGATGGTGTTGTAAATTTTTTAATTTTCTCTAATTGTTGGAATAAATCAACTCCTTCTAATATTAAACAGATAGAAAAACAATTGGAAAAAGCTAAAATGAATCTGTATGTTAGCAGGAAAAATTATGCTCAAGTTAAAAATGCTAGGGAAGTAATTTCAGGATATAAAAAAAGATTAGAGAAGATCATGACCTACAAGTATTCTGTTCAAACTAATACTCTAGAATATTATGCTAATACCATTAAAAGTGAATATCTTATATCTCAGTGTTTAACTCAAAACAATAAGCCTGTTTTTCTTTTTAAATATGATTCTAGACCAGAAGAATATAAACCTTTAACCGAAAAGTGTGTTGAGCTTCGTCCTGATATGGATGAAATAAAAACTGTAGCTAGAAGTAATACGTGGAAAAGCTATTGGAATATAGGTAAAACTTCCGTATTCTCAAAACCGGTTATGCAACTTTCTGATGAACAAAAAAGCCTAATTAATTATACTATGATGTACGACAACATTATGGAACATCCAGAAGCTCCTGAAGAAGAAGTCTTAGCAGATGAAGATATGCTTGATGGATGGATTGCTTATCAAAAAGATAAAGAGAAAAGAGACAAAATGGAATCTAGTACTTCTGGCGTACATAGCGGAGCTAGTGAAGTATTTCTTATGGCTAATAATCAAAATGATGCTGATACTATTTATGCGATGAATGACATGGAAGCTAATAGTATTATTAAAGCTAGGCAAGACAAAGTTAAAGAAAAAGGTTCTGTTGATATGACAGACCTTCCAGATGTACAAAGAGACATAAACGAACAAATGATGAGTAGCAGGAGAAACCGATGAATTATAAACAAAGACAATTATTACGAAATACAAAAAAAAGATTTGAAACTACGATAATAGGTTCTTTAGCAAGGTTCGAAAAACATTTCTCATACTTGTGGGATTCGGACTCTAAACAAGCTGAAGAATTTTATGAACTTTGGCAAGAAACTAGAAATGAGATTTTGAATCACGGAAATAATCAAGCTAGGGCAGGATTAGAAGATTTAGAGAGTTTTATGGATATTAACTCTAAATATAAACATCAATATAAATTTTACAATAAGGACAAGGAGAATTATTACTATGAGTGAAGTTGAATTTAAAGAACAAGTGGATGGTAAGGATGTGCATTTCTTAGTTAGAAGTCCGTCTTTTAAAAATCAAAGAGAAGGCCAGAAAGTATATAATACGGCCTTCACAGACGCTATTAAGTCCAGTGCTGTAGTTAGAGCGAAGATGGATGATGTATTAAAAGAGCAAGGCATCTGGGATGATTCTAAAGAAGAAGAATTAACCGAATTTCAAAACGAAATCATTAAAGCTGAAAGAGTTCTTGCTAAAGGCGGTATCTCTCTACAAAGAGCAAAGCACGTAGCTTTAGAGATGAAAAAAACTAGAGATAAAATTAGAGATCTTTTAATGGTCAAAAATTCTTTAGATACTAATAGTGCTGAAGGACAAGCCGACAACTCTAGGTTCAATTATCTAGTAAGTGCTTGTACGGTGTATAAAGATACTGAAAAACCATACTTTAAAAATATGGATGATTATTTGGAAAAGAGTACAGATCCAGTTGCTATTAAGGCTGCTCAAACTTTAGCCAATATAGTATATGGTCTTAAAGACGATTACGAGCAAGATTTAGCAGAAAATAAGTTTTTGAAGAAATACCACTTTGTGGATAATGAATTAAGATTAGTAAATAAAGAGGGTCAATTAGTAGATGAAGAAGGTCGATTAATTGATAAAACTGGTAGGTTTATTGATGGAAAAGGAGAGTATGTAGATAAGTTTGGTCATCGTATAGATAAAGAGGGTGATTATGTTGTGGATTTTGAACCTTTCTTAGATGATGATGGCAATCCTATCGCAGAAGAAGAGAAAAAGACAGAGGAACCGGAAGTAGAAACAAAGGAAACAACAGAAACAGAAGAGACAGAGAAACAAGACACTTCAGAATAACTAGGTGGTAAATAAATATGGCTTCAGCATTTAATTTAACAGCACAAATTAATATTGCTGGGCCTGCCAATATAAAACCTGTTGTAGGGAAAATACAGAAGCAGTTAAAAGGTATAAAAACTACTGTCGATATTAAGATAGACAGAAGAGTAGCTGCTCAGTTAAGAAGTATTAATAAAAATATTACTTCTTTAAATTCTTCTTTAAAGACTCTGAATAAAACATCTCAAGGTGCTAGTAGAGGATTAAACTCTTTGGCCTCAGGTTCTGTTTCTAGTAAGATAGCTAGAACTTCTCAATCTATGAATGCTCTTTCTAGAGCTGCTAAAAATTCTGGGAATACTCTACAAAATACAAACAAGCAACTTCAAAAGTCTGGAAATTTAATGCAGGCTTTTGGTAAGCATGTTGCTCTTGCAGCTAAAAAGTTTGCAGCTTTTAGTTTGGTTACAGGAATAATTTATAGGGTTAGTAATGCTATAGATGTTGCTGTGAGTGAGTTCGTAGAATTTGATAGACAGTTAACCAGAGTAAGTCAGGTTACTGGAACATCAATGCAGGGGTTGAAAGGTTTAGAGAGTACAGTCAGAAACCTCGCTACCGGATTAGGTGTGAGTTCTCAATCTTTAATTAAGGTTTCTACAACCTTAGCACAGGCTGGTCTTACAGCAGAACAGACTAGGCAAGCTTTGACTGCTTTAGCTAAAACAAGTCTTGCTCCTACATTCGGTGACATAAATGATACTGTTGAAGGTAGTATTGCTATTATGAGACAGTTTAGCATTTCTACTAGAGAACTAGAAGGTGCTTTAGGAAGTATTAATGCTGTTGCTTCTCAGTTTGCTGTAGAATCTCAAGACGTTATTACTGCTGTAAAGCGTGCTGGTGGTGTGTTTGCTGCTGCTAGTAAAGGTGTTGCAACAGGAACAGAAGCTTTAAATCAATTTATGGCTATCTTTACAAGTATTAGAGCTACGACTCGTGAAGGTGCAGAAACTATTGCTACTGGTTTAAGAACAATATTTACAAGAATTCAGCGTGGAGACACTATTGAAAAACTAAAAGGTATTGGTGTTGAGCTACGAGACCTAGAAGGTAATTTTGTTGGTCCTTATGAAGCTGTCCGCAGATTAAGTATTGCTCTTGCAGGAGTCGATCCTAGAAGCGCAAAGTTTGCTGCTATAGCAGAACAACTTGGTGGATTCCGTCAGATAGGTAAAGTTATTCCTATGTTACAAGAGTTCAATACTGCTCAAGCTGCACTCTTCGCTGCTCAAAAAGGTGGGGGCAGTTTAACTAAAGATGCTACGATAGCTCAAGCAGCACTTGCTACACAGATACAAAAAACAAGAGAGCAATTTATTAGCTTTGTAGCTTCTCTTTCTAACAATCAGGGATTGAAACAAATGGCTACATTAGCTTTGAAAGTAGCTAGTGCCATATTAAAAATTACAGAAGCTATAGGCCCAGCAATGCCAGCATTAACTATTATGCTTGGTGGTAAACTTGCTAGAGGTGGTCTAGGCATGATGACCGGCAAGAAGTTTGCTGCTGGTGGTGTGGTTCCTGGAAGTGGAAATAGAGATACTGTTCCGGCAATGTTGACTCCTGGTGAGTTTGTTATTAGGAAAAAAGCTGTTGGAGCTATTGGCACTGATAGTCTTCATCAAATGAATAAGTACGCCGCTGGTGGAGAAGTTCAAAGATTTGCTAAGGCTGGTGGTGTTAAAAAGGGTAAGAAAAAGGGACAGCCACAAAAAAGATTTTATAAACAATCCACCGCAGGTATTGAAAAGGAATCTTTAAATTATGGAGATGTGACAAACAGCACAGATATTTCTGCCACAGCTAAAGGTTCTATTCGAGGAATAATGTTTGAAAGAGTGTTAAGACGTAGAATGGGTAGAACAGATGCTACAGATTCAAAACCAGATTTCAGAGGTTTAAAAGATAATGAAAAAAGAACACTTGGACTTTTAGATGCAAATGGAAATCCTGCAAAGAGATTTCAACATGCAGAAGCTAAACTTAAAAAATCAGACTACGGTAAAAAATATACAAAAAATACAGCTATTGTTTACGGTTATGCTCAAGGAGGATCTGTTGGGGGAGATACAGTCCCCGCACTTCTTACTCCCGGTGAATTTGTAATCAATAAAAAGGCTGCTTCTAGAATCGGCGCTTCTAAACTACACAACATGAACCAAGCGGATAGAATTACAGGATATAACAAGGGCGGATTTGTTGGTTTTGCTAAGGGAGGAAAAGCTAAGAAAGACGCAGCGACTATTAGTGCTGCTACAACTATGAACCCTCAAGCGATGGGTAAAATAGAAAAGGCTTTACAAAAATTTGGAGCTGACACAGATCAAACTAGAGCAGCTATGTTGGCTTATGCAAAAAGTTTACTTGCTGGAGATAGCGAACAGGAAGCTACAACCCGAGCTACTGCTGCTTTAAACTCTCACATGCAGAAAGCTCAAAAGGGTAAAAAGGTTGTAGGTCCTCAAGGACCTAATGTTGGTTCTGGAGCTGGTTCTGGGGCTGCTCCTGGAATCCGAATGAAAGCTCTTGGCGAAGCAGGTCTCGAGAAAAAATTTGGAGCTGGAAGTAAAGGTTCTGAAGCAGCTCTTAAAGTATTTAGACACGAACTTGCTGCTGGAGCTAATGTTACTCAGGCGTATGCTTCAGCATTAAACGCAGGCAAAAATAATGTAGTAACATTTGGTCAAAAGGTAGCAAATACTGCAGGATCTTTTGGAACGTTAGCAAAAAATGTTACTGCAGCATCGTTCCCAACATTCAATAGAGGATTAAAAGCGACAGCTAAACAATTCCCTACATTGACCAGAGCTGTACAATCTGCAGGAAAAGGAATCAAAGCGGCAGCTAAGCGTCTTGGTGGTGCTGGTGGAAGAATCGGCGGTGCCGTTAAAAAATCTTTTGGTCGAGGTGGTGCAATGGCTGCAGGCGGATATGGCCGACAAATGGCAGGTGCTGCTTTAGTTTCTGGAGCAGGTATGGGAGTTACTGCACTAAGCAATGCTTATAAAGGGCCTGGTGGAAAAGAAACAGATACTAGTAGACTGATAGCAGGTGGTGGTCAGGGAGCATTAAGCGGTGCAGCTATGGGTGCTCAAATAGGCACTATGTTTGGTCCTTGGGGTACTGCTATTGGAGGTGCTGTTGGTGCTCTTGCTGGTTTTACAATGGGTGTGATGAATGCAGCTAAAGAAAATGCCAAAGCTGCGGCAAATGAAAAGAAAAATAGAAAACAAAAATTTGATCAAAAAACAGGAAAAAGTCTTGATACTGCTATTGATCAAAGCAAAAGTGGTTCTGAAAGAGCAGCTGCTAGAGCAACATATCTAGGAAGAATGAAAGCAAGTCAGGGTCAAGGATTGAGCGTTTCAAAAGCTTTAATGGATACAGGTTCTACAGCAGAAGAAGCTAGTGCTGCAAACGCAACAGGGGCTTCACAGACTGTTAAATTTTTGACTTCTGAAGCTACCAGAACAGCGAAAACTATGGCTGAAATGCAAGCAAGCATGCCAGCTGGTGAATTTGAGATGTTTAAACAAACCATTGCGAATGCAGATGACGCATACAATAAAGCTGTAAAAGCTCATGGAGAAAATTCTGCTGCTGCTAAAGCTGCTGCTGATGCATCCATGGAAAATGTTAAAGAGATGATAGACACAAATGCAAAATTAGCCAAAAATAAAAAAGCAATCTCTGCAGTGGCTGCTGTATCAGATTCTTATGTTGTGGCTG
>Ga0209630_10002127_pt1 | contig 19751 bp, 16 predicted proteins | sample COG_01_FD_184745 | JGI IMG/M metagenome (GOLD analysis project Ga0209630, IMG submission 184745) | Pelagic Microbial community sample from North Sea - COGITO 998_met_01 (SPAdes) (version 2) | ecosystem: Environmental > Aquatic > Marine > Neritic zone/Coastal water | place: Helgoland, sampling... | reverse complement strand
ATGCCGTTAACATACTTATCTTTTCTCCACGTTGTTTCATTTCCAACAACGCGTGCGTAGTTACTTTTTTGTAATTGTTTGAAGCCATTTAATTTTAATTGCGTCTTCTTAATTCACTCACTTCTTTTTGAAGCTCAAGTTTTTCTTTTTTCAATATGTTGTTCTCCTCCTTTTGATCAGACAACAACTTAGTTAAATGTAGTATAATATCGCCGTTAGTTTGACTTTCAATGTCTTCTTTCATTGATTCAAGATAAGATAACCGCTTTTGCATTTCTTCCTTTTCACGCTCAAGCATTTCAATCCGGTCTACCTGTTTCTTATTTTCTTTGGTAAGGACTTTTACTGTGCTAGCCGAACTGGTATCCAAGGTCAAGTTTGCCTTACACACGTTTAGGTCCTCGTTCAAACGGGCAATTTGCGCCTGTTGTTTGTCAATTTTATCTTTAAACACTTTCACCAGTTGCGTATAGGTATCATCTTTCGTGTCACTTTCGATTGGCTTATCCTCTTTCTTATCTACTTTAACCGCTTCCAGCTTTCCGTTAATTTTAAGTATAAACACATGCGCGGTAATGGTACTCTGTCCATCTGCGTAAAAACCAACCCGACCGGCTTTAAAGGCTGTTTCGATGAGCGACCTTTCAAAAACATTATTAATGTATAAATCGTACTCATTTCCTTTGGTGGATATTCGTATTTCATTTACGCCCTTCTTTCTCAAGTTTATAGACTTAATCCAGCCGTCGTTCTTATCTGTAAAAAGAGAGTTTAAGACACCGTTTTTCATCACCCGAAACCGGTATTGTCTCTTTGCGTTTATTTCTAAGATGATGGCCCCATTACCAGATTGTTGCGCTTTAAGTATCAACCCGCCACTAGCCATTTTATTGGCTTTATTTTTTTCTAACTCAATCGAGGTAATAATTTCAAAGTCCGAAAGAGCAGGCACGTCTTTAGCCAAAGAAACTGTGAAGTAGGAGGCTTTGATGCGCTCCACTCTGTATTTGTTATCTGAAATGATCAGCCGTTCAGCACTTGAATTTTTCTGATCCCAACGCGAATCCACGTAACTGAAATCGTCGAAAACGGCAACATTTTCGAACGTCGTGTACACCCGAGGACTGTTTTGTCCGTTCGTAAATTTTGACAAGAATAACAGTATTATAAGGCTTAAATATTTCATATTTGCCGTCGGCTTTGGTGCAAAGCTAATTGAATTGATTTAATGGTTCTATACACAACAAAACGTTTAAGTAAACTTGGTATTATTGGTTTATTGGTCATTCTGTTCAACGGCTGCGATAACTCGTTAGATGTTACCGCCGACTGGAAAGAAATACCTGTAATTTATGGCCTTTTAAATCCATCAGCTCCAGAAAATTATATTCGAATCAATCGCGCCTATTTGAACCAAGAGGGTGATGCAATAAGTTATGGAGGTGTTGCAGATAGTATCTATTTCGAAGATTTAACCGTTAGTTTAGTTGAAACAAGAAATGGCATTGAAGGAAACACTATCAATTTTGTCAAAGTAAATGGCGACACCTTAGGTTTAGAAAAAGAGCCCGGTGTATTTGCCCAAACACCAAACATTTTATACCGCACCAACTACAACATTAAGGCGACTGACTTTGCCAATTTGTACAGTTATGAATTGGTTGTAGTAAACAACAAAAGCAACAAGATATATCGGTCAAAAGCAAACATGGTTGGCAATTCTGAAATTTTGTCACCACTTAGAGAACAAGATCCTAGATTTAACATTGACGACGACACTAACCGCTATATATACATTATATACCGAGAAGCGCCTCAAGCTAAGATGTACGACTGTGTTATTCGATTCCGATACCAAGAATACGACAAAGCAGACCCAAGCCAGGTTAGAACAGACAGCGTTGATTGGCAAGTTTTCAAACGAAAAGAAACCATACGTTTAAGAGGATATGAAGAGCAGCAAACCAATATTCGCAGTTATCTTTTTTACGACTTTCTAAATTCCGCTCTTGAAACCAATCCAGATGTTGAGCGCGTCCCTCTTAGCATGGGATTCTATTTATATGCAGCAGGTGAAGACATGTACACCTATGTTGAAGTAAATCAACCAAGTATTGGCATCGTTCAGAAAAAACCCGAATTCACCAATATCTCTGATGGACTTGGCATTTTCTCGTCATTGAACATCAAATCTTTGCCAAATATCAAGATAGATGATCCCATGATGAACCGCCTGATTTCGTCTGACCGGACAGCTGGTCTCAACTTTGTCAGACCTTAGTGACTATTTGTCACATTTCGACAAACAGACTCAACTTTAACTAAAACGCTTATTTTGAGCGCGTTAGCTGTCTACTATTCGTTTATCTTAAAATATGTACTTCTAATTTTCCCAGAATCAACAATTGGCACTTCAATTGCAAACATTGAAATAAAAACCTAAAATATGAGTAAAGTAATAGGAATAGATTTAGGAACCACCAACTCGTGCGTAGCAGTGATGGAAGGTAACGAACCTGTTGTTATTCCTAACAGTGAAGGGCGAAGAACAACGCCGTCGATTGTTGGATTTTTAGACAATGGAAATGGAGAAAGAAAAGTAGGAGATCCTGCAAAACGCCAAGCCATTACCAATCCAGAAAATACCGTGATGTCTATAAAGCGATTTATGGGCTCTAAGTATTCTGAGATCGAGGATGCATTATCTAAAGTATCTTACAAAGTAGTTAAAGGAGACAACGATACACCGCGTGTAGAGATTGGTGATCGTAAATATACACCACAAGAAATATCTGCCATTGTGCTTCAGAAAATGAAGAAAACAGCAGAAGACTATTTGGGTAGTGAAGTATCGCGTGCAGTAATTACTGTACCTGCATATTTTAACGACTCACAACGTCAAGCAACTAAAGAAGCCGGCGAAATTGCTGGATTAAAAGTTGAACGAATTGTTAACGAGCCAACAGCAGCAGCCTTGGCTTATGGATTAGACAAACGCGACAAGGACATGACCATAGCGGTGTATGACCTTGGAGGTGGAACATTTGATATTTCAATCTTAGAATTGGGAGATGGTGTTTTTGAAGTAAAATCTACCAACGGTGATACACGCCTAGGTGGTGACGACTTTGATGAAGTAATCATCGACTGGTTGGCTGAAGAGTTCTTAAACGACGAAAACATTGATCTTAGAAAAGACCCAATGGCATTACAACGTTTAAAAGAAGCTGCAGAAAAGGCTAAAATCGAATTATCGAGTAGCACTGAAACTGAAATCAACTTGCCATATATTATGCCAGTTGATGGTGTGCCAAAGCACTTGGTTCGTAAATTGTCTCGCTCAAAATTTGAGCAAATATCTGACGACTTAATTCGTCGAAGCTTAGAGCCATGTAAAGCAGCCATTAAAGATTCTGGATTAAGCGCAAGCGAAATCGATGAAGTAATTTTGGTTGGAGGATCTACACGTATCCCTCGTATCCAAGAAGAAGTTGAAAAATTCTTCGGCAAGAAACCTTCAAAAGGGGTTAACCCAGATGAGGTTGTTGCCATTGGAGCTGCGATTCAGGGTGGTGTATTAACTGGTGAAGTGAAAGACGTTTTATTGTTAGACGTAACGCCATTGTCACTAGGTATTGAAACCATGGGTAATGTAATGACCAAGTTAATTGATGCGAATACGACGATTCCTACAAAGAAATCAGAAGTATTCTCAACAGCGTCAGACAATCAACCATCTGTAGAAATTCACGTTCTTCAAGGTGAGCGTTCGATGGCTAAAGACAATAAGACGATTGGACGATTCCATTTATCTGATTTGCCACCAGCTCAGCGTGGAGTGCCTAAAATTGAAGTAACTTTTGATATAGATGCCAATGGTATTTTGAACGTAAGTGCAAAAGACCAAGGCACTGGTAAAGAACAAAAAATTCGTATTGAAGCGTCAAGTGGATTGAGTGATGACGAAATCGAAAGAATGAAGAAAGAAGCTGAAGCAAATGCTGAAGCTGATAAGGCAGCGAAAGAAGCCGTTGAAAAATTCAATCAAGCCGACACATTGGTATTTACCACTGAGAAGCAGTTGAAAGAATACGGTGACAAAATCCCTGAAGACAAAAAGACAGCAATCGAAGAAGCAAAAGAAGCTTTGAAAAAAGCGGTAGCAGACAAAGATGACGCTGGAATTGAATCGAACATGGAGAGCTTGAATAAAGCTTGGGAAGCTGCATCACAAGACCTATACAACGCACAGCAAGCAGAAGGCGGCGCAGCGGGTGGTGACCAACCAAACCCTGGCGACAACGGAAGCACGGATGCTGGTGCAGAAGCTGACAACGTTGAAGACGTTGACTTCGAAGAAGTCAAGTAACAACGATAACACACTACATAAAAGCGGGACCAAATGGTCCCGCTTTTTTTGTGCCTGTAATTTAAATTTATTGTCTAAAACAGAAGTTTTCTAACCCTCTTTGTGAATCTCCACTTGATGTGGGTAAGGAATTTCGATACCTGCAGCATCCAAGGCAAGTTTACAATTCTCTAGTGTTTTAAAGTACACGTCCCAATAGTCTTGAGGCGTGGCCCATGGTCGAACCGCAAAATTCACAGAGCTATCCGCCAACTCAGAAACATTAACGGTCGGTGCTGGATCTTTTAACACCTTATCGGTTGAAAGAATTGCGGCCATTAACACTTCCTTTGTCTTTTTGATGTCTTCATCATACCCTACACCAACGGTCAAATCAACGCGTAATTTACCTTCAGCCGTATAATTTGTTATTGACCCGTTCGACAATGCACCATTTGGAATAATGACTTTCTGATTTGTCGGTGTATTTATTATAGTCGTAAAGATCTGAATGTCTTTCACTACGCCCAAATGGCCTTGCGCTTCTATGAGGTCGTCAATTTTGAAGGGTTTGAACAAGATGATTAATGCGCCTCCGGCAAAGTTGCTTAGGGCACCTTGCAATGCCAAGCCAATGGCCAAACCAGCTGCACCAATTATGGCCGCAAACGATGTGGTTTCAATACCCAGTTTGGAAGCAACGGTAACGATGAGCAAAACCTTTAATGCCCAACTGATCAGGCTACTTAAAAACTTTGACAAGGATTCGTCTAGTTTACGTTTGTTAAAAATGCGTCTTACTAATCCTGTTATAAAGCTGATGGCAATCCAACCAAAAATTAATATCGCCAAAGCAGCTAACACCTTTGGACTGAAATCAACAACAACCGACTTTATTTTATCTACGTACTCTTCCATTTTACTTGTATTGAAGCACAAATATATCAGAAGGTTAAAAAGATTTACGGCTATTACTCATTTAGATTTCATAATCCTTTATCCACGTTTTTAAACCACTACTAGCCACATCTACTATTTGTGTAAACAAACTACCAGCCGTATGACTCGGATTAGGGTCTATCAAAAACACTGGACAATTTTGCGGAGCCATTTGCGACAAGCCCGCTGCGGGATACACTTCCATACTTGTACCAACCACCAGCAAAAGGTCTGCCTCTGCAACATGTAATGCCGCCTTTTCAATGAGTGGTACAGACTCTCCAAACCAAACAATATGGGGGCGTAATTGACTTCCTTGCGGACACAAATCACCCACCTCTATACGATCAGAAGTCATTTCAAAAACCATCTTCTCGTCAACAGTGCTGCGTGACTTAAGAATTTCTCCGTGCAAGTGAATAATGTTTTTGCTCCCTGCGCGCTCGTGCAAGTCGTCAATATTTTGCGTTATAATCTGAACGTTGTACCTAGTCTCTAAATTTGCTAAGTCGTAATGTGCTCCGTTAGGTTGGCTGTCCAAAACGTTTCGACGTCTTTGATTGTAAAAGTCCAAAACCAGTTCAGGGTTTTTCTGCCAACCTTCAGGGCTAGCCACCTCCATGACATCATAACCTTCCCACAATCCTCCAGAACCACGAAAGGTTTTTATACCACTTTCAGCACTTATCCCCGCGCCGGTTAAAACTACCAGTTTCTTCACCAAACAAATATACTTTTGCGCCGTGCCAATTAATAGCTATTACAATCCAAAAATTATTGCCTCGCTTTTAAAACTAGGTGCTCCTGTTGTGGCCGGCAATGTGGGCCTCGTGCTTATGGGTTTGATAGACAACGCCATGGTTGGCAGCTTGGGCTATGTTCCTTTAGCCGCGGCAGGTATATCCAACACGGTATTTTTTATCGTCACCATTTTTGGCATCGGTGTTCTGATGGTTTTCTCTGCGAATATTGCCGCTGAGCAAACGAAAAAAAAACCTGAGACAGAAAACCTTATCGGTGCGTCTTTATTGATAAACGTACTGGTTTCTATTTTTACTTTTATAATCCTATTGCTCGTATATAAAAACTTCTGGATTTTTGACCAAACAGAAACTGTTTCTGAAGCGGCCCTCCCCTATCTCAAGTTATTGATGTACAGCTCTTGGCCCTTGTTTTTATACCTAACCTTTAAATCTGTATCAGACGGTCACAACCTAACCAAAGCGGCGATGTACGCTACGTTATTGGCGCTGTTGTTAAACGTCTTTCTTAACTGGGTATTAATTTTTGGTAATCTGGGTTCACCAAAATACGGACTCCTAGGAGCGGGTTATGCAACACTAACCAGTAGGAGTTTTATGGCCATTTTCATGTTGCTCTATTGTGTGTACCACCATAAAATTGTCTTTTATTGGAAAACCTTTAGAACCAAGATATACCAGAAACACATCAAGAATTTGTTGGCCTTGGGTATCCCAAGCGGAGGTCAATTCTTCTTTGAAGTGTCGGCTTTTGCTGGTGCCGCGATTATTGCTGGTTGGATTGGAGAGCACGAATTGGCTGCCCATACTGTAGCCATACAGTTAGCGGCATTTACGTATATGTTCGCCAGTGGAATAAGTATCGCCGGGATGATTAAAACAGGTGAAACATGGGAGCAAAAAAAGTATAAAAAGACGCTTGACATTGGAAGGAACACATTCTTCTTGGTTTCGGTTTTCATGGCGATATCTGCTGTCATGTTTGTTATCTTTAGGGTTCCAATGGTTCGGATGTTTGCAGAAAATGCTGAAGTTATACGTATAGCCAGCGAGCTAATGATTATTGCCGCCTTGTTCCAGTTTTTCGACGGCGTTCAGGCAGTTAGTCTTGGACTATTAAGAGGGATGAACGACACAAAAGTTCCGTCATACATTACGTTAGTGGTGTATTGGGCCATAGCGTTACCTCTAGCTTATTGGTTGGGTATACATACATCGTTGGGTATGACTGGTGTTTGGGTGGCGTTAACGGTTGCCTTAATACTCGCGTCTGTATCTTTATATATTAGGTTTATAAACATTACTAAAAGTAAATTGCAATAGTGAAAAAATCGTATTTCATTTTAATTCTTATTTGTTTTGGTCAAACGGCCTTTTCTCAAGTTCATATTGAAGGATTTGTCACCCCTGCCATTGGGTACAGACATATGACCGTTGGAGCTTCAGGCACTCAAGACTTTCTTGACTCTTTAAAAGAAATTGACGGGCCACGACAGAATTGGTCAGGTGGCGTCAAGTTAATTGTTGGACTAGATAAATATTCGGCCATCCAGTTTGGTGTTAACTTTAAAGGTGTGAGTTTTACACGAACCCAAACAGATTACCAGTTCCATGATACCGTACATCCCAAAATTGGTCGAATAGAAGATCTGTCTCAATCTGTCTTATCCAAAGATGCGCAGTTCTTCCATAAATATCGATACATCTCTGTACCCGTTATTTACCAAAAAGCCTTCACTAAAAAAGTGTTTAACAATAAGATGCAATTCTATTTTGCCGGTGGCTTAGACTTTGACTTTATGCTTCGTGACGATATGGCGGTGTCTTTGAATGGTTGGTCGGTTGATGGTAATGATCGCTTTGTTATCTCAAGCGATTACGAATCTGTTAAAGCCAATCTAGCCTTAAACTTAGGTGCTCGATTTGAATACAAACTAGACGAGCATTCTGTTTTTTCGGTACAACCTGCATTTAACTACCCCTTACTGGTTACAGCAAAAGATGATTTTGTGCAATACCGAATGTATCAATTCGGAGTATCGGTAGGCGTAAATTATTTGTTGTAGTTACCGTATTAGAAACAAAGGCCCTTTGGCCGACTTGTTGACGTAACTTCCGTTTTCGGGCAATTGATAACGTATTAAAAAGTAATACGTGCCTCCAGGCGAAACTACCCCGTTAACGGTGCCGTCCCATCCTTTTCCCTCCTCATAGGATTCGAAAAGTTGCTCTCCATATTCATTCCAGATTTGCATGCTAATAAATTGGAATAACCCAGATGGGTAAAACACTTCGTTGAGGTTATCTGAATTCGGAGAAATGGCATTGGGTATAAAAATCGCACAAGCCGTAGGTAGAATATCGACGTTTATGGAGTCGCTAATTACGCCACATGGGTGGGTAATCGTCGCCTTATAAAACCCTGATTGCGTGATGGTACGACTAAATCCTTCTGTACTCCCATCGCTCCAAACAATCGTTCCTGCGTCTGCCCTGATGTCGTAAGTAAGAAACTCACCACCGCAGATTGATGTATCGTTTCCTAATTCCAGATTAGGCAACGTGACACCTCGGATATCGATTGTATCGGCAAACGTACATGTGTTGCGCTCTCCAATCACCCAATAGGTACCTGGTTGACTTACGACTCTATTTTGCATACCTGATCCATCATCCCATTGATAATTCAAACCTGCAGAATCGACGCGTAAATCGATGGTTGTATTTGGACAAATTATAGTATCAACACCAATGCTAAAGAATGGATTCTCTAGTACTTCAGTCACTTGCGTAAAAGTATCTTTACAACTCCCTACACTAAAAATATACCCTACGGTGTAGGTGCCTGGAGCACCCGGTGTAAAGGTAGAATCAGTTGCGCTCACATTACCTCCTTTAAACTCTCCACCCGTTAAATTCGGTTTTAGATTTACCACGGGGTCGCCCTCACAATAGGTCGCCTTTAATCCAGTAAAATAATTATCTGGGGTTTCAACAATCCCCACAGAATCTACAATTCGACCTGTACAGCCATTAACGTCTACAACTTCACAAATCACCTCATAGCTTCCTGATGCCAAATAGGAATGCGTAGCTGGATTGCTGCTCGAACTGTCTCCATCTCCAAAATACCATTTGGTGGTTGCTACATTAGCACCTGTATGGCTATAAGTGAATTCATTTTCACTTAGACATAGGATTGAATCGCTAATATTTACTTTGGAATGATCAATGACAGGAGGTAGGACAACATAAACCTTTTCGAAACTATCGAAACAGTATTCTCGGCCAGCACGAACTTGTCGTCCCATAACCAATTTAACCGTTATGCTTCCTGGTGTTGAAGTTCCAAATTCGTAATCGAATGCAGAACCTGTTCCTCCGTACGACGTAGTCCAAAAGCTTCTTGTTCTATCATATAAGCCATAAATAGGCTTATCGGGAGGAAGTGAGTTGTTTTTAAATTCGAAATAATTATTGCCAAAACATTGAATGCTGTCATTCCCTGTAATGGTTGTATCTAAATTAAAGTCTATTACCCAAGGCACAACCACCGTATCAGATATTGCCGTATCGGTTTTACACCCAACTGTTTCGGCGCTTAAAATAACTTGGAAAATGCCCCCCGTTGTATAAGAGTAACTTGCATTTTGACCCGAAGTAGTTGAAGATTTATCGCCATAATCCCACGTATAGGTCATACTTGCAGGATTAACCCCAAGGCTGTTACTTGAAGCGTTGGTGAACGTAAAACTGTTGCCGCTTAAACATTGATATTTGTCATCTATGGTAAAATTGGCTGTAATAGTCTCTGTTTTAAAATCCTCCACACCATATCCAGCACTTGTATAGTATTCGTAATTGCCAGAGTTGTCGTTAAACTCAAAAATAGCCACATGATATGTGGTTGATTTCTTCAATCCAGAAACAGTAACAGATGTCCCGCTTCCACTAAACACCGTATAACAGTCTTTCAATTTGGTCCCTGAACCAAACGTAGTCATTGCGGTATATGATTGATTATCAGTTGGAAACGTATCTACTGCACTGCCTTCCTTGACAAAAACAACTCGATTGTCGCCATTTCCAGCACTCCAAGAAATAGTCGCCACATTACAATAAATATCACTTGCGGTGACACCACTAGCATGAACACTAGGAGGCTGTGCCTTTAAAGTTAAGCTGCATACAGCGAGAAAAAGAAGTAGAAAAGTCTTTTTTGTCACAACGAACAAAGATAAACGTAAAAGGTCATTTTAACGTCTTACAAGTGTTAAATTTAATTAGGCCGATGTAGCGATTCCTGTTACCCCTGTAGGCATTTTATAACCGGTTTCACTGAGCAAAAACAACTCTTTTGAAGAGTGATGCTTTGATTTGTGCAAAGTAGATTTCATGACGTTTTCAACGACCAAAGGTGTGAATCCGGGAGAATAGGTGTTCAAGACAACAAAATGGTTGCGTTTATCTAATACACCGTTGACCATTTGCATCAATTCATTAATGGAATCTTCAAGCTTCCATCTTTCTCCTTTTGCCCCAAGACCATAGGCCGGTGGATCTAGTATTACCCCTTGATATGTGTTGCCGCGCTTGTTTTCGCGAGCAACAAATTTTAACGCATCCTCCACAACCCAACGTATATCTTTTAAGTTGGACGAAACCATGTTTGACTTTGCCCATGATATTACCTGCTTTATACTATCGACATGTACAACATCAGCACCAGCCGCTTTCGCAGCTAAAGATGCTCCACCGGTATACGCAAACAGGTTAAGCACCTTAGCCGACGGACCAATTTTCTTTACGCTGTCGTAAATATAATTCCAGTTCATAAAGTGCTCAGGAAACAACCCAACATGCTTAAAACGTGTAAGTTGCAAATTAAAACTGATTACCTTTCCGCGTAAACCATAATTCACATTCCACGTTTTTTTAAACTCTTTTGAAAATTTCCAGTCTGCCTTGTTATTGGTCAATTGAATACACTCGGCGTGCGCTTTTTTTTCCCATTCCTTTTTATCCAATTTCGGACTCCAAATGGCTGCAGGCTCTGGTCTGATTAAAACAACTGAACCAAATCTTTCTAGTTTTCTTCCATCGCCACAATCGATCAAACTGTAATCGCTCCATTGTGGTTTTGTTTGAGGTTTCCCTTTTGCCATTTGTTTAGTTTGAAATATGAATATTGGTTTCTTCGAGCAAACTCATTCCTTTGAACTTGAGGACTACGTTTGCTAAGGTTACGATGTCTTTTTGACAATATACGCGAATGCGTTCTAGATCATTGTCTTGATAATAAACCCCATAGACCATGTTGCCGTCAATGTCATCTTTAGGCGTTGGAATATCAAACAATGCTGCCAATAAGTCTAAAGACGTATAACTTTTAAAATCACCAAACTTCCAAAGCTGCATGGTGTCGACATGATTCACTTCCCATGGTTTTTTGCCGGCGGTATTCAACAAGTAAGGTAGTTTCAACCCATTTGTTAAAATACGTCTGGCTAAAAATGGAAAGTCAAATTCTTTCCCATTATGACCACATAATGCCTTTTGTGTTGAAGTAAAATTAGTATTAAGTAAGTTACAAAACTCGGTCAACAACGCTGCCTCGTCGTGACCATAGAAACTTTTTATCTTGAAATGCAACGCTTCATCTTGTTGGTAAAACACACCTACAGAAATACAAATAACGCGACCAAACTCAGCATAAATACCCGCTCGATCGTACACTTCATCTGGGGTCTGATCTTCTTTAACCAAAAATTTTGCCTTTCTATCCCAAAGCGACTTCCAGCGATCGTCAAGGGAATTATAGTCAGGCGAAGCAGGTACCGTCTCGATATCTAGAACTAAAATATTTTCAAGCTTCAAGTTTTCTAACACGGTATAAAATTAATTCGTTTTTTCTATCCGAGCATGTTATGCATACATGTCGTCGTAGTCTTTAAAACTTTTTTTCAAAAGCATATAAACTATTCCTGGAGCAAATTTGAGCATTACATGCTGTAGTTTACCTAAAAAGGTTAGGGTAACCTCCTTCTTACGGCGATAAATCACCGAAGCGATTTTTTGCGCGACATCTTCTCTACTTGCAAGTTTCAAACCTTGACGCTCTTTCAGTTTTTCGTAAGAACCATCCGGTTTCAATATTGTTTTTTCCGTCTCATTGGCCGTAAAACCAACGTAGATTAACCCGCAATGTATTTGATTTTCTAGCTCTACTTGCAGTGCTTTCGCGTAAGCCGTTAGTGCCATCTTAGAAACAGAATAGCCTGCGTGACCAGGAACACCCACTTTGGCAGCCATACTGCTTATGATGATGACACTTCCTTTTGATTGCTTTAGTAACGGTAGTGCGTAATAAGTGGTGTTAATCGTTCCCATGGTGTTAATGTCAACAACACGAGCCCAGTTTTCAGGGGTGGATTCTTCAATCTTCCCATGACTGGCAATTCCTGCGTTATTAATCAACGCATCCAATCGACCAAACTGTTCATTTATCTTGTTTACCAGTGCTTCACAATCTTCTGGCAACGAAACATCTGCCACCACTTGAAAGCAATCAACCCCGCTACCTTTCAACTCATCGTAAGCGGCCTGAAGTTTTTGTGGATTTCTTCCATTAATAACCACTTTGGCCCCGAGGTTCCCTAAAAGTAATGCCGTAGCCTTTCCAATCCCTTGACTAGACCCTGTTATGCATACAACCTTGTCTTTAAAGAAGTCTTTCATACTGTTACTATAGATATTTTTCTTCTTTGAACCATGCAACGGCTTCCTTAATCGCAAATTCGATATCCGTTTTTGGCATTTCTAACTCTTCAACGGCTTTCGCATTGCTGTAGTAATGAAATTCGTTTGATATTAATGCAAGCGGGTAACTGATGACTTGCTCTTTCTTAGTGATTTTCCCAATCAACGACAGAACACCACCATACACCAAAACCGCAAAACCAGGTATGCCCAAGGTTGGCGGCTTCACTTCAAAGATGTTTGCAATTTTGGCAAACATCTCTTTGTAGGTCAAGTTTACACCGGCTGCCAAATAACACTCCCCAATTCTGCCTTTTTCTACTGAATTAACAATGGCTTGGGCAACGTCTTTGACATAAACGAAGTTTCTACCTCCAGGCGAATAACCCGGCACTTTACCTTGAATGACAGAAATGATCATTTTTCCGGAACTTGGCTTTACGTCGTAAGGCCCAATCATAAACGTTGGGTTTACGATTAAAGCAGGCAAATCGTTTTCGCGACATTCCTTCAAAATCATTTCTTGGGCTTTGTATTTGGATGTGATATAATCCAACCCATATTTTTCTCCGTCAAATGGATTTAGCTCAGTTCCTGGAGTGCTCGCATCGCCAGGGCCAAATGAATTAGCCGTACCTACGTGTACCAGTCTTTTAATTTGTAAAGATTTGACAGCGTTTACCACATTACGAACACCATCGACATTTACCTTCCAGTAAAGAGGCCCTTTATTGGGCCAAGTATCTGTAACAGCTGCAGCATTGATTACAACGTCGGCACCCGTCATGGCCTCAACTAGTTCTTCATAATTTAGCAAATCACCATGACTTACTTCTATATTTAGCCCTTTGAGGTATCCTAAATCTTTTCCTGATTGGATAAACACCTTAACGGAATATCCTTTATCTAGAAGCAGCCTGACCATATTGTTTCCCAACAAACCGTCTGCTCCTGTAACAAATATTTTCATATTTCTTCTTTCTTTTTTGGCGGGGCGAAGATACTTGTTGCATGTGAAAATGATACGGAGGCTCAGTAATAAAAATGAATAGGCAGACTCACGTGCCGCCTGTTGTGCATAAATCCTTTAAAAGTTGCAAAAAATCCCTATAGTATATAGGAGAAAACCAATACCTTGGTCGTTACAAAAGCACATAACACATAACATGATTGACGGTACAATATTTATTGCGGGAGCGGGGGGAATTGGTCGAGCAGCAGCTTTATTATTGGAGACCAATAAATCTTTAAATGCCCGAATAATTATCGGGGATATACACAATGAGCAGCTTGTAGACAGTCTGGATTGGATTAAGAAAGGAAATCCGACAACACAAGTGGAAACCTTTGAAATGTCTACGTCTTCCGACGACAAACTCAAAGAAGTTTTAACACAGTGCGACGTACTGCTAGACTGCTTACCTGGTAGTTTCGCTCCTAAAATGGCGCGTTTAGCCCTTGAACGAAATGCGCATTACGCCAACTTAACGGAATACGTTAAAGAAACAGAAGAGATCGCAGCGCTGGCAAAAGATGCACGTACAGGGTTTGTATTACAAACTGGTTTAGCACCTGGATACATCAACATTCTAGCCTTAAAACTGTATGACAACTTTGTAAGAGACTTTGGTGGCAATCAGGTTAAAAAAATGCAAATGAAGGTAGGCGCATTATCAAAAAATGCACTTGCCCCGCATCACTACGCATTTACATGGAGCCCGATTGGTGTAGCTACGGAATACGTTAAAGACGCAATCATCGTGCGCAACAATAAACGCATACTGGTACCAGCACTTTCTGGTAGAAACTTGATTACCATCGATGGGATTGTGTATGAAGATAATTTCACGTCTGGAGGTGCCGCGAACTTGCCTTCTGCTTTGGAAGACAAAATCACAAACATTCATTACAAAACGTTGCGATACCCAGGGCATTACAAGTGGGTTGAAAAAACACTAAGCAAGCTTCCGATATCAGAAAACAGGATTGACAAACTCACGCAAATCATGCTTGACAAAATTCCTATTGTTGATGAAGACGTGGTAATAATTTACGCTTCGGTTATGGGAAAAGACAACCAAGGATTTTTGCGTAGTTACGAAAAGTCGTTAAAAATTCTTCCAATGAAAATTGGTAACCAGACATTGCGGGCAATCCAATCCACAACCGCTTCGGCGCTATGCGAAATGGCATATTACCTTTTATCTCAACAAAAATCTGGGGTGATATATCAAACAGATATCGACAAAGAAGCCTTTTTAAATGGACCGTTTGTAAGCAGCGTATATGGTTCTTACACAGAAACTTAATCGCGCTAACTAACTGTCTATCAATAAAGAGCAAGTGCAAACTTGCTTGTAAAAAAGTACGGTTACTTTAAAAATTGGATTGTTTTATTAGACGCTGTTTAGTATATTCGTTACCAAGTAGTTATAGTGCATATGGATTTTCAGATTAACAACATTCTAGTCGGGTTCGACAACTCAAAATCGGCAAAAATCGCCTTAGAAAAAGCAGCAGATACAGCCAAACGGTTTGACGCAAAATTACATGCGTTGTATGTATTTCAGGAAGGTAAAGCTGACCCTACCGAAATTCAACAAGCTGTTTTAGAAGTAGGAAATAGATTGGACATTGATATTGAATTCGTGATGAGAACCGGAAAGGTTTACAACGAAATTTCTATTAGTGAGCGGGAGCTTGGAGCCGACATGGTCATTATAGGAACGCATGGTAGCAGTGGGTGGCAACCATTTTGGATTGGGAGTAATGCCTTTAGAGTGGCGAGTGCTGCGAACTGTCCGGTAATTACCATACTAGAAACAACTAAAGAAGATCCTTTAACAGACATTTTACTTCCCTTAGATAACGACGAAACAACACGCCAAAAAGTGCCTTACGCCGCAATGATGGCTCAAGCATTCGATGCAACGGTGCACATATATTCCGTAACTAAAGGAACGGATAAATCGGTACAGTCTAAACTAAATGCATACGGAAGGCAAACTGAAAAATACTTGCATGAACGTGGTATCCGAACAACCTACGAAACGCAGTTTGGCGGAGACGTCACGAAAAACATTTTAGAATATTCTAAAAAGGTGCGTGCAGGGTTGGTGATGATCATGGCCGATACAGAAAGCAAAAGTTTCATCATGGGATCTTATTCCCAAGACATTGTAAACAACAGCAAGGCTCCTGTAATGGTAATGCACAGTCGTGACCTTGCGCTTACCGGTGCCGTTGGTTACTAATACCCTTTATTTCTTATGATCGTGCCCGCTGCGGGCTGCGCCTTAGGCATAATAATCAAATCGTTGATATTGACGTGTTCTGGTCGTGTAACAATGTACAGCACTGCGTCTGCTATATCATAGGCAACTAAGTTTTTAAACCCGTCATACACTTTTTTAGCCTTGTCTTCATTGCCGTGCAAACGGACTAAACTGAATTCTGTTTCCACTGCACCTGGGTTAACTGCAGACACTTTTATGCCATGCTCTGCTAACTCTCTACGCATACTCTTGTTCAGCGCGTCAACCATATGTTTCGTACCACAGTACACATTGCCATTTGGATAAACTTCTTTCCCAGCTATAGATCCAATGTTCACAATGTGACCATGTCCCTGCTCAATCATTATAGGAATTACTTGCCTACTCATATACAAAAGACCTTTCACATTGGTGTCAATCATTTTATTCCAATCTTCAACATCTCCATCTTGTAGCTTATCTAAACCACTTGCTAAACCTGCATTATTTACCAAAACATCGATTGGTTGATTTTGAGACTTAAGTGCATCAATGCTTTGAGTCACGGCTTCATATTCTCTGACGTCGAAACACAACGATTGAACCTTGACTGCATATTGAGACTCTATTTCTGACGCTAGAGCGTTTAACCGGTCTTCTCTGCGACCCGTAATGATTAAATCAAATTTATGTTCTGCGAACAATCGTGCAGTAGCTTTTCCAATTCCTGATGTAGCTCCTGTAATTAATGCTGTTTTACCCATAGACTACAAATATTGAATAATTCCTTTATTTAGAAATATTTTTTTGAAATTGCCTAAACTCATCAATTCTTGTAACCTTGTGCCATGTTCGCCGAACTTACAATTCTGGGTAATAATTCTGCTGCTCCAACTAAAACAAGAAATCAAAGTGGGCAGCATTTTAAATTGGACCAAGATCAATTACTATTTGATTGCGGAGAAGGAACGCAAAAGCGCCTAATTACCAATCGGATAAACTACCAAAAGATCAGCTACATACTCATTTCTCATTTGCACGGCGATCATTTTTTGGGGTTAATGGGTTTGTTAAATACCATGGCACTTAACGGGCGCAGGTCAAAGCTCACTATCGTTGCGCCTAAAGGCTTAAAACGGTTTTATGACGTGTACTTAGAAACAAGCGCCGCGCATCAAACATTCGATATTGACATTATTGAATTGGAAGACGAATCAACAGGAACAGTTGAAACACCACGTTTACACATAACCCATATACCAGTGTCACACCGAGTCAGCTGTTTTGCATATATCGTCCAACAAGTTGTTACCAAAAGACATATCAATGTTGAGTCTTGCAACGAACACAACGTTCCTAATCATGCATTTGCAGCATTACAAGACGGCCATGACTACATAGACAAATCAGGCAATCGAATTAATAATGAGGTGTTGACCGATCCTGCCTCTAAGCCCATTACCTATGGTTACATAACGGATACGATTTACCGACCAGACCTTGCTGAAGCATTTGCCCATTGTCACACAGTTTACCACGAAGCAACCTACTTGCATAATTTAATAGACAGAGCGATTAAAACGAAACATAGCACCGCCGAACAGGCAGGCCTGTTCGCACAAAAAGCATCTGTAAATCAGCTACTTATTGGGCATTTTTCGTCTCGCTACCACAACACAGACGATCATCTTAAAGAATCACAGGCTCAATTTCCTGAAACACTGATCGCCGAAGAGGGCGAAACCTACCGTATATATTGATTTTCCACACCTTAATGCAGGTACACCACAATTGATTGGCACAATCGCCGTTTATTTTTGTGTGTTACGGATAATTGAGGCGAATGGCTAAAAAACAAGTTACAAAAAAACGTAAAAGCAAAAAGACGAAGTCTGGCGTATCGCTTTCAGACCACTTGCTTTTGCGTGATCCACGAACTAGAAAAATAGTTGGTGGCGTAATTTGCCTATTTGCGATTTTCATGTTTCTATCCTTCTTATCCTTTCTATTCACATGGAAAGTAGATGATAGTGCGGTATCAGGAAGCGCAGAATATTTTAGAAACAATCATGGCGCAACGAAAAATTGGATGCGTTTTGTAGGGGCAAAACTGGCATACCACCTAATGCATTCAGGTTTTGGTTTAACTGCTTTCACTTTACCTTACTTGGTTGCCATCGTAGGGCTCAGGATTTACACAAACTCCAGGTCTTTCAACATTTACCTTGCCCTGAAGTATACCGTTTTAATAATCACCTTCTTCAGTTTGTTTATCGGCTTAATATTCCATCAACTCTATCCAAGTTTAGCGGGTGGGTTTGGCTATGGTTTATACCAGTGGTTATCTTCTATGGTTGGTGCATTTGGCGTGATATTAATCCTCCTGGCGTATTTAGCTAGTGTTTTGATTTGGAATTTCGATATCGACTTGTACGGCTGGTTTGGAGATAAGATTAAAACCGTTAAAGACAAACGCATGGCATCAAAAACAATTGGCGCCAATGACGACACAGATATCGAATACAGCGCTCCTACCGAAACGCTTTTCACCAAAGACAACATCGATTTGGACATTGAACCTGGCCCAGAGGAGGAAACGTCCAGACCTGATGATCAAATAAAAGATGATTTTGAAATAGTAAAACCTCCAAAGGAAACTGTAAAAAAGGAAGACCCAGATCTTGATTTAACAATCGAAGAGACCAAAGAAGAGGAAGAATTAAGTGCCAAAGAGATTGGCCGTCAAGGCATCGATACGGAATACGACCCAACGTTAGATTTGTCGGGCTACAAATTCCCTAACATTACATTCTTAAACGAATATGCCGACCGCAAGGTAGAAGTTAGTGAGAGTGATCTTAAAAGAAGTAAAGATCTGATTGTAGAAACTTTAAGGAACTACAAAATTGAAATCTCACAAATCAAAGCGACAATCGGACCTACGGTTACACTTTTTGAAATTGTACCTGCCCCTGGTGTTAAAATTTCTAAAATCAAAAATCTAGAAGACGATATTGCCTTAAGCTTAGCAGCACTCGGCATTCGAATAATAGCTCCAATCCCAGGTAAAGGCACCATTGGAATTGAGGTACCAAACCAATCTCCAGAAATCGTATCAATGCGCTCGGGTATTGCCAGTAAGCGCTTTCAGGAATCAAAACATGATCTTCCCGTCTGCCTGGGTAAAACCATTAGCAACGAAGTATACATTGCGGATTTAGCTAAAATGCCTCACTTGTTAATGGCGGGTGCAACAGGTCAAGGAAAGTCTGTTGGTTTAAATGCACTTCTGGTTTCACTGATGTACAAAAAGCATCCAGCCGAATTAAAATTTGTTTTGGTTGATCCGAAAAAAGTGGAGCTTACCTTATACCAAAGAATAGAAAGACACTATCTAGCTAAGATACCTGGCGAAGGAGACGCCATTATTACCGACAACAAGTTGGTTGTTCAAACACTCAATAGCCTTTGTATTGAGATGGACAATAGGTATGCGCTTTTGCAAGATGCCATGGTGCGTAACATTAAAGAGTATAACACCAAGTTTCAGAAGCGTAAACTTAACCCGAATGAAGGTCATCGATTTTTACCTTACATCGTCGTAGTTGTTGACGAAGTGGCAGATTTAATCATGACATCGGGCAAAGAGGTTGAACACCCGATTGCGCGCTTAGCACAACTGGCACGAGC
>Ga0209630_10002126_pt1 | contig 19755 bp, 17 predicted proteins | sample COG_01_FD_184745 | JGI IMG/M metagenome (GOLD analysis project Ga0209630, IMG submission 184745) | Pelagic Microbial community sample from North Sea - COGITO 998_met_01 (SPAdes) (version 2) | ecosystem: Environmental > Aquatic > Marine > Neritic zone/Coastal water | place: Helgoland, sampling... | reverse complement strand
TGTGTCCTTTTTGATAATTTAGATGTTCTTTTATTTTGTAAGTTTTTAATAAGTGTGTTTTACCTGTCAAAAAATAACTGTTTTCATGATCCATTTCAATAGGAATATTCATAGCACTCCATCTACCTCTATCCAAGTGTGGTCCATTTGCTGTATGTGGAGGGTTACTGTAGTACTCTAATGTATTTGCTTCTTTTGGGAATTCTTTAAAAATAGGATGTTTTGAATCTAAACAATGATGATACATTTTGCCTGGGTTTGCTTCTTTAACTTCTTTCCATTGTCCTTGGTTCCAAATTTCTTTTAATTTTTGTAATAAATCATCCGGAAAATTTTCTATTATTGTAAACGTCATTCTTGCTCCTTAAACTGTGCTGAAAACGGATCAAATTCAACTCCGCATTTCATACTACAAACTTTCAGTTTGCCATTTTCGCACCCTTGTATATTCCAACTATTTTGTATCTTGTCAAAGATACCACTATCAAACACACGTTTTATACCGTGTTTGGCATTTATAGAATCCTTATCTCCAATAAAATCCCATATCTGTTCTACTTTAGGATCTTTATGCCACCATTTGTACATACGACCAGCGGTCCAACAGCAAGGTAAAACTAAACCTTCTGCTGTAACAAAAATCTCGCCTTTGTCTTTAACTTTACATTTGATAGGAACTGTGTCATAGTATGCATCCATACTACCATATTTTTTTATAAGTGTATCTTGCTTGTTTAATTCTTTATTTTGATATTTTGCTTCTGGCTTTTTAAGCTCTGTTGAATCTTTGCCTTTGCGATCTTTGGCTTGATGCTTTTCTTTTTTGTTTGTGTTTGCATCTACAAATCTCCCTGTTTTCTTTTTCATGAACTTTTCAACTCCCCACTTATTAGCAAGATCTTCTGCTTCTTCTACTTGATGTTGATTGTGTTCAAAAATTAAAAAGTCCCAACGTGCTCTACCGCCGGCATCTATAAACGCCCGCATGTTACGTTCTACATTTTTCCATACAACGTTTTGTCTATAGATGTGATTAGTATCTGCTAATCCGTCTACTGAAAATATTACTGCACCTTTACGGCCAAATACTTCTGCAAGTTTTTGCCACCATTCTACAGGTTTTGCTCCTCCATTAGTGTTCATACTTAACCACATATTAGGATTTGCCCAACGAAAATATTCAAATATTTCTAATGTATCTTGTGCTACAATTGGATCACCTAAATTTCCGCACATATACATTGTGTCTAATTGTTTTATAAAATCTATAGGAAATATATCCTTACAATCTTTAAGTGATAATTCATCTAGATTGATATGAGGATTAATGCCTTCACCATTCATATTTCGATCACACATAGGACATGCCGCTTGGCAATTTTGTGTTACTTCTAAATGTACATGTTTTATGTTTTCAAGCGAGTACATTATCATCTTTCCATTTTGGTATACGTAAATCAGGTATACATGCACAAAAATCCGTTTGGCAAATTACTGGCTTTTCAGGAATGCTATAATTATTTTCATATATGTTTCCTAATTTCATTTTTTTTGCTGTATTACACTGTGCAAGACTAATATCTCCGTTGTGCCATATTACAATTCTGGTTTTACCTAAACCGCATTTCCATCCTTTAAATTGATGTTCATTATTACTAATAATCTTAAATCCATATCTGTATGGTTTATGTTCTCCGTCTACAATTAAATGGGTAGGAACTGGTAGATCACCAAACTTGGATTTACTATGTTTATACTTTTTTATAAATTTTTTTTCTTCTTCTGTGTAATCTTGCGCTTTACCTGTATAATCTCTAATAGGTTTTATAAAAACACTACACTCTAAATTTTTAAATTTACTTGAATACTCTTTGACAATGTCAAAGTTTTTTCTATCTGCAAGTAACAAGATTGTTAATTGTACCTTTTGGTGTAATAATTCACCTACCTTATATAGGTGTTTAATGTCTGCAAATTCTAAATGTGTACTGATACAAACTTTTGCAATGTTATCACATTTATCTAATATTTTTTTCCACCAGTTTAACGTTCTTGATCCGTTTGTAGTTAATTGAACAAAATAGCTTGTATCTAGTTCATTTAAAAAAGGGATTAGTCTAGGCCAAACTGTAGGTTCGCCGCCAGTTAAATTTAATAATTTAGGTCCTGGTTGAACTTCTTTATGGATATAATCGAAAAATTCTAATGCTTTTTTATAATCAGGTTGTCCTGATGAGCCACCGTATAAATCTTCTCTACAATAACTGCATTTGTAATTGCACACATTACTTACGACCCATTCTATGTTCATTCCGTCTGGGTGGTCTGGAAATATACTATGCATCTAATACTAACCTTACATTTTTTCCTGGTCCTACTTTACTTGGTAAGTCGCCATACTCTTTTACATACCATTTAATAACCGCTTCATACCAGTTATGACTATTATGATGTGCTTCTTTATTAAACATCCATATGTTATTATTTGTTGCTTCCATAGTGCTCAACGCTCTAGCACTTTCTAGTTGCATTTCTCTTACTGTTAAATTACTTAAATCCAATTAACATAAACCTCTTGTACTTGGGCAATTCTAATTCGCCACTATATAAAATATTTTGCATAGATGCAGACTTTTTGAATTCCTCTACATCACTAACACAATTAACATGTTCTTCTATACTATAGTAATTATTACTTTGTAACACTACTAGCTTACCGTCTGGAATTTTTGCGTACCATTCTGCAAAGTTTTCAATATGTTCGCAACTTGTGTTTATAATAGTATCTGGAACATCTGTAATTGGATAACTCATTCTATTATTAGCATTACTCCAATGTTGCCATGTGTGACTATTGTAATCAATATCCATTATATTTTGTGTAATACTTTTAAATTTCCAACTATCGACAAACCAAGGCTTATTAAAAACTTCAGCAATATCTATACAACTAGGATCTAGATCAAAACTGCGTATCTTGTCTACTTTAATGTTACTCTCGAATAACATTGTAGCAAGTGTAGCATACCAGCCTGCACACAAGTATACTGTTCCTAAATCTACATTCAGTTTTTGTAATTCTCGCACTAACCATAATTTACTTTCTAATTGTCCTCTGCTAAAGCAATCGTCCCATATTTTAGTTTCATTAACAAAGAAGTTTTTAAACGCTGCAACAAACTGTGTTTCTACATAGCTGTCTAATATAGGCCATAATTTCCAAGTGTTATCTTCCATGACTAATTTACGCAAGTCTTCTTTATTATTATCATTTACTAGTCGAAAAATACTACTTAAATCTTTATCAGTATATGCTCTACGCAAATCTGCTAAATTACTTTTGGTAGGATAAAGTAATTCAAATCTATCCAACAATTCAAATGTTTGCATCAAATTGTTCCTTTAACCATTTATAGTTGTTTATTAACCCCAGATCAGCGCCATTAGAAAGCCCGTACTCCCTGCCAGCACAAGCACCTTTAATAGCGTACTCGCCGAAGGGACGGTCTCCTCCCACTGTTGTCCAAATTCGTAATCTTTCATTTGTTTCTTCCTCATTTTGTCTGTCAATAATCTTACTCGCTAGTTTTGTACACTCTCTAAATGCACTACGCCATGTACTAAATTCATCTACATTAAATGCTGTTACATTTGATATATCCTGCATCAATTTAAACTTATCACTAATACTTGTAGTCATATCAGGTTTACTAGTATCCATGTTTATAGTATTGTTTCTAGGAAACAATTTTACACCACCATATCCATATACTAAGTCGTTAATTGGATTTTGGCTTCGCCAAACATGCACATGATCTAATTCGTATTTTGGAGGTACATAACTAAAATCAAAATCACTTAAAATAACAGCGTCTGCATCAACAATATAAAACATTCTAGTACAGGCTTTTTTTGCAGCTTCAACATGAGCCTGGTGTATTCCTTCTATACCATGTGTACGTTTTGCATAAGGATACTTTTGTTTAAGCTGTTGCCAGTTATAATCTGCTTCAACTTCATTGTAACTTATAAATGCTATGTCATACATGTCTTATTATACTACCTTTTATCCAAATTGTCAATACTATCTACCCAATCTGTAAGTATTTTAGGAAATACATCTAAACTTCTATGTCGACGTAAATCGTACTGTGCATAAAATGTTTTAAAGTCATGCCATAATTTAGCAGGGTCACTTGTACGTCTATGTGGAGCATCTACAGTTACTAAGTAATCAATTAATCTTTCAATACTTGCTTTTTCGTGTTCGTGCCAAAGTTCTTTATGCTTAACTTCTTCATACCAAGTACTTAGATTGTTATGGCAATAATCTTTAAGATGCACTGGTAATGCTAACGGACTTTGGAAACTAGGAAATCGCAACAAATTTAAACTTACTGTTGGCTTTCTGTCTTGTCCCTTTAGTGAATATATTTGGTCAAGAAATTCAGTAATACTAAACAAACATAGACTGTTTATTGTCATCATAATATGTAATTCTGCATCAGTTTCATTGAGTATACGCTTTACATTATTCAACCACATATCATAATCTAATCCATCACGTATATATTCTGCTTGGTCGCCGACTGCTTCACAACTAGTATAGATATGAAACTTTTTTATCCCTTGTGCTTTTTCTATTAATTTATCAATAATGCTTTCTTTAGCAATTAAATTACTGTTAATTGCAAATCGCATATTAGTATCTTGTTCTTCGAACCAATCAAATAGTTTCCAAGTGTTGCCGCTCATTAATGGCTCACCACCTGTAATACGTATCTCGTCTAAGCTATCTGCAAGACCGTTGTCCCACCATTTCCAAAATGCTTGTATATAAGGATTGTCTGCATCATCGTTATATGGAGCGGCCCAATCACCGTTGTGTTTAAATGCACCGGCACCATCACTAACTAAATTTTCATAAGGCCCGTGTTTGTTAATATCTTTTGCCCAAGTAGTACTAAAACTAGCATTGCAATATGAGCATGCAAGATTACATGTTCTATCAAAGGCAATTTCAAAAGTTTTTAAATTAGTGTTAGCATTCCAGTCTGCATCATAAGCTGCTTGTAATTCTTCGTCTGTATAGATAATAGTTTTAAAGGTGCGATCACTTACAGCATCTTTTTTCATATCTTCCATCTTCCAACAGTAATCGCACTCTGCAGGACGTTTGCCAATTTGCATTTGTCGGCGCATCTCTTTTTTATGCTTAGTGTTGTGTATAGCTGTATAATTTTCTTCTACTTCTTCAAGTGGAATCTTATGTGCAGGCGGGTGATGACAACTAGCTGTTGTACCACTTCCTAACCAAGTTGTAGCATTGAACCATTTAGCTCCACAGAAGCTTTCACTTTTTGGATCTATAATACGTTCTCTATATTGTAATAAACTTTCGTCTTTTTTAGCTGGCATGCCATTCCTCTAACAATGATGCATATTCTGGAAACGTATCTTTAAAGTTTTTATTTCTACGTTTGTCATACTCAAGTATATATTTACAAAAGTCATTGCGGTATTCAATAGCTGGTTCAGATATTTTAAGATAATGACAAAGTCTTTTAATCTGATCAAGTTCTTCTAAATACATTCTAGCATATCTATCCTTACTTGAATATTTAGACCAACTGTTACAAGTTGATTTAATTTGATTAGCATATTGTATACGCTTTTCTTTATCTAACAATGTGGTTTGTAGATGTTTTGGCCATCTTAAATAATTAATACTAATTGGTATTCTGTTTTCTTCTAAATTAAAATTATATTTTTTTCTAAGTTGCATAATATCTTCTATAAAATTTGAAAACTCTGGCAAACTTAAAATATTTATAGTTGTCATTATTAAAACATTACTAGTTGTTTCAGTTAGAATACGGTTTACATTCTTATACCAAAGAGTATAATCCATACCATCTCTTACATAATTATTTTGTACTCCTGTTGACTCTGCACTAGTATAAACATCAACCTTCATACCAACTTTATAAAGTGCATTTATCTTATTAATTAATTTATTAATTAACTTATCTGGTACTCCTAAGTTTGTGTTAATAGCAACTTCAAAATCTTGAGGATTATCAATTAAGAAATCAAGAAGTTTCCATAGGTCTTTCGACATTGTAGGTTCACCGCCTGTAATACGTAATACACGCAAATCTTTTAATATAGTAGGAAACCACTTCCAAAATGCATCTACATAAGGGTTATTATCGCTTTGTTTATAAACATATTTAGAAGACCCATTATTAGTTGAATATGGTCCGTGTTGATTTATATCTTCCATCCACTTTGAACTAATTTCTGGTGAGCAATATGCACATGCAAAATTACATGCATTACTAAAGCTAACTTCTAAATAACTAGGCGACACATTATCTTGCGGATTACCTTTTGCAATATCTTCAAATTTATCCCAAGCCCAGTAGTCAGCTGTTTTATAATGTCTATCACTGAAATATTCTTTATCTAAATCTTCAATCTTCCAACAGTAATCACATTCACTTGGTCGTTCTCCTTTCAACATCATAGCACGTTGTTCTTTTTTAAATTTACTGTTGTGCAATGCTGCAGGATCTGCTTCTATCTCTTCTAATGGAATTTTATGAGGTGCAGGATGATGACAACTATGGTTATACCCTGTTTGTAAATACAGTGTTGTTTGTAGCCATTTAGCCGTACAGAAACTACAACTAACCGAGTTAATTTTATTTTTCTTTTCTTTTAATATTTCTATTTGACGTTCATTGCTCATTCGGGATCAATTACAAATTGCTCTTGGGAGTTTCTACTTGGATTTTGATATACGTGTTTGAAAAATTTACTTTGTTGTTCGTCAAGTGGCATCTGGCCAATTGGTATTTCTAAACTTTCAATTAGCGATGCTCCCAAGACTTCAATTGCTTCTAATAGCATCGATTGAGAATCTACTGATTCTTTTTCTTTCCACATGTTATTTAGGTATTCAAAGTCTCGAACATTTACATAATCCCAGTCAGTAAGCATTGTTTTTACTAAGCCTTCCCTAGCACCATATATTGCCCATAGCCCATTTTTAACATCTGAACCTACCATTAGCCATATCCATAACCTATGCAAGTTTTTCCAATGACCTTTTAAAAAGTCTTCTTTAGAAGGCTTTGCTCCTTGATTAAGTGCCATTTTTACACCTTCTCTAAATCCTGCTCGCCAGGCTTGTTGTGGCGTTTCATTATTATGTACATCAGAGTAACAACTATTTTGTTGAATATAGTTTAAGTCCCAACAAAAATCTACCTGTGCAGCAATGTTATCTTTATCTGCATTTTCATGTGTACGCATGTTTAACACATGTTCTTTAGGCCAGCATTTAAGTCCTCCGTTGCCGTATAGTAATCCATTAATAGTATTTTTACCACACCAGCTAATTACGCTAGTTTGTAAGTCACTGTGTTTTGATAAGTCTAATTCTTGTTGTAAAAATTCGGCACGTATAGTATTGTCGCCATCAACTGTAATAAATCTATCTGTTTCACTAAGTTCAGCGCAGGCTTTGTGTGCTGCGTCACTACCTTCTACACCGTGTACACGCTTTGCCCAGGGTGCCTTAGTTAATAGATCTGCATAATTTTTTTCTGCATTTGGTTCATCATAACTTAAATAAATTATATCATAGTCAATTATTTTCATAATATTTTCCTTTGTGTACATGTTCAATTGAACTTCCTAAAGTAAGTATTGACGCATTATTGTTTGCAGAATTACTATCAATAACTATTATATTCTTTGTAGATAATTCTTTTAAATTAATAGAAAACTTATCAAATAAAATAAATCTGTTTTTAGAACTAACTATGTAGTATTCTTTTATATGGTCGTCTCCATTTGATAATGCAGCACAAGTTTCATTACTCATGTAATTATTTACAGTCCAAGACGAACTATTCTGGACAATTTGAATACAGTTATCTGTTGTTGTATCTTTTTTTTCTATAAGCCCAGTTTGATGTTTATCAAGTTGTTGTTCAGAAAAATCTGTAGGAACTACATAATATTTGCCTTTTGTTATAACATCCTCAGCAATTTTATAATTAAACATTTCTTTTTGACCAGTATTGAAGTCATTAAAAAGTTGTTCATCTATTTCAAGAAAAAGCCCGTTAGAATCTATTGTGTTTGCTATCGACGTAATATTGTAATCGTTATCATAATGTACGTAAAACATTATACCTGTTCCTCTAACCATTGTACTACATCATCTGTTAAAAATTCATCTTCCACATAATGTAATACGCCCGATTGTTTATAGCCATTAATTAATATATTAGAATTATCCAAGTCTACTGGTAGTACGTCGGTCCATTTTGACGGTGTATTATTTAAATTTTGTACACGAGACTTCATATGAGTGAAAGATAACAAACTATCGTTGTGCAGAGTGTTGCCCTCTATTCCTAATATTTTTAATGCAATTGCTACACTAACATCAACACTACACCAATTTTGAAAATTGTTAGGTGCATATTTTTTATAAAATACTTTCCAATTTTTCATTATTATATCTAATAATGTAAAAAATTTGTGGGTGCTTTCACATTTTAAAAACTGGTACATTCCTACATAGACGTCGGGTAAACTATTAGCATCAAAAGTTTTTCTATAATATCTATCAGTAACAATTTCGTTTCTATAAGTTTTTACACTATTGGTAAAAACAAGATCGTGATAATGCTTCCAAATATAATCTATATTTTCAAGAACCAACATGTCTACATCAAATACTATTGTATTTCTATACGGAGTTACATGATAAACTTTCCAACGATTTTCAATCTTCCAATCATTATGTGCCATGTCACTCCACGGTATAGGAATTACTTTATCAAATACATTGTATGGTACATCGTCATCTGTAATTAAACTGATATTAGTATTTGGTGACTTAGCAAGTATACTCAATGCTAACGCATAGGCCTGTCTTATATAGTTTGTTTTTGAATTGTTTTGTGCGACAAGACAGATTCCATTATTCATTTACAAACTCCTTGTCTATGAATTCATTTAAACTAAATTTATTCATTACATGTGTAGTAGCATCTGTTAATTTTACAGCTTTATAGTCGTAGTTTCGTTGTGCCAACATTTTAATTTTATTATCTTTAATATCCATTAACAGATCTTTGTCGGTTGAAACCCACATATCTCCTGGTATTGCTGTAGGCCAGTTACTATCTTCTACAAATCCTCGCATTGTATGTATTGCTATACTAAATGCAAAATCGTTTCTAAATTTTGTTTCACTTATGTTATAAACAAGTCTATAATAATTATAATTTTCTTTAATGTGTTCTACTAAATCAAACACTGTCTTTGTTGTATTACTTTTTGTAAAATATAATATTGTTGCCCAATACATTGGAATAGTCGAATCGCTAATCCTATTAAAACTAGGATGTGTAATTTCTTGATTTATTAAATTATAATCTTTTGCTATCATAAAATCATCAGGCAAAGAAAAACAAGTTAATAATTTATTATTACTAATTAACAAATCTGTATCAAGTACTATAGTTTTGTCAAAAATGGATAAACTATATGCATTGCTACGTTCTGTATTTTTCCACTCTAATCTTTTGTTTGCATAAATTCCATCATAGAAAGTTTTCTGTGATCCAGCAGGTGTAGGAATGATAGTTAGTTCGTCAATATATTTTGTATAAAACGGATATTCAGATTGAATATAATTAACAGAATCTGTAATTAACTGAACTGGCAGATTAAGGTACTGTTTTACACGTTTTGCACAATATATTGCTTGCTTAATATAATCTATATGTGTATTGTTAAAAGCAAATAATACTACACCATTGTTCATAAGTTAGTAAGCCCTTCAACTGATCTGTTTTGTCTAATATCATCGTAGTCTTTAGCATATTTTCTACTAGCAAAGATATATACACCTACAATATCTTTCATAAATTCTTTTGGATTATCAATTACTACCGGAATTTCATTATCGTCTAATACAACTATTTGCTCTTGCTCAGTTTCTAGAAGAACTGATAGTAAATTTATAAGTTGTGTAGATACTGTAAATTTGTAGCCATAAGCATAATGAATAAGATTATCTTTATATTGTTTTAAAAAGATGCGTTTTTGGTTGTTTTGTGTTTCTAAAAAATTAGAAAATTCTAGAGCTTTTTCTAGTCGTTCGTCCATAGGATCTCCTTGTATATACTATTGTATTATACACTAAAACTAGATATTTGTCAAGAGTTAATTAGAAAGTATTTGAGGCGCCTGTAGCTACACTAGGTGATGTAACTTCTACATTTGAACCTGTAGCACGTCTAACAGTAATGGCGCTTGTTAGTGTGCCTTTGACGTTTTCGTCTTCTGCTGCACCTACGCCTGTTTGATCGCCAGCATCATCGTCTCTAAATACTACTCTTACTCTAATACCATTAGTAATATAGCGTATAAAGATTTGATAATCGTTTTCTGCATATGGATTTGTACCGCCATCTTGGAAAATTTGTACTTCGGTGCCGTTTGTGTTTAAATCATACATACCTGTATTAGTAATTGTACCTTGATTGCCGCCGCCATCTGCATATGCACTAGTGTAGTTTATACTTACATGTTTAGCATCGTTTACTAGACTTTTCCAGTCTAATGTCTTTGCTTCTGATCCTGTGTAAGATAAACTAGAAACAACTTTTACTGTTCCGCCAGCGTTCCAAAATGCTTTAAAGGCATTTGCATTAGCCCATGTTAATTGAACATCATGTTGTTGTGTGCCGTTCCAGTTGTTTTTATTTGCTGTTCTTGCTGTACTAAGTGTACTTTGTGCCGTTGCTAGTGTAAATCTATTTGATGTTACTGTTGCTAGTGCTGTTTCAAATTCGTTATGTATTGCTGCTGTAATGCCAGTATCAGTGTCTACTGTTGTTAGAGCAACAGCTGAATTAGTTTGGTGTGCGCTGGCTTTGCGAATATCACCTCTTAAACTGTTCCATTGACTAGCTGTAATTGATGATCCTACTGATACGCTAGGAGCACTAATTGCAACATTATAACCAGCGGATGAATTGCCACTACCTGTAGGAGTTCCCATTACTGTGTTTATACCACTTCTTAAAGTAGTATAATGTGTTTCGTTAATACTTGTGCCTACTGATACAGCCATTGTTGTTCCTTTTTTTAAACTACGTACTTATTTATACTTTTAAAACACACTCAATTAGTTTTTCTGACTCGTCAGTGCTTGATTCTAATGCAATTCCAACTAATGCTGTTGATGCAATGGTTGTACATACTCCGTTGTCCCATGCGTAAACTGGTTGTCCTTTTGTAACAACTCCACTTACTCTTACAGGAACTCGACCTTTAAGACCAATTGCTTGGCCATCACAGTCGCTATTCATTAAGTATGCAGGTTCTGCAGATATAACTCCTATTGCCATACAACTTGCTTTACATGCTGTTGCTTCTGCTTCGCCGCCAATACACATTGCTGTACCTGTTGGGTAATCTTGATCAGTTACGTAAACTTCTGCTAAGTCAGCATATCTTGCACTTGTTGCTGTTCCTTGGAAAAGTACAGCATTTAAATTTCCTGAACCGTCTCTTACAGCTACAGTATTTCCTGTACCAGTTCCGCTACTGTCTACTGATCCTACTCTAACAGCTCCGCCTACAATAAGGGCACTTGATTTTTCTGAAATTCCCCAAAAATTTCCAGCATATACATCATCAAATGGTGCAGATGTTGAACCAATATCAATACTTCTATAAACAGTTGGACTTAAACTTTGTATACCTGGTAAAATATTTCCTGGACGTATGTCAAGAACATTTACATTTGCGCCGCCGCTTTCTTTTACTCTAAATTTAATTTCGTCGCCTTGAGAATTCTGTATTACGCCTTCATTATCATTTTCGATAAACAATTTTAAATCTAATCCTGCACCAATTGCAATACCTGCATCTGTTTGGAAATTTGTTATTTCTGTGAATACTGTTGGTGCTCCAGGATTAGCTGTAACATAATTACTAGCAGAAATTCCATTAAGTTTTAATGCGTTAGATGCTGTTCCGTGGAATTGATGATCTGTACTTGTTACTCCAGCTGTAGCACTTTGCGTATTTTTTAATGTTACACCTTGTCTTACTACGTCAAATCCTGATATAGCGTTTTGGGCATCAGTTGAGTCAATTGTAAATTCTACTGGGCTTATTAAGAATTGTACATCATCGTTGACTGTTGCTGCAATTACACTTCTACTAATTGATCCAGTATCAAGAACTGTTTTACTTTGCATTTGTGTAATGCCTGTACCTGCGTCTTGTGGACCTACAAGTACAAAGTCTGTGCCGTTATATGCATACAACTGTTGGTTAGTTGTATCCCACCAAAAATCACCAGTTGATAACCCTGCTGGTGCTGTAGCACTAATCTCAGCGCCACCTGTTGTACGCCATTTGCCACCGTCATAAAATTTTAATTTGCTATTTGCTGTATCAAACCATATTTGGCCTTGTATGGCTCTTGGTGGTTGATTTGCTCCTGCAAAGTTTTCTAAAAGAAATACAAAGTTTTCGTTTTGTATTTCGCCGTACCCTGCATAATTCTTACCAACTAACTTAATGTCAGTTGTTTGATCAATAGTACCGTCTTGTACTATTGTAAGCTGGGTAGTATCATATTTGTTTATTGTATACGCCATAGTTTATAAGCCCCTTGTTACAAGTATTTATCAGATCCTTACGGATATGCTATTGTGGAGTTCCACGTCCACACTCCTGCTGTTATTGTGAATGTCATAGTATATCTCAATGGATTTAGTGCTACAGTACCAGTAGCTGGATTAATGAATGCAATATCTTGTATAACTGATTCATTCTGTGTTCCTGCACTATCTACAGAGATAGTTGATTTTTGTAAAACCCCGGTTGCATTTGGCGAGGTAGATACAGTAATTTGAATTCCTGAAATTGTACTACTTGCATATGAAGTACAATGTATTTTAGCAACTTTTCCATTTGCTGCTGCTGAAGCAGGATATACTGATTCTATAACAGATTTTACATCTGTAATTGGACCATCACCTAATCCTGGTGCATTTGGTGTTGTAAATCCTGTAATATCTAACGCCAACGACATTGGTTCAAATGCAATTTGTGTATCTACATAATTTTTATTTGCTACATCAGCTGCAAGTGTTGGATTAGCTACACCAGTAATTTTTTGTGAGTTAATTGTTATGTCACCAGTGGAACTAATATTTAAAGCACCAGTTGAGCTAATACTTCCAAGTGAAGCATCTCCGCTTACAGTTACACTAGTTAATATTCCTACATTTTCTAAAGATGAATTTACAACTCCAGCGCCTAATGTTGTTGCTGTAAGTACATTTGCATTTGAAATTCTAAAAGACTTTCCTAATTCTAAATCAATATTTTGATTAGATGTAAAGTTTCCGGTAGCATTTTTCCATACAAAGTCTTTACTACCATTTAAACTATTAACTACAAATCCGCCGCCATCAACTCCTGCATCGTTTAGTTCTGTAGAGTCATCTGTAATACCTAATTGTATTTGCGGATCTTGTACTCTTAATGTAGCAGAATCAATAATTGTGCTTGCGCCACCGATTGTTATGTTACCTTCAATAGCTAAGTTGCCTGTAACTCTTGCATCTCCAGTTACATCTAATGCAACTGTTGGGGTACTTTGAAAAATACCAAATCTACCATTTAATGTATCAAATGTTAATCCATCTAATTGGTCAGATCCAACTTTTCTTCTGATTGCAAATGGTTGATTTTGATTTAAAATATCAATAACTGTTTTTGTATCTGTTTCTGTAGTTTTAAATTGTCCGTATGCTGTATCACCGTATCCAACTTTTACTCCAGTTTCACCTTTAACAAATAATCCACCGTCCATTGTTTGGTCAACAATAACATTACTACTATCTCTTTCGTTATTTCTAACAAAGTCAGTACTAGCAACTGATACCCCTTGTGCATCTACTAAGTTTTCAGCTGTTGATGCAATTCCATTCCATCTAAATGCAATAGCATCTCCGCTGTCTGCTGTATATAATGGATTAAATCCAACTTTAATTACTCTTCCTGCCGCATATGGTAATATTACATCTTCAGATCTTGGTGTAAACTGTGTTGCACTGTGTATACCAACTAGGTTTCCTTGTATATATTGTGCTAGGATTGCTCTAGTTTGGCCTGATGTATCAATCATAGTTACAGCTTCTAACAAAGTTTTTCCTTGTGTAGCTGTATAATTAGGTCCTACAGCAACAACATCTGTCCCATCATAAAAATATAATTTATTTTGTTCGTTGTCAATCCATAAATCACCTGCAACCATATTAGGCTGTGATGAACTAATAATTGGTCCGCCGGCAATTCTAAATGTTGTTCCATTATATATTTTTAAACGCTGATCTGAAGTATCGTACCAAAGCTGACCTGCTATAGCATTTGAAGGAGCACTAGTACTTGCAAAACTTTCAGTTAATTTAATAAAGTTTTCATTAATATATTCGCCGAATCCTTTGTAGTTTCTTCCTACAAGAGTTAGATCTGAAGATGTAGTATCAATTACTCCATCTTGTAATTCTACTAGGAGTGAGCCGTCTGTTTTGTTTAGTTTATAACTCATGATGTTACTCCTGTATATATAATATAATTAACTGTTTGGTATGGATTCATTATATTTAAATCATCACCTACAGTAGGTGCTAGTATTCCGCCACTTTTATCAATTGTTTGTGATAATTGATCAGCACCAGTTTGTATTGTACTTAATGATGCATCATCTGGCTTGTCGCCTCCTCTACCATCAACAGCTCTAATAGCTGTATATTGAACACCGTTTTCAGCTCGTAAATCGTGCTCGTGTTCTGGTAAATTATTAACATTTATTGTTGCTTCGTCAGTACCGTCAACAGCACCTAGTACACTTGAGTTAGAGTCTCTTGATCTAGTATCTGGAACGTCAACAGCTGGATTTGTACCACCCATAGTTAATGATCCTAAAGGAAATCTACCTCTAAGATCTGGTAGAGCAAAGTTTCCTGCTGTTACTAACCCCTGTGCTTTGTAAGTATATCCAATTAGTTGGTATAAAGTATTGTATACACCTTGACTTAATTCTTGTCCATTACAAAAAAACCAACCTGTAGCTGTAGGTTCAATATTTCCTGCAAATGGCATAATACTTCCGATAGGTGTAAGACCTGCAATATTTTGGAATAGTGTTCCTCTTGATATTCTTCTTAGCCCTGTACTAGATCCGCTAATTCTATCAATAATAAATTCGTCATTTGATAAACTATCAGTTACTTGTTGTTTTCCAGAAATAATTGTATTCTTAATTGATATATTAAAATCTTTTACAGCTCCGCCTGTTTGTCCGTCAAATACATTTTCAACAGTTTCAACATCTCCTGTTAATCTAAATGTTGTAGAACTTGTAAGTTTATCAGCACTTCCTGATTTACCACTTACACTACCACTAACCGAGCCTTCTAAGGATCCAATAAATGTAGTTGCATACATTTTACGCCATTTATTTGTAGGACTACCAATGTTTCTTGTATTGTTTAAGTCCGGCATAATAAGTTCTGATTCAGTTGTGTCAACTGTGAGATCGTTATTACCTAATGTAATGCCTTTTTGTATAATAAGATTTTCGCCAACGTTTAAAGATTTAGCAACGCCAACGCCACCTTTTACAATTAACGCTCCATTACTTATAGTTGTACTTTCAGTTACATCATTAGTCCTAATTATTCCGCTTGTTAATAAATTTCCAGTAACATCAAGTGCTTCATCAGGTGCTTCATTATTAATTCCAATTCGTAAACTACTGTCAACTCGAAGAACCGTTTTACTTGCACCTGCATTACGCACACGCATATCAATATTTGATCCTTCAATATTGTGTTGTATTATACCAGCACTTCCTTCAATGCCGATCCCCATTTCGCCATTAATACCATATGCAATACCTGTGTTATTTTGGATATTCAGTGGATTAGTTGAAGTAGATTCAACATCTCCTCTTAAAAAGTTTGCTGACGGAACAGCAAGGTCATTTACAATTAAATTTTCTGCTTGTTCTGCAACTCCATAAAATTTTACATTATTTTTTCCATCAGCATCAGTATCTCTGTTTGCTAAGTTAATACCTGGCTTAATTGCTGTAAAGCCTTGCACTGTTGCTTTAGGAACAAAGTCATCAAAAGCAACAATAGCAACAATATTTGCACTAACTTGAATTTCAATTACTGTGTATTCGATATTATCTTGACCAACAATAGTACTAGGTTTTGCACCTGTTGTTAATCCTTGACTAAATTCTGGACCAACTAGTATCCAAGTAGATCCTGAAAACAAATATAATTGCTGCGATGCTGTGTCAACCCATAAGTCGCCGTCTGTAGCGTCTGTTGGATCAGGTTGTGCTGTACTTTTTGCTAATCCACCGCTTGGTATCCAAGTTGTTCCATCATAAACTAATAGTTGTCCTGAAATACTATTGTACCAAAGTTGACCTTGTATAGAATTACTAGGTTCAGTTGGACTTGCAAAATTTTCTAATAAACGTAATAAGTCTTCTGAAATAACAGCACCATATCCTGTTGAATTTCTTCCTGGAAAACTTAGGCTTGTTGTATTGTTAATGGTACCGTCTTCAATAACAATAGGATCTTTATCAGCACTATTTGTAAAATTTATTGTATATGCCATCTAATTATCCTTCGTTAAAACCAGTTAAACTTTGTACTCTAACTGTATAATCAATTTGAATAAGTCTATTCAAACTTTTCTGTACAGGGTGGAAAATAACATGTGTTAGTAATCTGCCAGTTCCTGATGCACTATACGCTTTTAATCCTAATTCGTCAAATACATATAAACTATTTTGGTCTGCTGCTGTATCAAAAGCATCTTGACCTGTAGGTTCACCATAATCTAACAAACATGTTACTAAAATATCTGTATAGTTTGTTCCGCTTACATGACGTGTTTCAATTTTATTTCTAGCAGGATCTAAATTGTTAACACTCCTGTCATCTACTATTTTTGTAAATGTTTCATTGTACAAACTAGCATTTGTACCTGTACTGTTTGGTGTTAGATATGTAATAATACCTGTTGGATCAACGCTTGTGCCGCCGTTTCCAAACCCCATTTCGTATATCCAGCCTGTGCCAGCATTGCCTAAACTTTCAGCTAAACTAATACTCATATTTTCATAGTGAATAGCGTTACGTTTGTCTACAATTACTTCGCCAGTTTCCGGGTTATGTATTTTGATGTGTCCTTGTAGTAACACACCGCTTTGTTCATTTAATTTATCTGTCATAGTTTATACCATCCTGCTGTTGTATTTATCGCGGCAAGTCAACTGTTGCTGCACGTAAGAATCTGCTTATGTTAGAATCACTATCTGCAAGGGCAATACCTGGATTTGTCCAACTTTGACCTTGTTTTCTTACAACAATTACCTTTGTATTCTGTATTGGCGTAGATGTAAGTACTAGCTGATTGCTGTTTATAGTAAATTCAGCCGATAATGTTTCATCACCTTCTGGACTATCCAGGGCAACTGGGCCTGTTACTTCATTGAAAATATAATTGTTTATCGAATTTTTACGTAAACGCTTACCTGCAACAAAAACTTCAAATTCGTTTATATTATTAGGTGTAAAATCAAGTTCATATGTTGACGATGTGCCATCTGCTGTAAATATTGTTGTTAATGTTTCATCTTTGTACGGCATAGAGTTTTTGCCTGAAATATTTAATACTACTGTATCAGCTGGATACATGTTTTTAACACCTGTTCCTAAAGTTCCTCTTCTAAATTGACTTATTACATTTCCGTTACGCACAAAGTATTCAATTCTTTCTCCGTCAATCATAATTATTGCTGGTTTAGTTGATCCTGCTACTGGAGACGCTAATGCTTCACCATTAATTACTGTAATACTTTGATCATATTGATATAAGTCTTTTGCTAATGTAACTTCTTCTTCATTGTTTATCCTAATGTAGTGTGTTCGGTTCAACATATCTTTAAACTGTGACCATCCAAATTTATTTTGTGTTTTACTAGCCGCAAAATGTACTACTTGGACTACATCATTTTCAGATATAGTTGATTCAATTTTAACATACTGTTTATTATCTGTTACAAAATAATCTACACTCGGAGTTAGTAATTGTCCATTAATTGATACCCATAAATATTGTGCATCAATAGCTTCTTGATTTAATTTTATAAGTCCATTATGTAGATGTATATATTTTTGGTATTCATCAGTGCCCGGAACTAAATTAATTCTGTCAACTACATCATAACTTATTCTTTGTATGTCTTGATAATCATGATTATTAAATGTAAATATTTGAATTTCTGTGCCTTCAGCAATAGCTGTATCAAAATAAATTTGATTTGGTGTTTTTACAAATAGTCTTGATCCTGAATCTATATATCCAAATCTATACTCACCGTCAGTCATTACAAACACATCTAGTATGTCGCCGTCTTGCTGTTGCACTTCGCCTTTTAATCTAATAACAGTACTTGCTCCTACTATTAAGTTCCATTTTACAGTGTCAAGTATAACACCGTTTAAGTAAACTTCTACATATCTGCTATCAAGTGAGCCCGGAGGAAATTGCCATTCCTCAATTTTATATTCTAATGTAGTTGCCTTAGTAATATATCTTTGATTATATCCTGCGTTAAATATTTTATTTCCGGCTTTTACTATTGTTTTAAAATGCAACGGTTGTTGTACACTTGGTGTTAGTGCTATGTCATATGCTAAACTACTTCCATCAGCTGTAATAGTTTCAATATTTACTTCACTGTAGTTTTTAACTAGTAAATCATCTTCAAAGAAAACATATTTAATTTCAGTACCTGCTGTTGGCGGAATAGCAAACTTAATTAATGCATTGCCAGCGATGCCATCTGCTTTTTTACTTTTGTTTACAACATTTTCTATTGGAAGGCCGTCCATTGTAATAATATTTTGTAAGTTAGCTTTGTATCTTACATTTGTCATAAATGAAGTTGTACTTCCGTCAGCTACTATTGTATCAATATCAATAATTTTTGTTCCACTTACGCCTAATGTTACAATATTTACTTTTGAATTTATAGCTGGTGCGCTTGCTAGTGTTATAGTGTTATTGTTAAAATCAATAGTATAGTCATTGTCTTCGCCAAGTTTTTGTATATTTCCTGCTACTTTAACAAATACTGATTGTGTAGTTAAAGGTTTAGATCCTATATCAAATGTAACTTTGCTACCATTACCATTATAGTTTGTAGAAACTAGTTGGCTTCCGCCGCCTTTTGGTCTCTCAAAAACTTTGATATCAACTGTATCAAGTAATTGTCCTGGAACTTGTTCTTCAGGTCCTGCACTTGTAGTAGGTGTTACAAATCCGTCACCGTCTATTGTAATATCTGCACTTTCTAAACCAGTTGCTGTTGAATAATTTAAGTTGCCACCTTGTATAATACTATCGTATGTCTGCTCATTTGGTAGGAATGTACCATCGCTTGTTGACTTTCTAACAACGATTATATCATCTACTCCTGCACCGGAACCTGATGAAATTACATCAACAACATATCCTGACACGCCTGTATCATTTTCGCCAAAGATACTTTCTATTGTAGCAAAGTTTGGCTTGCTTAATACTGGAGCAAAATATGTATTG